>TARA_R110000772_G_scaffold99174_2_pt1 | contig 26675 bp, 49 predicted proteins | sample TARA_R110000772 | Tara Oceans TARA_R110000772 (sample SAMEA4397948) | marine metagenome | biome: Polar Biome; feature: [SRF] surface water layer (ENVO:00010504); material: water (ENVO:00002006), including particulate matter (ENVO:01000060) such as... | depth 5 m | reverse complement strand
ATTGGATGAACTTTCCAAAGGTAAATATGGTAACTATAGAAAGTCTGCTGGCGCCAGACAAACTGCAGCCCAAAACGATATATCATGGGACGGTTCAAATAGAGATTCTAAAGATCGCGAACTAGGTCGACTCAGGGATTTGCCGGCATCGGGAAGACCCGGTCGAACTGATATCAAGAGAAGTTCTGAAGGTATCAAAAGAGCCAAGAGGTTGTCGAAGCGCATTGCAGAAGATACCGACATTGATACGATCCTTGAAGAAATCGCAGCCAACCTCTATGCTGAATATGAATATGTCTGCGAGAACTATGATGATGATGGTATCCAGTCATACATTGACAGTCTTAGTGATGAACAGTATGAGATTCTGGAAGCGGTATCAGATACGGATATCATGAATGATGCCCGATATAAGGCTAATGTCAAGGCCGCAGGTGGTGACAAAGGTGCGCGACGAATGAAAGTTGGATCCAGTGTTGATATTGGTGGTGGTAAGACAACCAAGCTCGGTAAGGGTCAATCAACGATCTGGGCGGCTGTCAAGAATGCAAAGGCGATTGAAGGCATTGCAGCCAAGAATGCGGCAACAAAGGCCGCTACTGCTAAAAGAACTGCACAATGGAAGAATGATAATATCAACGCAAATGCAAAGAAAGCGGCGGCTGCAAAACCTGCATCAGACCAAAAAAGGGTCGCAACAGATCCAAAAGTTGCCAAAGCAGATGCTTTGGCATCAGGTGAAGAAGGCAAGCAGGTGAATACCGAGATTGGTAAGGCCATTGATAGAGCCGATATTAAACCATCATCTCCATTGCCAGGTGGCGGCGGTCGGATTCCAACAAAGGTAACAACAGCAATTTCAGCACAAAGGGAACTTGCGAAAAATAAGGCACCTCTACCGCCCAGAAAAACTGGACCAGGTGGTTCCGCAATAGATCGTGCAGATGAAAGAAGTTCAAAAACAAGCCTCGATCAAAAGGGCGACCAGGAAGTTCAAGATGTTACGAATGCGCGAGCCAGTGGAACAAGTGTGCCAACCACAACCACTTCAAGAGGTGGTAATGCAGCATTTCAAAGTAGCGGTATTGCTAAAGCTGGTAGAGCAGTCAAGAGTTTCTTTAAGGAAGAAACTACCTTCACACCACGGCCTTCACCAATGGATCTGATGCGATCAATCAAACGCGACTCTGAATAAAGGAACCATAATCATGAGTAACATTAACCGTGCGAAACATATCCTTGCCTCTTATTACAATAGTGGCAAGGATATCACCGAGATGATGGCAAAAACTCTGCTATCCATCGGCCCTACCAATAATGATGAACGACGAAATAAGGGTGACCTCAAGAGTCGCTACATCGGTCAGAAGGATAAGATCCATTCGAAAGTGGGTGCGCGGCAAAAGAACAAGATCGGCAATCATCTTGCAGAGATGATTCGCGAGAAGGTTGAAGCTAAGGACGAACCGGTTCCAGGTGATGATGTCAAAGAACCTAAGGTTGAAAAGGAACCTAAGGCCAATACAGCCAACTCTAAGGCCGAAAAGGTCGAGGTAAATCCTGTTCATCCAGAACTAACACAAAACGTATAAATATCAGAAATAAGGAGAACTAAAAATGCCACTATGGGGAAGCGTTGACAATGCCGCAAATTCAGTTATTTCGGCCGTCCAACAAGTAAGTAAAGGAGTCTCAACAGGGGCTCGGACATCACTATTCGGTAATACGAATGCGGATGTCTATATCGCAAATACCACAATCGGTCAGTTTGGTGTTGATACCACAGAAATTGCCGCAGCAAATGGTGTAGCCCATGCTGGGTGGGTTCTTAGAACTGCAGGAGCAGGCCTAAAAACTGGTCGTGTATTCTATGAAACTCTGGTTGCATCAGGATCGATCACGGGTGATGCTGAAGATACTACAATGGTTGATTACCGAATCGTTATCACGACACAACCATTGGATTCCACAGAAAATACTGCCAATGCAGTTGGATTCACAGTGGTCGCTACAACTATACCAACAGGTGGAACTATCACATATCAATGGCAGGTTGATGGTGGACCAGGTATTCTTACATGGGGCGATGTTGCTAATACAGGCGTATATCTGAATACTGTACCAGGATTTGGTAACAGTTCAGCCACACTCTGGGTTGATGATAACAGCGGACTCAGTGGTAACACATATCGGGCGAATATTTCTGTCACCGGTGGTGCATCAGTATTCACATCGAATGTCGTGTTGACTGAACCGATACCGTAGTATTGGTGATAATGACTAAATGGGGAGGGGCTAGTCCCCTCCCATCTATCAAGGGAATATCGAATGACCAAACTATATGAAGAAAATGATCCGTTTGCCATGACACCACCTGGTAGTTATGAACTATCAAAGAATGACTCGGGTGGGCATGTTGATATTGAGAATGATTCAGTTAGGGACAACATCAACAACCTTCTGGCGGCTGTAACAGCTTCCCCAGCGATCTCTCCTTATACAGCACTGGAAAGAGTGAGAAAGGTCCTTGCACAGTTTCATATCAATCTGCCGGCCCATACATTCATGGAAGGTAGTTCAGGATCAACCACATTTGAGATCAATCAATTCGGTAGTCGGATTGGTATGACTGATGGCGGTGAAGTCGTGACAAAGGGTGCCTCAGGATTTACCCTATATTTTGAGTATGAGGCCCAGCTTGACGGTAAGTATGCCGTCTTTGCCGAAATCTGCGATGATGATGAGTTGCAGGAAATACTGGATGATGTCGAGGACGAAATAGAGGATGCTGAGATGAATGAGGCCAAGAGACTCACGAAGGGTCAAAAGATCATCCAAAAACTTACTGCAAAGAAGGATAGTGATAAGTGGAAAGGACACATCGAAACTGGACCACATCAATCTGATGAACATGAAGTTAAGGCCAAGTCCCGTGATGATGCGGTAAAAAAGATCACCAAAAAGGCGAAATCATATAAACAACATACTGAAGTTAGTCCTTCTACCTTTCATAATGTCCAGAAATATGGAGACATTCGCGACAAGTATGGTAAGAAGGAAATCCAGGAAGATGCTGAGATGAATGAAGTCTCATCCAAAACTCTTAGGTCCTATTATAAAAAAAGAACCCAAAAATCAAATAATGATTATGGGTTGCCATACGAACGCGGCCTATATGACTTCACGGACAAGGAAGCTGAGAAAGAGCAAAGAGGTGAAAAGGGATTAGATAGAGCCGCAGATAGATTGAAGGGTAAATGGAAACCCAAAAAGAAACTGAATGAAGTCTCATCCAACACTCTTGCAAACTATAAGTCCAAGGCCCTTCCTGATGAAAAGAAGCGAATGCACGCCCTAGCCGACAAGTACCATAAAGACCCTCTTCGGACAGATCCCAAGGAGGGTCGAAAGTGGATCAATCGGAATAAGGGATTGAACCGCGCAGAACGTCTTCTATCCAAGAATCGCACCAAGGAAAAACTCAAGGACGTTTACACGAAGGAAGAAAACCTCCAAGAAATATCCAAGAAGGCCGCATGGATCTATGCGATGGCATCTAAAGAAGATTTGGAAGCCAATAAGAAGGATCCAAAACGGGCCACAAAACGAGCAAAGGGTCTATCCCATGTTGCACACAAACTGATTGGTATACCCAAAGAAAAGAAGAATCTTCAGGAACTCACCGGTAAAGGCTCACTTGAAAAGATTGAGAAGCACCACTATGACCGCTTCAAGGACTATCTGCGGAAGTCTGATACGGTCGACCGTGATGATCCTAAGAATGCATGGACTAAAAAGAAGGGTTATGGTAAAGTGAAAGGCACACCCGCAGGTGATAAAGCCTTCGAGCCGGGCCAGAAGTCACTGGAGAAGTCACTTAGAGCGACCAGACTCAAACTCAAAAGGGATAATCTCCAGGAAGATATCGCAACGAAATTGAAGGGGTTTATTCGGCGACAAAAATCGAAGAGTAGTGTTCTGCAAAACCGAAGAGATGTAGCGCACGAAAAAGCTGCAAGTGCATATTCTGCTGGTAAAAAGCGACAGGGTGATAAATATATGAAATGGCGCGAAAAAAACGCTAAAAAGAACGGCGTTGATTTAAGACATCCAGGTTAAACTCAAAAGGGATCGGAAATGACCAAAACACTAAATGAGGTATCAAAGAATAAACTACTCGGGTATATAAAAAATCAGATCGATACTGGTGATAATGCGGATAACCACTATGATAATGCCCGACAATCTCTAAATTTGTCAAGAAAATCTGAAAGAAAATCAAGAAATAATCGCCTGTCCAAATCAACCAGAAAGAGGTATGATAAGTCATCCAGAGAATTGGAAGCCGATTCGGAAAATGAAACCCGTAAATCTAACAATCGTCACGGCGGCACAGAGTTAGCATTCAAGAAATTGATGTCAACAAAGGCAGCCAAGTATCGGAACGGTAAGAATCCAAGAGTTTTGGCCAAGGAAGATTATGAGAGAATCATTTCAGAGGCATATACCAAGATCAAACTCAAGAAGTCTAATGGTGAGCCCAATGCTTCACACTTCATGTATCCAGGGCCTGATGACACTTCAAATACAGATGTTAAGTCTAAAATAAAAAAACAAGCAAAAGATGAGCGCAATAGAATGATCAGGTCTCTGAGATCAAAAAGGAAATAATCATGGCCAAGATATTCAAGAGAAAGGAACTGAAACCAGAACCCGCATATCTCGCTGGTAAAAAGGTACCTGAACCTGTTAAGGTTGTCGTGTCGTCACCATCACAGAAGCAGAGTAAACTGGATATGTTCCGTACCGAGAGAAAATAGGATTGGAATGAATGATTTGAATGAGGACAATTTCCTACTTTATGCGATGAAGTCTTATGATAAGCCGAATGCTATATTATCGGAATTCGAGGATGATCTGCATAGAGTAAAATATATCAAAAGGTTGTTCAAGAGATACCGTACAACTGGTGAACTAAAGGAAAGATTGATTCTGAATCATATCATTATCCTTACGAATGTCTTTGGAATACTTCCATCTGTAAGGATTCTATTCTATAAACTTGATGAAACTGACTATGTGATGCTAAAGACATTCTTATTATTCCTTAACTTCATGCCTGATACTGTACCAGGTATTAAAGGAAAAGACTATTCTAATAAGGATATCACTGTTGATCTCTTTGTTGGTAAGCGTTTAAGAAGTATTTAATGTTTATCAAAGCAGGGCATAGCCTATTATACAGAGTTCCACCAAGTTGTCAAGGGTTAAAATGATAAAAGAAGCATGGATGACGAATAAAGCAGAGGTCAAGGCCAGACTGGACAAGGACGTCAAAGATAAGAAATTGTCCAAGTCATATTCTAAAGCCACTCTCGCAACATTATTTCCTGAAAGACGGATGAAGAAACCTGTTCGTTCAAGTGGTGTGAAAAAAGTTAAGGATGGACCTAAGAAATCCTTTCAAAGCAGCCTTCGAAAAGAGGAAGCACCAGTCAACAATGTCGGTGGTGGTAACATAGCCGGTACTGGTATTGGGCCTGATGGTGAACCCGGCTTCACGAAAAAGCGCCAGAAGGATTTGGTTATGATGCGACGAAAGACACCACAGGGTCTGTTCGCTGGCAAGAAGACGTTTAAGGTACCCCATAAGATGTTCACGGAAATGCGGAATGCACGCGCCGATAAGACATGGTGGAAGAAGACTGTTGGTGAAGATTATATAGGTGAGGACATTCGTGAGTTTGCTAATGCAAATCCCCGCGAGCCTGTCATTCTAGAGGATGAAGATTATGGGTGGATGCATTATCTCAGATACGGAAAAGAATAGAGGAAATCATGGCAATCAATAACTTCAATCGCGCACTAACAGCCGTCCTAGTTCATGAAGGTGGATATGTGAACCACCCCCGAGATCCAGGTGGTGCGACAAACAAGGGTATCACATACCGAACATATAATGCATGGAGAAAGTCACAGGGCCAGAAGCCTCGGGATGTGCGAAATATCACAGACAAGGAAGTGGCTGCGATCTATAAGAAGCAATACTGGGATGCGGTAAAGGCTGATGAACTACCATCTGGTCTGGATAATGCCGTCTTTGATTATGCTGTCAACTCTGGTCCAGGTCGTGCTGCAAAGGACCTTCAGAGAGTGTTGGGTGTCACACCCGATGGTTCTGTTGGATCGAACACACTGGCTGCAGCCAAGGGCAAGGATGCATCCGCGTCCGTCAATCAACTATGCGACCGAAGAATGGCATTCTTTCGCAGTCTCAAGACATGGGGCACATTCGGTAAGGGTTGGACACGGAGACTGGTGGGTGTTCGCGCACTCAGCCTTGAACTAGCCAAGACGAAGACTCCTGCGCCTGCACCTAAGCCCGTTATGGTGGTCAATCCTCCAAAAGAGAAGGATATTCCCGTTGCTGTTCCGGTTAAGGCATCACCAACGATTGATGAACAGGTTATTGCTAAGGCTGAGCCATCTGATATCGCAATCTCACGGACACAGGAAGTCACTGGTTCGGTCATTGCGGCTGCTGGTACTGCTGGTTCAGTCCTGACTGAAACGGCTGAAAAACTCTCCATCTTCCAGGAATATTCAACAGTTATCAAGGGCATCTTTATTGCCCTCCTGATCGCGGGTGTTGCGCTAACCATATATGCTAGTATCAAGCGGATAAGAGCGACAGAACACTAAATACTACCATGGGTACAATAATCGCGTTTTTATGGCCATTCATATGGAAATATGGCATCGGTGTTACACTACTTGTAATCATCGGTGCCATATTTCTTTTTTCCACTTTCAAGAAGCAAGCAGCCATTCTTGGATTGATTGCGCTTATGGCAATGGGCATATACACATATGGTGTTTATGACGGCAAGACATACATCCAATCGAAATGGGATGTAGCAGAGAAGAATGCGCTCGACAAAGGCACCAATGCAAGGAAGGATGCGGAGAATGAAATACCTGTTATTGATGGTACTACCGATGGTGTTCCTGGTGAGTGCCTGTCAAACGACCCCTATGACCGTGACTGCCGCTAAAACCCAATGTGCAGCATGGAGAGCCATAACATATTCATCAAGTCTTGATACTAAGACGACCTCGCGACAGATAAGGGTACATAACAAAGTTGGACAGAAACTAGGATGTTGGAAATGATCACGGCGACGACCAAAATAACAAGGATGCAGCATCAATGGATGAAAGAGGTATGACGCCCGAGGAAAGAGATCGACTCTCCAGAGTTGAGATCCAATTACAACAAATACAAAGGGATGTATCTAAGATAGCAGATATCGCGACGAGATTAGACCAACAGTCCACAAGAGTAAGAGGCGGTCTACTGGTGCTGTTGGCTTTGGGAGGCCTTGTGACATTCTTTTCCGATCAACTACAAAAATGGGGTATCCTTTAATGGGCATAATTTTTAAGGACAGTATAAGAGCAGCCGAAACTGTGGTGGTGGTCGTCCTCGGCCTTTGGGGATCTATTGCATTGTGGACATATGTTGTTGATATATTTGAGAGCCCTCCTTATGAGATAACGTCACTCACTGTTGATGAACATGAAGTGAGCCCGGGCGATGAATTCACAGTAAGAATCGAAGCCATCAAACGCAAGGATTGCCCCGGGGCATTCATCTATAGAATCAAAGATGCATCCGGTATCAGCCATGAACTACTCTCTGGTATAATAGGAGTCAATCCTGCTGGTTCTGAACCATATGAATTCAATCGAACCTTCATCGTACCAGAAGGTGTGGCGTCGGGTCAAGGTGAAGTCCAGTTGGTCATAGTTGTCACCTGCGATCATGAAAAAAGTCGTGTCGCCCGGGCGCCGCCACCACCAGCATTGATTACAATAAAATAGACCTTGCTATTGCGTCTGGAATGTAGTATAATGGATCTCTTTGGAATTATCAGGTGTGTATCATGTCCCTCTATGTCGATAAGTCATTTATTCCTAGAATATCTATGAGACTCGATAAGTTTGCTCAAAAGGGTGATTATCTCTGGAATTTTCGGTGTCCTCTTTGCGGAGATTCCAGAAAGAATAAGTTGAAGGCCAGAGGCTTCATCTATAAGCAGAAGAACGGCCTCTTTTATAAATGCCATAACTGTTCTGCATCCACATCATTCGGTAATTTCCTAAAGTCTCTGGATCCTAATCTTTATAAGGAATACAGATTGGAGACATATAAGGAAACGAGTCATAGCAATACACCCAAACCAGACTTTAGTGCATTCCAAACGTATTCCAATACCAATGAGAAATTAAATACTAAAAAGATTGATCTTCCCACCATAAAATCTCTACCAGAGGGTCATATTGCGAAAGATTTTCTAAGAAACCGACAAATACCGAAAGAATATTCTACTAAATTCTACTATTCGGATAATTTCAAATCCTTTGTTAGCGAGATACTGCCCGATAGCCATTATAACCTGGTAGAGGATCGAAGGATCGTCATACCATTCTATGACGAGAGCGGTGCGCTGCAAGGATTTCAAGGCAGAGACCTAGGCAATTCCCGAATCAAATACATCACGATCAAGATGGTTGAAGGCAGCCGAAAGGTGTTTGGTCTGGAGACTGTCGATCTCACTCGAAAGGTCTATGTCGTGGAAGGGCCCATCGATTCGATCTTCCTGAATAATGGTATTGCAATGATGGATAGTGCGCTCTATCGCGCACCTCTGGTGATTGGTGCGGCCGACTACACCTTCATATATGATAATGAGAGCCGAAATAAGCAGATTGTCCAGAACATGCGAAAGACTATCACCATGGGGCTTGATATTTGTATATGGCCAAAAAATGTTGAAGAAAAGGACATAAACGACATGGTTTTGTCTGGAATTTCATCCTTGATGGTTCAAGGTATTATAGATAAACATACGCACTCAGGCCTTAAGGCGAAAATGGAGTTTGAAGCATGGCAGAAAACGTGAAACTCATTGGAATAACACAGTCAAAGATACCAGGAATATATACACCCGAGGAATTCATATCATATGTGGCCAGAATCTCAAACCCCGCCAACCAGATGAATACCCTGACTGCAAAGAAACTTCTCACATATCTAATAGACCACAAACATTGGTCGCCATTCGAACATGTCTATGCCACACTCGAAATCACTACGACAAGGGATATAAGCCGCCAGATTCTAAGGCATGGAGCCTTCAAATTCCAGGAATTTAGTCAGCGATATGCTCAGGTAGATATCGCTGATTTTTTTGTGCGTCACGCCAGACTTCAAGATACCAAGAATCGCCAGAACTCGATTGAGGTTGATGATGATGATCTGGATAAAGCATGGCGAATGAAGCAGCAACAGGTAGCACATGAAGCAGGAATGGCCTATAAATGGGCATTGGAGAATGGCATTGCCAAGGAGCAGGCTCGCGTTGTGTTACCCGAGGGTCTGACGAAGACCACAATGTTCATGACAGGTAACATCCGGTGCTGGCTCCATTACTCCCTAGTCCGGACTGATAAAAGTACCCAGAAAGAACACAGAATTATTGCAGAGGAATGTTGGGACATTATTGCCCGTGAAGTACCCTCGCTAAAAAATACCATAATCAATTAGGAGATATCAATGAGAAAAAGCCTATTATTCGTGGGTGCTATTCTGGCATCCGTTTCAGTTGCTAATGCTAGAGACCAGATTCGTATTGTCGGATCATCAACAGTATTTCCATTCACCCAAGCTGTGGCTGAGCAATGGTCAAATATGTCAGGACAACCCGCACCTGTTGTCGAGTCGACTGGTACTGGTGGGGGATTCAAAATATTCTGTTCTGGTATAGGTGAAGATACTCCTGACATAACCGGAGCAAGTCGAGCAATTAAGGAGAGTGAAAGTGAGTTATGCACATCAAATGGTGTAACACCACTTGAACTCAAGATTGGTTATGATGGTATTGCCATTGCTCAGTCAAAGGATGGTATTAGACTTGATATAACTAAAGAACAGTTGTTCCTTGCACTGGCCGCTGTTGTGCCTATTGATAATGTGCTGCAAGATAATCCTTTCAGAAAATGGTCGGATATCGATCCGGCTTTGCCTGATGAGGAGATTCTTGTCTTTGGTCCACCACCAACATCTGGAACGAGGGATGCATTTGTTGAACTTGTGATGGATGAGGGTTGTAAGAACTTCGATGTTATCCAAACGCTAGATGCAGAAGCCCAAAAGATAACTTGTTCGCGCATGAGACAAGATGGTCTATTCGTGGAAGCGGGTGAGAATGATAACCTTATTGTGCAGAGGCTTGTGTCGGATGAACATGCATTTGGTATTTTTGGCTTCTCGTTTCTTTATGAAAACCAAGACACATTGGTTGGTGTACCGGTTGATGGTGTTGCACCGAGCATAGACACGATATCAGATGGTTCATATGGGGTTTCGCGTCCCCTTTTTATATACGTCAAGAAGGAGCATATGGGAGTTATTCCGGGATTGGAAGATTTCCTAAATGAATATTTGTCCGAAGAATCTCTAAGTGAGAATGGATATTTGGTCGACCGCGGGTTGATTCCTTTGGATGCAGAAGAAAGAGAAACACTAAGAACAGGAGTCAATAATGGCCAGTAATCAACTTCCAAGTCTCTATCAGGAATATATTCACAAGTCGCGCTATGCAAGATGGTTGTGGGATGAAAATCGGAGAGAAACATGGGACGAAACGGTGTCTCGGTATTTCCGGTTCTTCAAGGAACACCTCAAGGATTCGTGTGACTATACCCTGCAAGATTCTGACATAAAGGAGATCGAGGAGGCTGTCCTCAATCTGAGTGTGATGCCTTCTATGCGGTGTCTTATGACTGCGGGTGAAGCCCTGAAACGTGAGAACGTGGCTGGTTATAACTGTTCATATGTGGCTGTTGATAATATCCGATCCTTTGATGAAATCCTTTATATCCTCATGAATGGTACCGGTGTTGGTTTTTCTGTCGAGTCCAAGTTTACCAATAGGTTGCCTGAGATCGCAGAGGATTTTCACAATACCGAAACCACAATCGTTGTGGCTGATTCAAAGCTCGGATGGGCAAAGGCACTCAAAGAAATAATATCCCTACTGTATGGGGGCCAGATCCCTGAGTGGGACGTTAGTCGTGTCCGACCCGCAGGTGCACCACTAAAGACATTTGGTGGTCGTGCCTCTGGACCAGAACCTCTTGTCGATCTATTTCGCTTTGTCGTGAAGACATTTCGCAATGCTCGAGGTCGAAAACTCAGCCCTCTAGAATGTCATGATATCGTCTGTAAGATTGCGGAAGTTGTGGTTGTAGGTGGTGTTCGAAGATCCGCTTTGATATCCCTCTCAGACCTTTCGGATGACCAGATGAGAAAGTGTAAGTCTGGTCGTTGGTGGGATGACAATCCTCAACGCGCTCTTGCTAACAATTCCTATGTGATCAATGAAGATCCTGATGTCGGTACATTCATGAAGGAATGGCTGTCACTCTATGAATCCAAGTCTGGTGAAAGAGGTATCTTCTCGCGCAAGGCTGCAAAGGCCCAAGCAGCAAAGTATGGTAAGCGCGATCCAGATCATGATTTTGGTACCAATCCCTGTTCGGAGATCATTTTGCGTTCCAGAGGTTTCTGTAATCTCAGCGAGGTTGTGGTACGCCAAACTGATAATCTAGAAACTCTCAAAGAGAAGGTTAGAATGGCCACCATACTGGGAACATTCCAATCGACACTCACAAACTTCAAATACCTATCCAAGAAATGGCAGGAGAATGCCATTGAAGAACGACTGTTGGGTGTATCGCTCACCGGTATCATGGATAATATCCTAATGAATGGGTCTGAGTCGGGTAATGATCTGACTGGCACACTGGAGATTCTCCGTCAAGTTGCAGAGGAAACTAATGAAATCTGGGCCAAAAAGCTTGGTATCAATCCGGCTGCAGCCATCACCTGTGTCAAGCCTAGTGGCACAGTCTCACAATTGACTGATGCGGCCTCAGGCATCCATGCGCGACACTCACCATATTACATCCGGACGATCCGTGCAGACAAGAAAGATCCCTTGGCCAAACTCATGGTTGACATGGGATTCCCTGTCGAGGATGATGTGATGAAGCCCAACGCGACCCATGTCTTTTCGTTTCCCATCAAGTCGCCTGATCATGCTATCTGTCGCACTGACAAGACGGCCATTGAGCAACTGGAACTATGGTTGACATACCAGAGACACTACACGGAGCATAAACCATCGATCACTGTTTCCGTCAAGGAGGATGAGTGGCCAACGGTTGGTGCATGGGTGTGGGAGCATATCGAGGAAATGTCGGGTGTATCATTCCTGCCGTTCTCGGATACGACATATGCCCAGATGCCTTATACTGATTGCACGAAAGAGGAATACGAGGCTGCGGTAGCCAAAATGCCTAAGGACATTGATTGGGACCTTCTATCACAGTATGAGTTGACGGATCAGACTATAGGAAGCCAAGAATTGGCTTGCGTGGCAGGATTTTGTGAAATACCATAATACATATATAGGCATGTAACAGTAAGAAGGAGTTACCATGTCTAAATCCGTTGACAACATAACCTGTAATTTTTGCGAATCGCTATACAAACTAAGTTATACCCTTGATGATACTTCAGGGCATCCGAAATTTTGCCCATTCTGTTCCGAAGAAACATATAGTGCCGATGAAGAATTTGGTTGTGAGGAAAATCAGATTGAATATGAGTAATGAAAGTGATAAAGTTTATAGTTATTATGAGCATGGCTGTAGTCATGTCGCTGCTCTATATAGCACAGTATATATTATGGCCTGAAGATCAATATGCTACCACAACATTCGAAATAATATTTGAGTGGTTTTCTCTATTATGGCTAGCGGGATTACTGCCGGGTATTATCGGCATATGCGGTATGTGGTATTTGAAATCCCCAAAAAAACTTGAGGATGAAAATCCAATCCGCAATTTTGTTTGCTTTCGGATATGCACTAGAGGATCAAACCCCAAGGCATTAGCCAAAACCATTCTCCGAATCAAAAAAGAAATGGCGGCTGTTCCTTTATTCCCATATGTCGTCGAGGTTGTTTCGGAACGAGGGTTTGATTTTCACCAGCATGATCGGCTGCGTATAATAGTGGTGCCAAAAGACTACCAAACACCAAATGGTAGTCGATTCAAAGCAAGAGCCCTGCACTATGCAACATTTCATTCTCCTATTCCTGACAAGGCGTGGGTGGTGCATCTAGATGAGGAATCACGACCCACCAAATCTTTTATTCGTGGCGTTACCAAAATGATTCGTGAGGAAGACCGAAAGGAAAAACCATCCATTGGTCAAGGAGCAATTCTTTATCACCGTCAATGGAGACAACATCCATTACTGACATTAGCCGATAATATCAGGACTGGTGATGACCTTGGCCGATTCCATATTCAGCATAAAATTGGCATCACAATATTCGGGCTTCATGGATCATTCATTGTGGCTAGAAATGATGTCGAGAAAAAACTGGGTGGGTTTGATTTTGGTCCAGCAGGAGATGTGACTGAGGATGCATGGTGGGCACTTGTTGCCATGGAAAACGGATATAGGTCGTGCTGGTGTGAGGGATATTTGGAGGAACAATCATGCCAGTCTCTCTTAGATTTCATGCGACAACGCCGCCGCTGGTGGGTTGGATTACGACTGGTCGTGATGAATGCGCCTGTCGGCCTGAAATGGAGGTTGCTTCTGGGGAGTCAGGTCGCACTATGGACATTGGCTCCATTTGCCCTTGTCTATAGTTTTCTTCATCTATTTTTTGGTACGTTTTTATCCGAATCCATACAGTTCCTTGGCAACTTTGCATATGCCAGTTTCGTCACACTATACATTGTGGGTCTTTATGTGAATCTCAAAGAGGGTCTAGATGATAAGGATATTCTGTTCAAAATATCAGCATATATAGTTCAGGGTGCAATGACCATTATACCCATATTTTCCTCAATAGAAGGTCTGGCTATTTTATGGGCCGTATTTCACCCGTCGAAAGGATTCCACATAATCAAGAAATGAAAAATGAAGATAATCCATGGTGGTATAAGTTCCAAGAACTAAACGAGGAAACTGTAGAGGGATATGTAGGTTTCGTCTATAAGATCACCAATCTAGAAACGAAAAGGAAATATATTGGCAAGAAAATCCTCAAGTTCACGCGGAGAAAGTCTATCAAAGGCCAGAAGCGACGAAAGAAAGTTGTTCTGGATTCGGATTGGCGCGAATATTATGGATCCAATAAGGAACTCAAGCAAGATGTGGAAACGCTGGGTCCGGAGAAGTTCATCCGAGAAGTTCTGAAACTCTGTAAGTCTAAAAGTGAAATGTCCTATTGGGAGGCCCATTTTCAGTTCAAGTATGACGTCCTTCTTTCTGATGATTATTACAATTCCTGGATATCCTGTAAGATCCATAAAAGTAATTTGAGGCTAACACTTGACATTGAGGAATAACTTCTTATATATACTATGTAACCCCAACATAGAAAGGACAGTTACAACTATGATGACACCTTGCCCGTCGCGGCTAACGACAACCCTTCTGTTCAATGGAAAGAAGGTCGATGCCCTAAACGAAGCTATCCGGATCGAATACCCCAATGATTATAGAGTGTCCCAGATCGGTTGTTCTGATCATGAGACAAAGAAAACATACCTTCGGAATAAGACGACCTTCCTTACAACCTAGAGTTCAATATCTGAAAAATACAATCCGCGCGGGAGCTATGCATAATAACATGGCTGCTACGCGGATTTTTCATGGCTCCTGCACTTGTAATCTCCGCTAGAATCATTATATTAGTAGTGAGAGATTCACGCAACGAGGCTGATCATGACTTACACTTTTGACGAAAACATCGTTTCCAACCTTCACAAGGACGCTTTCGGGTTTCGTCCTTCCCGGAGTTGGTATTGGGACTGGAATGGCTACTCGGATGACGAGAAGCAGAAGGAGTGGGATTTCCTCCTCCAGGCTCTGAAGCGTGGCATGGAGGACGAGGCCAGGCGCGAGGATGACGCGATATTCGATTTCGATTGTGAGGTTCGCCGGCTCATGGAGGTCGGTGCGGCCAATCGTGAAACCGCTATTCGGTGGATGCTCGATTCCATGGGAATGGATGAGTTCGATCTGATGTATGGTGGCAGTTTTGTCTGCTATGAGTTGGGCCTCCCCTATTCGTTCGCGAGTGAGTTTGAACCCATCATTAAGGAAATCCTTGGATCTAAGGAGATTGCTGAATAATATGAACCCCTGCATCCACTTCATTGGTTTTCGCGGAGACGAGTTTACGTCCGCGGTAAAGGTCTGGGGTCGACCCGACTTTTTCCATAGAGTGTGGGATGTTCGGGCGCAACAGGAGGTTGCACCTGGTGATGTTGCTGTCTTTGCGCGAGGCACGGATAGCGACACACCGACCAAGTGGACTTTTGACGACTCAAGGGAGTTTTGAGATAGTCACTTCCTGCATATCTGCTATGCGGAATGAACATACCTCCTGCACTTGTAATCTCCGCTGGAGGCATTATATTAGTAGTATGAGATTGATAGGAGAATATGAATGGCTAAGTTGAACGTACCAGTTGAAGTCCTTGAAAACTACATGCAGGTCATTCGGAATGATTATTCGGGAGCGCGATGGCCCGAAACCACAAATCCTGAAATCAAGGAAAAGATGGTCAAGGAGTTCAATGAGAGTCTCCGGTACGAGGTAGGTTCTTCCTACATCAAAGTGGTTGAGCAGAATTCTGTCCACTCTTTCATCGTGAACAAGGAAGGGAAGAAGTTTCCGCTTGGTGCGATTCTCAAGGCGGCTTCCTGGAAGGCCCCCGCAACGAACTTTGCCCGTGGTAATGTTCTTACCGGTGATCTCGCCTGCGTTCGTTGGACGGGAGCAATGTGATGGGATTTTCTGAAGTTCTGTTGCTGATATTCATCACACTGAAATTGATGGGTATTATCGATTGGTCCTGGTGGTGGGTAATGTCACCGCTCTGGGTATCACTTTTCGTTGCGGCACTGGCCGTAATAGCCGTCCTGAAAAATAGGAAAATGTTTCGATGAACGGATATAAAGCCTTTTACCGCGGCAAGACACTTGACATCTATGCGGATTCCCTGTATAATGCTCAAGTAAAAGCCGCGAAAGAATTTAAGGCCCGGAAGACTTATGAAGTCACCGTGGTTTTATGCGAATTGAATGGAGAACAGTATGTCCAATCCACAGCTTCCCTTTAGTTCCTATAAGGACATCGATCCCATGACCAAGGAATATGTCCTCGGTGTGGCAGGATCTGAATTCAAGACGATAACGGATATCCCTCTGATGGAAATCAATGGGTATCTGATCGGCCTTCTGGAGTTCCAGAAGAATGAGTTTCAGAAGGAGTATCTCCTGCAATGACTGATGTGACTGATGCAATCCGAGAATTGCTCGACAAATGCCGAAATTTGGAAGCCGAAAATGCCGACCTCAAGATTCAGGTTGAAGGTCTCCGACAGGCTTTGCGGTGGGCAGCAAATGATGTCGTGTCGAAGGAATCACTCAAGGAGTATGTGAAGGCCCTCAAGATTGGTGAAGGCTAATGGGCTATATCCTAATGCTTATTGCCATTGCGTGGTTGGTAAAGATATTTTATGACATAGAGGGTAATCATGACGAACATTAGAACACTGGCAGTCGAACTGGAAGGAGAAGTTCAGGACGTTCTGGTCGAGCGTGAGAGTTTGATGGTCGAGAATAGGAATCTCCGCGCCGAGGTCGAGCGGCTGCGGGAAATGATCCGGCCACTGGATGAGGTTGGCGTTGCGACCAGCAAGGCTCTGGAGGTCGCGCTGGCCGTGCGGGCATATTTCAAGGAGGAACCCAAACCATGACGGACCTGACCGAGACGCCGAGATTCGAGCCGCGCACAGTTGGCGCAAAAAACCTTCCGACCGATTGCTGCGAATTCGGCGTGGTCGATCTGAAAGAGGGCATTGAGGTTTGTCGCGTCTGGCGTGAGGACTACGCCCGCAAGATCGCTCACCTTCTCAACAACGAGTCCAAACAGGAGACTGGCGATGAAGAAGATATGCGCCTATTGCGACGAAACCGCCATCACGGAACTTGACGGCGACAATCTGTGCAAGCGTCACGCTAACGAATGGATGCAAGGCGAAGGCCGGGCCGTCGCTGAGTATAGCGACTGCGGCGCCGAAGGTTGGGATGGCGCACTAGTCGTATGTTACGGCAACAAGTGCCACTGATCCCAAAACGGAGAATTTACGCGATGTCGGATGATATTCTGATCGAGGCGCGGGGGATATACACCCGATGGAATAATCCGCCGTCGCCCGGACTGCCTGAGAACGCGGATATAGTCTTGCGTCTCGCCGACGAGGTCGAGCGACTGCGGGAGGCATTGGTCTATATTGCTCACAATGGTGGGCCGGGTGACAGTCCGATGCAGGCGATAGCTAACACAGCACTAACGTATCGGAGGAACCCAAGACATGAATGATGTAACAGTTGCAGTCCGAGAATTGCTTAGCAAATACCAAGCAATGGAAGCCAAGAATATAGAACTCAAGCTCCAGGTCGAAGGCCTTCGCCGAGCATTGCATTGGGGTTCGAAGGATGCTGTATCGAAAGAATCACTCAAGGAGTATGTTAAGGCTCTCAAGATTGGTGAAGAAGGTTAAGTTATGGAAAAGATTACCGGTAATGATCTGATATCATGGGGATATGAACCCGCTAAATGGTTCAAGGACGCGCTGGCTGATATCAATTCTTCTATTGAGCAAGGATCTGTCTTCGATCCTCGGCGTGTGGCTGATGAGTATTATGAGGCGAATAAGCCAGATCCTTACCTGAATCTTCAAGATTCAGAGTCAATACCCATTTCCTATAACATCACACCTGAGAATGATGATGAACAGGAAAACGTGGATAAGGTCGTTGAAACTATGCGACAACTGGTCCGTGTTCCTGTGATTACGGCTGGTGCAGTCATGCCGGATGCATGTCCTGCAGGTACCATTCCTGTTGGTGGTGTTATCGCTTCACGAAATGCCATTCATCCAGGTCTCCACTCGGCTGATATTTGTTGCTCGGTTGCAGTCGCTAATCTCGGTGATGTTGATCCTAAGAACGTTTTGGATCGTGCATCCAAGATTGTTCATTTTGGTGTGGGTGGTCGTGATCGACGAAATCAATTCACTCCTTCGGCGAACGTTATAAAGAGAATGGAGAATAACCGATTCCTTAAGTGGCATCTTGAACAGGCTCACTCACACTTTGCGACTCAGGGTGATGGAAATCATTTCCTTTATGTCGGTAGACTAAAGTCCACTGGCGATGTTTGTGTTGTGACCCACCATGGATCACGAAATGTCGGATCACGGCTCTATAAGGCAGGTATGCAATGTGCAGAGAACTATCGGGTCAAGCTCTGTCCTGAAGCACCTAAAGGTGCAGCCTGGATACCTTTTGATACTGATGATGGCCGAGATTATTGGGACGCTCTCCAGATTGTCGGTGATTGGACTCGGGAATCTCACTTCAAGATTCATCAACTGATTGGTTTGCCCATCGATGATTGGTTTTGGAATGAGCATAATTTTGTGTTCAATCGTGGTAATGATATCTTCTATCATGCAAAGGGTGCAACTCCTGGATGGGACGCATATGATCGGACTATCGTTCCTTTGAATATGGCCGAGCCTATTTTGATAACTCGCGGCCGTGATGCAAAGAATGGTCTCGGCTTTCTACCTCATGGTGCGGGTCGTAATATGTCCAGGACCGAACACAATCGTCGGATGGATGTGTCACACTCGAATATGACCGAACATGATATTATTCGGGAGTTTGCGCCCGGCATCGATGTTCGATTCCATTTCAACAAACCAGATCTATCTGAGTTACCGAATGCGTATAAGAATGCAGCACAGGTTCGCGAGGCTATCACATCATTCGGTCTTGCAGATATTGTGGATGAGATTGAACCTTATGGGTCGATCATGTCAGGTGAACAAGACCTTCCATGGAAGAATAAGAACCAAGCTCGGAGAGATGCTCGGCGTGAGCGCAAGGAAGAAAATCGTGCCGGTCGGCGGGTCTCTAAAGCAAGACTGAAGGAAGATATGAGGTGATCGATGCCGAATAAAGATTGGAGTAATCTGAATCCTATCGACTCAGCCCTTCGCCGGCTCAAGTTTGTCGGCATGTTTGATGGTGTCAAACTGAAAATTGAGTTGATCAATGGGTTCGAACTATTCAATACCCGACCATACCATAACTATGAGACATGGTCGGATGGGTGGAGAATCACCGATACCGAAACAGGATTCATGGCACAAGCCGAAGATCTGGATGATGCTGTGGATCTTTTTATCAAGAAAATAGGAGAAGAAAATGGAAAAAGAAATGTTTGACCGACAGGATGTTCTTACGGAACTTCATAATGGAGTATGTACCGTGACGTTTGAGAAGGTGAATGGTGACTTTCGCGTGATGAAGGCCACTCTGCATCCAAGTTATCTACCACAGCCTGTCGTGAATGAGGAAACTCAGCCGGTTCGTAAGGTAAATCCTGATGTCTGCACGGTGTGGGACACCGAGGTAAATGACTGGCGTGCCTTCCGATTCGATTCAATAAAGGAATTTGTCTGATGGCATGGCCAGCAAAGAACCGGGAAACTATAAATAGAAAGGTGTTGAAAAATGTGGGCAAGGAAAAATAGACCCAGAAAGGGTCGACGAAAGATCGGATCAAAAAAGCGTAAGGCTCGGAATAGGATCCGCAATCGGAAATGAATCTGATTTCTATACAAATGGAAACTATTAAAATTAAATCATCACTGAAAATGGTATTGGTTGAAGTTTCGGGTGATACATATGGTCATATCTGGGAAAAATAGGTATATACCAAGCGGACACCCTTTCTAAAAAGAATCGTATACCATGGAGAGACGTTGGCTCGACTATATATGGAGAAATATGGAATGATCTCGAAAGTGAGGATCTTGCAAGACTCAATACCATTTCTGGGCGTGGGTGAGTCAGTTACTATCAGTACTCATAATAGGGTTAACAAAATATCTTATGATATAGTTGTGGGTGGTCCAAACGATACCTTAAATGCTATATGGAATCACATGGACGAACTAAATAACATGTCATAATCACGGGAGGTTATTCCACATGAGAACAAGAGCCGAACGCCGCAAACATAAACAACGAATGAAAAAGAAGGCTGAGAGAATTGTCCGAAGTGAGGGATGGACGGATGAAGAATATGTTGCCCATCGAGTCTTGAGAATTACAGAAAATCGGAAAGCATGTTCTTGCATGATGTGTGGTAATCCTAGAAAAATGTTTGGTAAAAAAACCATTCAAGAAAGAAAATCCGAAGATGTCTTGACAATTCTATCGGAATAGTGTAGTATTACTATTCAATAGCGAATCAAAAAGGAATTCTTGTGGCCAAGTCGGTGAAAAAACTCCGTGGGAAGTTCACGGATGAGAAGTATCTTGGTACTGAACCAGATCTTCGAGGTGAAACGACAATATCAGAACTGATCGGTGCTTATAACTGGTATAACTATTTCTATAATGCAGAACAGGCAAAGGGCTTTGTTCTGGAATATCTCCGAGACCAGAAAAAGAAGGATCTTGCCAAGAGGATTGCAAAGGTTGCACCCGATAGATTGAAGACTATCGGATGGAACTGTCGCATTCTCTTTCTTGGTGGGAATCTTCCTGAGGGTTATGAGGATCGATTGTGGGAAAATCTCACAACACTATCTAAGCAGCCTGTGAAAAATGTTGCCGTGGTTGATACGCCCATCAAGCCTGTGATTTCAATTCAGGAGAGGGTCGCACGGAGAGCATCAGAACTGATCGGTGAACTTGAGGAAGTTCTGGATGCATATACCACGACTCGGAAGACAACCTTCAATATCTCCAAATGGTTGATGCAGAAGGATGTGAAGCCTGCCATTGCCCAGAGAATCGCAGACAAATACAAGCCCGTCTATTCGGAGTTGTATGATGCCCTACAGGGTAAAGATGCAGACCTCAAGTTTGCATACTCCCACTGGAAAAAGACGGATCTGAAAAAGTATGTGGAGTTGGTTCGAAGTTTTATCTCTGAGAGTGAAAAGCGGGCCAATGCAATCAAGTCGATCCGAAAGGTTCGAACCAAGAAAGTCAAGCCCGCAGCCATCCTTGTCAAGAGCCTGAAGGTTAAGGATGATGAAGGTACCCTGAAACTCACGGGTGTGAAGCCTGTTGATATCATTGGAGCTTCCCAGTTGTGGATCTACAACACCAAATATCGGTCTCTGACTGTTTTATATGCGATGGGACCAGCAGGTCTTTCCGTGAAAGGAACGACCGTGATTGGGTTTGATGAAAAGACGAGTAAATCCAAGAAACTCCGGAAGCCAGAGTTTGTGATCAAGGAAGTTTTAGGTGCTGGTAAAGTAGCCCTGAAACGAATCATGGATGGACTCAAAACGAAAGAATCGGCCGCGAAGGGTCGATGTAATGCAGACACAATGCTATTGAAGGTGGTGAGATGAAATCGGAACGAAAAACTATCAAATCGACGTTTACCGGAATCGAATTGGATTATAAGACTCTTGATAATGCTATTGATTATCTCAGTGGCTTGCGCGCCTGTGCCGAAGAAGATGGGTATGATGCCAAGAGCCTTATGATTGAGGAAAGATATTCTTGGGATGATGAAGTATCATCGATTATCACCGGATATCGCCTTGAGACTGATAAGGAATATGAAGCGCGAGTCAAATGGGAGACCCGACGGCTTTCCGAGGCTAAGGAAATAAAGGCCAAAAAGGAAGCCAACGAGTTGGCGACCTACAAGAGACTACAGAAGAAGTTTGGAAAAGGTGTGAAATGAAAAAACAAACCCTCAATGAACATTGGGATGAAACATATGAATATTGGGCAGGAGAGTGCGCCGAAGATTGTGATATCGAAGACGGAGACGGTGCAGTAAGAAAAGTCATTGAATGGGCTATGATGACTGCCGCATATGATATTCTTCAAGAGTTTGAAAATGATCGGGAAACATATGATAAAATAGCAAAAAGACTTGGATTTGGTGAAATGCTACCCTCTAAACAGGAAAAGAAATGACAAAGATTGTATTGAATGGTTGCTACGGTGGGTTTGGATTATCTGATGTAGCATATATCCGATATGCAGAGATTGCGGGTCTAACCCTATATCCTGAGAAGACCGAGTATGGATCAACTCTGTATTACCTAGAGCCTAAAGAATCAAAGTATAATCGTGATTCGCTTTATGATGGTGATATGGACCGAACAGATCCTGCACTGGTTCAGGTTGTCGAGGAACTTGGTGAGAAGTCATGGGGTTCATGCTCAAAACTCTATGTTGTGGAAATACCAAAGGGTACTCAGTACCGAATCGATGAGTATGATGGTTTGGAACATCTGGAAACCCGGGACCGCATTAATTGGAGTGTTGCATGAAAGGTGGGGTCGAAGGTCGAACTAAATAGAGTGAAGGGAGACTAATATGGACAAAACAATAATACAATTCCCGAAAAACAAGATTGTTCGACCACCGAGCGCGGATAACAAAAAGCGCGGTATAGTCAATTTCGCAGAATCGATCCTTCTTGACTTCATTGAAAATATGATCATGGACCTAGAAGCCCAAGGCATCGATACCGGTACGGATGAGTTCAACCGCGATTTCTCATTCTCCATTGAATGTCTGAGGTCGACAATCTATCGAGGTCTGGGGCTTGAAACGAAGCTCCAGGAATTTATGGATCATAATGTGATCCTTCATGATAACAATGTTCTGGATGAAATCAAGGATCCTAGTGTGAAGGTTGATGTGGAATCCATATCACCTGGAAAGGTTAAGGAATGATTCTGGTCGACCTCAATCAGGTCGTAATATCCAACCTGATGATGCAACTCAACAAGTCTCAGAAAAAGGGCCTTGATGAACCTTTGATTCGCCATATGATTCTGAATAGCCTTAGGTCTTACAATAAGAAGTTCCGTGAGACCTATGGTGAAATGGTCGTATGTTGCGATAACCGAAAATACTGGAGAAAGGACGTTTTCCCCTTCTATAAGTCTGGTCGAAAGACGGCCCGTGATCGTGACACCCTTGATTGGCATGTCATATTTGAGACACTGGATCGTGTCCGACAGGAACTCAAGGACAATCTCCCTCATAAGGTGATTGATGTGGTCGGAGCCGAGGCGGATGACATTATCGGTGTTCTGACAGCAAGGGTATCAAAGCAAGAGCCTGTTCTGATCCTTTCATCTGATAAGGATTTTATCCAACTCCAGAAGTATGAGAATGTCACTCAATATAGCCCTATTCTGAAAAAGTTTATCTCCTCTGATAATCCCAAGAACTACATCAAGGAGCATATCATTCGAGGCGATAAGGGCGATGGCATTCCCAACTTTCTATCCTCTGATAATGTTTTCGTCATTGGTGAACGCCAGAAAGTCATAAATACTAAGAAACTGGAAGAATGGATGAAACAGTCTGTAGAGGAGATATGTACCACGGATGAGATGTTGAGAGGTTATCGGAGAAATCAGCGCCTTGTCGATCTCGATTTCACGCCTGATAATATCCAACAATCCATTGTTGATGCATATGAGAATGTTGAGGTCGGCAATAAGCAGAAACTTATGAACTATTTCATCCAAAAGAGATTAGGCCGACTCATCGAGGTTTTAGATGAATTTTGAGGAGAACATGATGGAATATAAAGAGGGTGATAGGGTTCTTGTCGAGGCTCAGATCGTATATGTCGGTGTTGCTAATCTTGATGGGTGGGTAAAAATTGTTGATCCAGTCGTGATCGGTCGAGTGCCAGATGGTTTAATAAGTGGTGATGGTTGGTTCAAGATGGATTCGATTCACAAAAAGCTTCCTCGGCCACTCAAAGTGGGTGATGAGGTATACAGAAAACAGACGGGTCGCCGAGGCAAAATCGTTTTCATGAATGACAATATTGTCCTGGTAGAAACTGGTGAACAGATTTATACTCAATATTTACCTAATGAAGTCGCCCTAATAGAGGATGAGGATAAAGTATGAAAAACGTATATGAGATATTTGAGGAGTTTGTGAAGGCCGAATCTAAGGACGATAAGATTTTCATCCTCAGGAATAATGTGCGCCAGAATAGGAGAATGACAGAGGTTCTCCAAGGCGCGATGCACCCGAACATCCAGTTTGTGATCAAGAACCCTCTTGAATACAATCCCAGTCTGGATCCACCCGGGCTAGCTTATTCGACAATGGAATCAATCTTTGATCGGATATACCTATTCACAGAAGGTTCAACCCGAGTGTCACCAGCTCTGACTCTGAAAAACAAAGAGGTTTTGGCCATTCAGATTCTTGAAGGTATGGAAGCGAAAGAGGCTAATGTCTTTATGAATATGCTAATGAAGGATCTAAAGGTACCCGGGCTGACACCAGAAATCGTTGAGGAAGCCTTTCCGGGGTTGTTGCATTGATCATGGTCAACAATCAAGGAGTACCAGTTGATAGCAGAGGCATTAGAAACCTTTGATAATGCACCCTATGAGACTACACTTGAAGATTGCCGAAAATGGTTCGACATCATCAATGACGACCTATTCGAAGGAAAGTTGCCTCCCGTGGATGAGATAGATATAAGATGGCGGAGAGGCACTCATGCCTATTATGAATATGAAGATGATCCAGAGCGCAAAAAACATACATCCATCAAAATGAATAAGCGGTATAGAACCAAACGTCTGTTTGTGGAAATACTAGCACACGAAATGGTCCATCACTGGCAATATGTGATGGGACATGCTGATTCTCATGGAGAGTCATTCAATAGCTGGAAAGAACCCTTCCAAAACAAGGGTCTTGTTCTCAGCGAAGTAGTAGTAATCGAAAGGAAATAAAGTGTCGTCAAAAAAGAGTTTTCGGGATAAATATGTCTATGATGATGATGAGGAAGTTGTGAATAAAAAGAAGGTCCCATCAGACCGAAGACGACCCATACGAAACTGGACAAAAGTGGTCGAGGACAATCTCGACAATATTGAAAACCTCGAGGACATATATGAAGACTAGGGAAAATCCATGAAAGTTGTGATCGCAGGTTCAAGAACGATCACTGATCGGGTAGCAGTCGCAAAGGCCATAAAAATGAGCGGCTTTGATATCACAGAGGTTGTCTGCGGCAAGGCCACTGGAGTGGATCGCCTAGGCGAGACATGGGCTATCGCGAATGATATACCCGTGAAGGAGATGCCTGCCAACTGGCAGAAATACGACAAGGCTGCTGGTCCTATTCGGAATGGAGAAATGGCAGAATATTGCGATGCAGCAATCATCCTCTGGGACGGTAAGTCGCGTGGTGCTCTTGACATGATCCGAAAGATTAAGGCTACCGACAAGCCCTATTTCATCGATCTGGTGCTATAACAATCCTGCATACCTGCTATGCGGAAATAACATGGCTCCAGGTCTTGAATCTGGAGCCAGAATCATTATATTAGTAGTATGATGAATGATGAGGAAAACATGGCTTATTCGGAAAACGATCTCGCGTGGGCCAGACAGATTGGTGCAGAAGCCTATTTGAATGGTGCCCGTGCTGATGATAATCCCTATAATAATAATGATGAATGGGAACTGAATCGCGCATGGGTTCATGGATATTTTGATGCAGCCTGGAATGATTGAGGAAAAAACATGCCTGCCACCAGAAAACAGATTCAGGATCTCTTTCTCCGGGTATGTAAGGACAGTGAATATACCTTAGAATGGGATAGAGCATCCTCCTTAACGGCTGCGATTCTCAAGATCCATCCTCTCCAGATCTGGTTGGCAATGCCTGATATTGATACATTGATCGCTATTGCAACTGGTGATCATCCAATCACGAAAAAGGACAACTAATGCCCGTAACAGCAAAATTTCGAGTCGGCGACACCCATAAATGGGAATTTGACACCCGATATGGGGGTGCAGTCCTTGAGGTGGGCTCCAGGACAGTCCAGGTCATGTCCGACATCTGGGACACTCAGTTCTATGCAAAGGTGTGGGATGAAGCGACCGGCAAGCCCCTGGACGTCTCCCTCTATTACGCGAATGAGTCGAGCCGCGAGGAAAGCCAAAAGTGTGTGGCTGTCGTTGATGCAACCTCCGAAGTTCGGGCCAAGTTCGACCGGTTCGTCCGAAATCGCGCCATTGACGCGAACTACACCCGTGCCTTGGCCGCGACTGAAGTGGCTGTCATGCGGATTGCTAAGGGAGATACGGTAAAGGTCGTCCGTGGTCGCTCTGGCATGGGCACCGTCGGCAAGGTGGTGGTTGAGTATCTCGGAACGTACAATGCCGGATATCATTCCAGCAACGAGTATAAGTATGCGATTGCAACTTCTGATCGCACCGAAACGGCTTACACCAAGGATGGGCAGCACGAATATCAGCGCCATCTTGATGTCGTCTGGGCATGGGCCCGAAATTGCGAGAAGGTGGACGTACCTGAGATCGACAAGGATGCGATCCTAGAAGAGGTCATAGCAGACTATGATAGTACCCACCAAAAAGCGGCGTAATCTT
>TARA_R110000772_G_scaffold82646_2_pt1 | contig 26800 bp, 45 predicted proteins | sample TARA_R110000772 | Tara Oceans TARA_R110000772 (sample SAMEA4397948) | marine metagenome | biome: Polar Biome; feature: [SRF] surface water layer (ENVO:00010504); material: water (ENVO:00002006), including particulate matter (ENVO:01000060) such as... | depth 5 m | reverse complement strand
CGTAAGTGGGAGGAACTAGACACCATCTGCATCTCGCAAGAGAAGGCAGAGTTGTTCTATGAGCTAGATAAGAACTGGGATGCCAAAGTAGTAACCTATCGGCTCCTATCCAGCCAAGGTTGGAAATGGCATAAGCCTAGGAAAAATGATTGAGCTAACGCTCCTGATACGGTGTAGGAGCTAGGGATGCTTGTGTTGATTCATTAAGCCTCTGCAGCTCTTCTCGTTAAATATAGCATAGGGTGGTGGTCGTCCCTGTGCTTCGTAAAAGACCAAACCAAAAGAACAAAATAAAACAAAATGAAACCACACGGCGCATTCAGCGACTTCGATAAGTTCCTCCCACGAGCAACACCAGACCTAGGTAACTTGGAGCCTCACTTCAAGACACCTAAGAACGCAAGCAACTTCTCACCTCATCAGCGACAACGCTATGAGCAAGAGCAGGAGATGGTGCGGGCAAGGAAGACAGTGAGACGCATCCAGCACGTTGGAAAACATTCCATCGTTTAGACAAGTAGACAATTCTCTATCGCTGCTCCCTCATACTGAGGGGGCGGCACATTACAACAAAAAACAACAAAACAATAATACCATGAGCACAGAAACAAAAACAGCAGCAGCACAGTCCGCCCCTTCAGAACAAACCACATTCGGTGACAGCACTGAATACAACGCTCGCCAAGAAGCAAATCCGATGCACGAGAAACAAAGAGCACCTCTTGAGGCAAACGCAGACGTTCCATGGTCTCTCGCAGACCGTGACCCAGTGGCAGTCAACAACGATAAAGGTAACACCGTTATCCGCATCTTGTGGAGCGCCAACCTTGCACTGGAGCTTAAGCGCCAGTTCAACAGTAAGGAGGATGCACAGAAGGTGATCGACCAGATCGTCCTCAATGGCAAGATCCGCCCTGAAGGTGCGTGGAAGAAGCTATTCAAGCCTTCCGCCGACTTGATGGTGGATGGAGCATTGGAGGCATCTAGTGTAGACTTCTAGGAACTAAACCAAAAAGAACCAAGCTGGCTAACGCTGGCTTGGTTTCTTTTTGCTCCGCTGTATTGCCTTCATTCAAAGAACGTGCCTCTAGCACAACTATATAAAGAACGCACGGCTAACGCAGCAGATGTAATGAAATACATTACATACAACATCACCTGCTAACGCAGTGGCGTTGCTAACGCTGTGGCTCGCTCGTTCGGGAGAAAACATACACTACACATACCAGACACATACATACATACTGGCTTGCTGTGCCGCTCTCCCTCACTCGCTAAGCTAACGCTGTTACTTTAGTACCATGGATTGTAATGAAAGTAAAGTAAAGAATGGTCATATTGAGATGAACCTCTTAAGTAGAGCATCTGCGAGCTGGCCTAACATACAGCGTCTAACAGTGATGTAGTGAATACATACAGAAATCTAGCTCACTTCGTTCGGAGATGAACAAGAAAAGAGCATTAGCACGGCTGAAGAGCATAGCCACAGGAAGCTCTACAAGGCTACGTAGAGACGCCGCAAGTAGATATGAAACACATACCAGCAAAAAAGCCTGCGACGTCTCACAGAGCCACCACTAGCTCAGTATGGGCATGTGTAGGCCTCGTTTAGATGTGAGGCCTGCCATTCCTGTTAATTCGTTAAGCGTTTCATACCGCTGGGGGGAAAGGCCATTTTACCAACAAGAAAAAGAATATGAAAACACCAAACTGGATGCTAAGCATGTTCACCAGCCAAGAGGCTAAGGACGTGCAAGAGATACAACTACTAGAGAAAGAACGAGTCGTTCTAGCACTACAGACACGCTGCCAATACTTTAAATGGCAGAACGCAAGAAAAAAAGACAACAACCCGCTAAAGCTGGAGCGAATGCGCACACACATGTGGCGTCTTTACCGCAAAAGCGTAAAAACTAGAAAAAAATGTCAACAGAAACAATCGGAATTCAAAATCAAACATAGAAATGAAAATTAAATCACAATTAAAAAGAGGACGCCATAAAGAATTTTACAGCCTTCTTATAGAACTGGCAGACGTCCCCGACAAACGATGCCTCCCACATGAGGAAGACGAGATAACTGTAAGACTGGAAAATGATAGTTATTCACAAATCTACACCGACGCGATTTTAATCCCAAATAAAGCAAAGGGAAGCAAAAAGATCACGATTTTAAGGTCACGATTTGAATGGCAAAAAAAGGCAGCAGAAGGTCAACTGCTAAAATCACATAGAGCAATCGCAAATTGGGCAAAACAACAACAATATGAAATTAATAACAAATAAGAAACTAGAAGAGATAAAAGAACAATCCCTAATGGACGGGATTAAAATGGGCTATGAACAATCAAGACTGGACACCATCAAAGAGCTAGAGGAGCAAAACCTCCGCATCATTCCTATGGAGAGAGCAGACGTAGCAGCAATGAATATGGGTGTGCCTGAAGAAGCCCTCCCAGACAACGCAATACAAGGACCATGGAGCAATTAACAATACCAGCAGCACACGTTCAGCCAGGAGACATAATCCAAATAGGACATAAAGGGGAGCACTACACCAAGGGGTGGGGGCTTGTCTACAAAGTGTGGAATGGTCCAGTCCTAACCAGAATAACAACAGGAGGAGTGGGGGAGCTAAAGAGCAGCTACCATTTCAATAACAGACCGATACAAGTAAAGGAACTATGAAGCCATACATAATAAAATACGAAATGGAAAGCGGCTCAATGTGGGGTGACCCTTGGCCAGAATGCGAAGAAGACGCGGAAACACTAGCAGAAGCTGAAGAAATAGCACGCCAACTGCAACACGGAGAGAGAGAAGAGGCTACAGTAAGGAAAGTAACAATATACAAAAGACTATGAAACAATTAAGCTTATCTGAAAACCGACCATCAACAAAGGACACGATAAAAGAGCTAAACCGAAAAGGAATGACAAAAGCGGCTAAAGGACACCAATCACTTCTTTCTGCTGAAAGACGGCTTACTACATCACTTGCAAGATTAGTAGCTCGTGATGGCGATATAGCCAAAGATGCAACAATAATATACAATAAAATGAAAGTGAAAGGAATGAGCGAACACCGAATACACAAAGCACGTCACGAAGCTTGGGTAAAAGCAATTAAAAAAAACAACAATTACAAATTAAACCATGTATTAACGGCTCATAAAGAAATAGTTAATGGATTTAAACATCAACAACCATAGACGGCTTAGAAGATGAAGCATGAAGGTTAACAATAAACTTACTGCCCTCATCCTCCTGATCGAGGTTGAGCGCCTTACGTCCAATGTTATCAGCCTTCTCTAGATCGGCAAACGTGCGTATCTTCAACGCACTGCCCTCCTTAAGCTCCTTCATAGACCTCCCCACCTCATCGAGGATATTACTACGATGCTCTACAGTGCCCTGTGCAATCTTCAAAGCCAGAGCCTCTACAGGATCATCAACAGTAGCCACCTCAGTCGTGAGGGGGATGTTAAGGCGCTTAGACAGAGCCTCGCTCTTCTTAACCAACGCCAACGCCTTCTTGCGGAGACGCTCAGGACTCATCCATTCACCACGCTCAGCTCGCTTATTAATAGCAGACACCGTGGCTGGAGAATATTCCACAGCAATCTCCTCAACAGGGACACCAGCGCAGAATAAAGCCTCAATAGTCTTCCAAGGAAGCTTACTGAGATCAACACGAGCCGTCTTAGGGACGGGAGAGGAGATGGGGGGAAGACGCTTGCGTCGGCCTTCTACGGCGTCCAAAGCGCGTCGGGTGTTATGCCTGCCGCTTTCCCCACGGGGCTTTGGTTTCTTGGCCATAAGAAATACAATACAACAACTAAGACACAATGTCAACGAAAACATCAATACAAGCATGGATAAAAAAACACATGAGTTAAAATACTCAATAAAAATAACAAGCAACAAAAGACACAAAAACTACTGCGACATCGAGGTGACATTCCACGAGTTCCCAGACAGATTAAGAGGTATAGACAGAAGAAAAGACCACAATGGAAATGAAAACAGAGCTGAATCCATCGCCAACCTACACATAGGAGGATCGGCAATGATATTCTTGCCAGGAGACAGCAACCACCCACTCCCAGACAAAGACACCATAAGGGCCTTGTTTAAAGAAGAAGAAGCCAGAACAAAAGCAAATGAAATCAACGAAGCAGTAAAAACTTGGTATAACAAAAACAAATACAAAAACAAATAAATATATGTATAAAGAAATAACAGACTACAGCAAAGACAACGGAGGAATCAGAGATCAACGCACCCCTAAAGAACAGAAGGTGGACGATGACATTCAAACCAACACAAGGGGACTACGCATGCACTACCTAAAGCGTTTCCTGAAGAAGGGCTGGTGTCAGGATCAGGTGTATAACATGATCTTATCAGGGGAATACAAACTCAACAAGCGTCTGAAGGAGTCGGCTATTAACGCTGTAGAGGCGATGTTCGACAACCTCCCATCAGACTACACACCGTTTGAATTTGAGAAGGAGTTTGGATCAACAGCACAGCAATGGGCTGACAACTTAGGTATAGGCGTAGCTCCAGAGAACACCAAGGACGAAGACCTAGCCAGCGTAACAGAAGCAGACATGTCATGGACACGCCCAGCAGAAGCTAACGCAGCAGAAATCTTCCTTGCCAGAGAGAATAAGAAGCGAGAGGACGAATGGCGTGTAGCACAATCCAAAACGCTACAGGCAAAAGGCCCCTCCTATTGTGTAGCTAAGTTCTCCCTTGGCAAGAAGAAGATCAACTACGACTCACGCAAGAAGATGTGGGGACGTAATTCCAAGACAGGAAAGCCAGTGAAGATTCCAAGCCTAGCTATCTGGACACAGCCAGCAATGGCACGGGTGTTCATCATGAACGAAATTATTACCAGATACTACGGCAAGCGTCTGGAGGAGAAGATTGGAACACCAACAACAGCCACACTGACACAAGGAGAGCGTCAGGAGATTGTGGACAGTATACTAGACCAACACGGTTTACGCCTTACACAGTCTACAGCTGTAGTCCCACGAGTGCATGACAGCAAGAAGGGCGGGTTCTACTGCATCTACTTCACATTGGAGAAGCACCTCAATCAGCCTACTAAATACAGATACGACGACGTAACTGAACTGAACAAGCGTTCCAATGAAACTATCACAGCATCTGATGCCTATGAGGAAGATGTGCAACGTATTGTTGAAGGGGATCACATAAACGGCTATGAGCTACAGGACATCGTCTTATCTGGAAAAGCAGACGAGGCTGACAACCCTATAAAGAACTCAGGCCTTGAGGAGAAAGCATCAGACAAGACTGGAGACAAATGGCGAGGCGTCAAGCCCGTAGACATGCTTCCAGGACACGCTGCTTATCTTCAGATGTGTCGAGAGCTGGAACGTGAAGAGCTAGCTGAGTTTGCTGCCGATCCTACAGAACCTGAATACCACATGACTCTGCCGATGGCCTCTCTCATATTTGAGGGCATGATGTTCCCCAAAAAGGCTATTATGTCTGACGAGGACTGTTTGGAGGTGTGGGGAGAAGACTACTTCGAGGAGGTGACTTATCTTCTTAATGAAGAAGAGTTCAACCTATGCCCTTCCCCTAGGCTCTTCGATGAGGCCCCTCACGTCCCCTGTGGGGCGTCGTAGCCCTGTTTTGATATACATACACCAAAAGCCCACAGTAACGCCTCAGAGCGCTGCTGTGGGCTTTTTTTAGTGCGCTGTCTTGCCTTTTAAGAACTACAATGCTCGCGTTCCGCGAGACGCTTCGTTTCACTACGCGTGCGGCCTTCGGCCTTTTTAGGAGGTTGTCTTTCATCTTCATATCCTTCAGGATGTGGGGATGGGGGACGAACAAATTAACTTAACAAAATCAAACTTAATAAAATCATGCAAGCAGACAAAATCGTATTCGTATCAGATAAATCAGGAGGTGTCGCCAAAAACCCTGAGCAAGTAGCTAAGGAAGTGCAAGCACTCAAAACGAAGATGACAATGTTTAAAGATGCTGAAGTCCACACAGGATTTACAGGAGCCGCCGAGGCCCTTAAAGGAAAAGTCGTCTTAGCTGAATACCTACCACTCAACCTAGTAGCAGCTGCTGATTCATTCGTTGAGTGCTCAACAGCACAAGGAGTGAACGACACCATCAAAAAGATGCTCACAGCCGACCAAATCGCAGAAGCGATGGTCTTCGTAAAGATTTTCAAATCAGAAGAAGTAAACTTTGCTCTCTGGAAAACAGAGAACGAAACACAGACAGCCGAAGTGACCGCCACCACCCCTGAAGGCGAAAACACAGACGCTGAATAGAACAAAAGGAGAAGAGGCGCTCATCGTGAGCGTCTCTCTCCCAATACTATACCATGATACTACTAATACAAGTCTTGCTACTCACTGCCGTTACATGGCAAGCCAACAACGTTACGGACGACTGGTTTTTCTCCCTGTCCTTTGGAGTTGTAGCCATGTTAGCTATAGGAGCCACTAACGCCGCCCATAAGTTAAACTTCAATCTAAGAATGCACGTATGGGAATCGCGCGAAGTTCTTAAAGCAATTGAACAAGTAAATAAAGCTATCATGGAGGAAATAGGGCTTACAGAGGACGAGATGGAACAATTTGACATACCACAGATAGTAAAACGAAACAATGAAGATTTCTATAATCCTGAATAAAAAGGCAAAAACAGTTACTATAAAAGGGGAGAACACGAGGAAGGAACTGTTTGACCACTATAAAACAAAAAAAGAAGGACCATGCTGCGCTGGCACATACAACGGGTATTCAAACTGTGGAAACGGAGGCTGGCTACTACAAGAAAACAAGAAAATCACCCAAACAGTAAGGGTTAGTAAAACAAAAGAAGAAGCGATAGCCTACGCTAAAAAATGCAAAGAAGGGCTAAAGTTGTGGAAAAAAGCCTATATTAAAAGCGGACTATGAAGATCTCAATCGCAATCGACAAAAGAGATAATAGGGTGACGATAACTGGAACCGACACAGTCGATCTAAAAGACCATAAAAGCTACAAAATAAAAGGAGAAAATCACCGATGGACAGCGGGGGTGTTTGATACATCAATAACTATACGCACTGGGTGGGTGCTGGAAAGAGACGCAAAACACACCTCAGTATCAAGAAGCTTCCACTCTATGCTGGCAGCCAAAACATGGGCAAACAACGCCGCACTAGCACTAAAAGAATTTTACAAAGACATCGAATAACAATCTGGGGCCACCTTGGCCTCCTCTAGAAAAAGAAACAAAAACAACAACATATATATATATGAACAAACTAATGACTATCTGGTCGAAAGACCAGAAAGAAGCAAAACAGGAAGCACTCGCAGTGAAAGCTGAAGTGTTTGAAGCCCAGACTAAAGTAGCAGCTCTCGAAGCTAAAGCCGCAGTCGGAACCGCAGAACGCACCCTTGCTCGCGCAATCAGTAGCCTAGCTGGAGAAGCCGAGCCTAACCTCGCCATCCTCGTTAAGCTCACTCGTAGCGTTACCACAGCTAAAGACGCTCAAACTGCCCTCGCCGACCTTCAATCCGACCTGTTCGGTAAAGGCTAGTAACTATAGCGGGGGAGGGATACGCCTTAACCCGCAATTAACAAAAACAACAACAAATACAGAACATGATTATTACAGTTCAGTCCGCAGGACGCACTCGCCCAGTAGATGCCGACGATTACGGCTCACCTAGCACCATTGGTCAACTCTTCGGTAATGCGCAGTTCCGCGAGGACCTCGTAGTTCCAGATCGTGCCGTTCCACTTTTTAACGGACAGGCAGTTGACGGCGCAACTCCTCTTAACGAGGAAGGTGTCGTCTCCTACCAGATCGCCGCTTCTTCTAAGAGCGCCTAGTAGGCCCTTAAGAAACATCCTCAGGGGGGAACGCCATGTAGGTGTTCCTCCCTTTTTTGGGTGTTCTATTAACAATGAAAACAAACAACTAATGCTATGTCAGATTATTTTTTAAGAAACGAAGGAGGAAAAGTGATTGCCTACGAGCTAGGTGCAGGGAAAGCAATAAACACGGCTGCAATCGTTCCGTTTATACAGGGAGCAAAAAGAATTCACTTTGACTTTAACAGCCGATCCTTCAAATTCTCGGTATTCGCAGCTCAAAACGCTCTCATTACCACGATTGAATGCCCACTTATTAAATGGCCGATGCCAATTAAGTTCGATAACGGCAAACAGAGCTTCAAACTAAACGCAAACTCTAAAGTAGTTGATGTGTTCGTGAAGGACATGGTCTTCATCCTAGTAGACAGAATGGAAGGGGGTCACACGATGTATACATGCTACAAGAATGGAAACATTCCTAAGCTAACAAACATCCACCCAGGAGGAGACATCTGTCTTCCAATGAGCATTGCCACCATGACACATCCATCAGCGATCATCGCTGGAATGGAGAACTCACCAGGAAACATGGACATGGGTAATGAAAACTGGCTAGACATCAGGATCGAAGGTGAGAACGCCGTCCTGCAAGGACAACCGACAAACGGAAACAAGCTCCCAAAAGATATAGAGCAATACACAAAAGATTATGTTTACTCTTGAAGAAATTGAAAAAGAGCTTGTAAACCACAAGGTGTCAATCCACGTGATAAAAAGTGTATTGAATGTGCTCAAGCAATCACAGGAAGACAAAGACCTCATCTCCAGAAACCTTAAAAACATACTACCAGGACTAAAATGATTGAGATTAAACATATCACCATTATTGGCGTAGGAGGAGGAGGAAGCATGCTTCTTCCAGCCCTATCGCCAGCATACGACCTCACACTGCACGATGGTGACGACTTCGAAGACAAGAATATCACTCGACAGATCTTCAGCGAGACAGGGCGAAACAAAGCCACTGCGCTAGCTGAGTTCTATAACAGAGGAGTAAAAACTATCGACGCTAGCCCTGAAATGGTCATTGGATCAGAAGAGCTAAAGTCCGATCTCATCTTCTGCTGCGTAGACAATAACCTAGCACGCAGAGCCGCTCACAGCATCTGCATGACCAACAGCATCCCCCTCATCCTCATTGCCAATGAAGACTGGGACCCACAAGCCTTTTTGTGCCTACCTGAGTTCCAATTCACGGAACGTGATCCATTTACAAGATGGGGACTAGGAGACTTAAAAGAAGGACGGCAGCAAACCTGCGCAGGAATGGAAGTAATTGAAGACATCCCTCAACTACCACAAGCAAATCACGTATCTGGAGGGTTTGGTCTCACCATCATGCAATCTCTCCTTACATGCAACAATCCAGAAAACTACCTGATCGAAGTGACTGGGTGTCCTTGGCCTGAATACAAGCGAGTATTAGACATCGAACCATAAACAATTAAAAAAATGACTAAAACAAAAGAATTAACATTCGAATCTACATTCTTAAATGTGGTGGAGCTTGTCCTAACTACAAGTGAGGAGGAGAACACAAACATGAAGCCGTCTTCGATTAAGATGTTTGAAGAACTCACCATCCCGAAGATCCCCACAGCAACAAGAAAAAAGGCATTAGCCGATAAAGATTGGGGCAAAGTAATACAAGAATTTCTTAACTTTGCTACAGCAACCTCACTTAGTCTATGGCCGTATTTAAGAAATGGGGGGAAAGAGACTGACATTTTGATGGGGAAAATAAGTTTAGAAACATCTGACGCGCCAGAAACACCTAAGACAGATGCTGAAAAAGCAGCTGTATTAATGGGGACGTCTACTAAGCGAGAATTAGGAACCGCACTCAGACTAGATGGACATATTGCCTACCAATTCAAAGTGGTAGGAACAACGATGTATATTAACAGGAACCCCGATGAGTTTCTAGATGGCGAAGTTGCGCCTGAGAAGGATGCGAAAGCACTGACCTCAAGAGGAATCGAAGCAAGAGTGATCAAGTGGACATCAACACATATCAAGCAGTATATCGAAGAAACCTATGCCTTCATGGAAGAAATGAAGGAATGGGCTAAAGATCCTAAAAAGCAAAGTGAACTTATAGCTAAAGGTATCAAGGAAGCTAACGACAACATCATCTTAATCATCGAAGAGGAAATTTAATATGGAAACAACTACAAAACGCATTATTCGTAAAGGCTTCGACGTTGCCAGAGTCACCTTCGAGGAGAAGACTGTCGTAACAACCAGCGCTTCAACTATCACGAACAAACTACCACTGCTTCCATTTAAAACATGGATTAGAGCCACGTCCTTCCTGTCAGCCGTTGCCAAGAAGAAGAACTCAGAGGCCATTGTATCGCTTACAGTGGTCAGAGGCAGATGGCGTATCTACTGTTGGCATCAGGAAACATCTGGAACACTACACGTCAAATACGACTCTTCCTCTGAAGAGAACATGGCGATGCTGTCTGATGAAGAAAAGCTGGCATTCGAGAAGGTTCACTGCACCATTCACAGTCACAACAAGGCAGGCGCAAGCCAGTCAAGTGATGACATGAAAGATGAAGAAGGACGCGATGGATGGCATATTACAGTGGGAAACTGTGACAAGCCAGTCATGAGTAGCCATTGTCGATTCAACGTCCGTCGCGTAGCTAAGTTTAACGAAGCAGGCAAGAAGGTAGCGGCCTCATACCAAGACTTCATTTACTGTGACATTGACGTCGCAGTAGCACCACCCAAAACTCCAAAAAGCATTCACCCAAAAATGTTGAAGGGACAAGAAACTATCCTGCTGATAAACTATGATGCAGAGTTTCCTGAAGAATGGATGGATCGAGTGAAGAAGCAGGTCTATTCAGCCCCTACAAGGGGGAATGGTCAATACGGGTATCAATATGGGCATCAAAAAAAAACCCACTATACCGACCACTCCAGCCCACAAGGAGTTAGTAGCAAGCAAAAACGACTCGACCTCGGAGACTCAAAAGCAGAACAGAAAGCGCCGAAGCTCACCACAAAGTCGCCGTTCAAGACGCCGATCATGCCGCTAGAGCCAGAATGGGTGCTGATACAAAGCATCTTTAATCACTACCATAGAGACAGCTTATCAAGAGCTGTAGACGCCTATTACGGAACGAGTTCACATGTATTGATTGACATGAAGCGAATAGTAGATAAGGTGAAAGCCTACTTCATAGTAACGCAAGGGTGTGATCCAGATAAAGTTGAAATAGCACTACCTGAGCTGGGTGACCTAATGGATGTATTGGTAGACACTCACGCAAGAGTGGCTATCACGACAACAAACGATGTATATACAAGAGTATATGAGATGGAACTATGCCAAGCTCTGTATACAGAATTCAAAGAAGGCATGATCTTCACCTCCATCACCTAAACACAATAACGTGCAACTACAAGACGCCCTAAGACTACCAGCCAACACAACCATCCCTTCATTAGACGTTCAAGTGATTGAACAGCAAGGACATCAAGTGGTGAAAGGAGGGGGCGTTATGTCTCTGTATAGGGTGAGAGACATAACATCTGAGTCAATACTAAGAATATTTTTCATATCGCATACTGTATTGTTCGTTGGTGGACACTATAAAGTAACCTCTCAGCCCTCATCAGAAGGGTTAAGAGGCATTCGATCATCAAGAATCGGAGGCGTGCCATCGGTCAACTGCGATAACCACGCAGTATTTGATGTATACGTCCCCAATCCAGAACACCCACAAGTAGCTAAGTTCTTAGAACTATGCAACCCTAAAGTAGCATCGCTACAAACAAAATTAACCATGAGTAATACTACAAACCAAGCACGACTAATGCCTGCTCCCCCCTATTCCGCAGATCAACTAGAGAACTACTGTCTAGCGCGCTATTTCAGCACTAGAGATAAAGCTTTAACGAAAGAAGGAATGACAGCAGATCAAGCCCACGACGTGGGTATTGAGATGATGAAATCCGTCCCTCTTTACTGGTTCGGACAAGACAAACAACTACCGTAATGGCAACAAATCATAAAGAAGCCGAGGTGGTGGATGTCTCTGTAGAAGACACCACTAAGGAGATAACAAGCTCTGCTCTAGACATAACCGTGGACAGAATGCATGCGCATTTTAACCACGACGGAAAGAAATGGACTATCAATCCAGATAATATCCCGTCACTAGAACAGGCAAATCAAATAGCAAAAGACATCGTAGGTCTTCAACTAGCCACAGAATATCTCGAAAACGAGACGAGCTGGCTATTGGGTAACCTAATATCCGAAACCAAGAAGGTTTACGGCGACGACTTCGATGTCTCAGAGTTGGAAGGTGTAACACACCGCAGCTTCCAAACATTGCGAACGTCAGAAGCTGTATACAACGCGTATGCAGATTGTAGAATACCTGGGATGTCGTTCACCCACCATAAAGAGGTATTCTACGTCAAAGGGTTGGATGACGAGGCAAAGCTCCTCATCCTCCACAAGGCCCGTGAGATGTCCCTCAGCGCCCTGCAAACCCGCGAGCTAGCAAAGCTAGTGGCAAAGGATGGCAAGGACGTGTTGACGGGCGGAGACACGCAGTTGGGCTTGATGAATAAGATACAGGAGAAGAAAGACACTGAACCTGTATACATTATCGTCTCGTTCAACGGTATCGTGAAGAAAGTGAAGGAGCATGGGTTTACCGAAGAAATGGACAGCTCATCTCAGATCATTATTCAAATCCACCCAGATATGGAGCTACTCAAAAAGGCTCCAGATCATAAAGTGACAATTTAATCGCGCGGTGGACAAGCCAGGTTAAGTCATCTGTCTCATAAGCAGATCATCGTCGGTTCAAATCCGACCCGCGCAACCATTCAAACAACATAAGGGCATATAAATATGAGTCCAGATAAAAAAAAGAAAGCCACAAAGGCGTATAAAAAAGACCGAAAAACCATCATTATGAAGACACTCAACCTCAATGAGGACGAGTATAAACAAGTGATGGCTACTGGTGCGCTCCTGTGCCGATATACAGATTTGGTTCAAAACGGAGCCAGGAAAAGAGAAGTGACGCCACAAGATGACGAAGTATTCATCGGATCATTGCTGTCCATATTCTCTATCTATGGCTCTATGAGCCTCAACCCGATGGAAGCTGTGCTTTACGCGCTGTCCAAAAGCCTATTGGCATTACCATCGAAGAAGGAAGAGAACGACAACACCACTAAATAGTCGCCTTCCCGCTCACCTTCCTCAGATCAGTAGCCAACCTGACGATACGAGGAGGTGAGCCACACTTTAAGCACTAGGTCGTCTAATTGGTTAAGACCCGACCCCGTTTGTGGGCGGAAATGCAAGTTCAACTCCTGCCCAGTGCAACAATCAAAAACGCATCGCAAGATGCCCTTACGGAAGAACCGAAGGTTCGACCAGCCCGCACTCACCCACCCACCCCCGTTGTCATGAACAGGGTGAGGTGCGGGTAATCTTTAAAACAACACTATCATAGTGTAACCATGATCACTACAGGGAAAGGTATTGCGTCGCAGGTATGTCTGTGGTTATTTTCATTGCCTCAGTCGGTAAACGCATAAAAACCGACATCCCTAAAGTGGTTCATCGTCATGAAAGCACACATCCACTACCTGAAATACTAGATAAACAAAAACACATTATGAACGTCCTATTCTGCGCCGACCCTCATTTGGGGCATAAAAACATCCACAAGTTTAGAGATGCAGTAACAAGCCCTGAACACAACACGAGGCTGTTCAGGAGGGAGGCACGAGCCAAACTAAACAAGCGAACAATTACCTTCTACTTAGGTGACATAGCCTTTGACGAAGAGAGCTTGGACGTTATTAAAGAACTGCCTGGTCGTAAGATCCTTATTAAAGGAAACCACGACGACATGACGACTACAGCTGCACAGCTAGAAGCGTTCGAGGAAATACACGGTATGTTCCGATACAAAAAGATGTGGCTTACACATGCCCCTATTCACCCACAACAGCTCTTCGGTATGCTCAACGTCCATGGACACGTCCATAACAAGACGGTGACACGCTGGGGACGTCCAGACAAACGATACCTTAACCTATGCCCTGACGTTCAGGGGCAATACTTCACCACCTTAGAGGAGGTGAGAAAACTAAGACCATGAGTATGCTACAACATCACCTTCATTATACGATAACTTGCCAGACATGCGGAGAGTACAGCGACTCACAAGCAAGAAGCGAGGTAGAGGATGCCGTAAAAGCATATGAAGCCGAAGGCTGGGGATTCGCCTCATACAAGAGCGATAGCCACGTCTACTTAACCTGCCCAAGGTGCAAAAGGGAAATACCAGAAATACCAATTTAACAATGCAGGAATACTACGATGCCGCAGACGTCAAAGACTCAATCAGCGGCAGACTCAAATCAATTATATCAGACCTCCTCCCAGAAGCTAAAATAGCTGGAGGAGAAGCAAGAGTGGGTAGCTTGTCAGGAGAGAAAGGCAAGTCCATGGCCATATCGCTTAACCCATCTAAAATGGGAGCGTTCTATGACCATGCATCTGGGGATAGCGGAGACTTATTCGACATCCTTCAGGAGGTTAAAGGACTTGACTACCCTGAAGCTATTGACTACCTAGCGCACCATTACACATCATGTGTGAAGAGGCCCTGGGAATCATCCAGCATCAACGCTAAGAAGATTACCAACCCAGAAGCATTAATAGCTAAGATCACACCACAAGTGATTGAGTATATGCAGGCTACGAGGAAGGTGTCGCAAGCCACATTAACCAACTACGAAGTGGCAAGTGTGCCTAACCAGCCTACAGCAGCCGCGTTCCTACACTTCCAGAACAACCAAGTGTCCAAAATCTCCTGCTGGCAGCCTGCTGGCAAGAAGTGGTGGGCAGTCGGAGATGGGGGGAATGGCCTATTTGGGGCTAAGTATGTTACAACCAAACTTACCAAGGGACGCCTCATCATCACAGAGGGGCAAAACGACGCCATGGCCTGTGCCGAGGTAGGGTATCCAGCTGTGTCTATTCCATCAGGAGTGAGTAACGCGCATTGGATTTCAGAGTGTTGGGAGTATTTACAAGAATTTCACACGATCACCCTCTGCTTCGACGAGGACGACAAGGGTATAGAGGCGCGTGACGTAGCCGTGAAGCGCCTTGGAGTGAGTAAATGCCTAGTCACCTCACTTCCGCTCAAAGACGCCTCAGACATGCTCCAGGGAGGCCGTGGAGAAGAGCTAGCAGACCTCTTAGAGAGGGCTCAGCCACCAGAGCAGACAGACGTAGCCCCAGCTACCGACTTTGAGGATGATGTTCAAGAGATCCTCAGCCAAGATCTCTCCCTTATCGGCGATAAGATGTTCATTCCTGAACTGAATCACCGCATCAGAGAGAACGAAATGACCGTCATCTACGGGCGAGAGTTTGCAGGTAAGTCAGTCTTCATCAGTAACCAGATGGCATATGACGCTGCTAAAGGTATTGCTACAGCTATCGGCAGCTTCGAACAGAAGCCCCGCATGACGCTGGCAAACATGCTTACGCAGTTCTCAGGCAACAAAGACATCGGCCAGCAGGAGAACTACAAGCAGTGGTTCCGCGCAATGGCAGAGCACATCCACATCTACAAAGAGACAGAGAGTCCTACGCCACAGAGGATCATCGAAGAATTCGCCTACCTCTACAAAAGAAAAGGCATTAGACGCTTCGTTGTAGACAACTGGTCTGCAATGGATTTAGGCGACGACTCCAACGGAGAGAACGCTAAGGCAATTAACCTCTTCCGCTCGTTCGTTAACGAATACCCCGTGCATGTCTTCATCGTTATGCACCCCCGCAAGACAGGAAGGGAATATGTCAACAAGGAGAGTGACCGAAACGAGATACGTGGAGCAGGACAACTTGTTCAGCTATCTCATAACGTCATCCTAGTTCACCGTAACGAGGGGAAGTCAGACAGCATCTTTGAGATGATCAAGGACAAAAGGCCTGATGAAGCTGCTCTATACGACCAGAACGAGCCAGATGGCAAGATAAAAGTGCAAAAGAACAGATTCTTAGGCACTACACCACAGGCAGACGTATGGTTCGCCAACGAAACAAAGACATTCATGAACTACCGAGGGCAGCCAGTGAGCATGCCTGACGTAGCAAGGGCTCAAGAGCCAGAACTATTTTAACAACTTAGGTGGGAACAAGGTAATGAGGCGCGGTAATTTTTGGTCCGTGGTTATTCATTTGGCCTGTGTTCTTAAATCTCATAAAGGAACACTCCCACCACACTTTACACAATGAAAACTAGAAGAGAATGGTATAACGACTTACCTAGAACACACAAGTTCAAAGCTATTAAAAACACCGAGGCGGCAGAAGACGAAGGCGAAGAGCCACCACGCCTCGATCAAGAAGAGCACTCCCTGAATGCAGCAATAGCAGGAGGTTTCGTATGGTCAAAAACACCAGAGGGAACAGATTTCTGGATTAACGCACAACGAGGAATATACACAAAATCATGAGGATACTAAGCGGAAGACAACAGATGGAGCTGAATCAGACATACCAAGCTGAATTCAAAACCATAACAGGAGTGTCACTAGGAACCCTTACAATGAAAGGGGCTAGAGAAGTAAAAGTAGGAAACGTAACCATCCCTACAATGACAGGAAAGCAACGCATTAGACGCCTCATCCTTAAATGCCCCTCAGCCATCCCTACAGATACTAAAGGAATACACATCAACAAGATGGACGTTGCAATGCACGACATCAAACGATACGCATAACATGAACGATCACCCATCCCTACCAGTAGTTGGCGGTCCTCTCGCAGGGACACGCACTACAGGCTGGGCTAAGGACATCAAATACTTTGAATTCTGCCAGCACACATACATGTATTACGGGCTACACAGCCCAACACCAATGTGTGAACCAAACCACTCAGCAGTATATAAGTTCGATAACACGCGATGGGTGTGCATAAAAGATTACAACAAACAAGATGAAAGCACAAAAAACAATGGCAGGAAGATTGCTCGCCCCTGTCGACCCAGCTGAGCTGACAAAACGCGCCAATAAGGTGGTGGTCATAGGCGATATTCACGGCAATAACGGGGCTATCCTAAAAGCAGCGAAAGACAACCCAGGCTCCACGCTAATACAATTAGGAGACTTTGGTATAGGCTTCCAGATACACGAAGAAGAAGAGTTGTATCAACTTGATCGCCTGAACAAAGTTCTCACACAGAAAGACTGCATGCTGTGGGTAATACGTGGAAACCACGACGATCCAGCCTACTGGAAAGAGAAGAACCCAATGATGTCCAACATCAAGATGATTCCAGACCACACCACGAGAGTGATTGGTGGGAAGAGCATCCACATGATTGGAGGGGGGGTGTCTATTGACAGAAGGCTGCGCACAGAGGGAATAAGCTACTGGGCAGGAGAGAAGATGACAGTGCCGATCAACCCTCAGCCACTAGAAGTGGACGTCCTCATCACGCACACAGGCCCAGGAAACAAATACATCTCAGATAAGTTGTATGACCTAGGGGACTGGCTGAAGAAGGACGAAAAGCTACAAGCTGATCTCTGGGAGGAAGCAGCTATGGTAGAAGACCTCAGAGAGAGGATCACCGCACCACTACACGTCTGTGGACACTTCCACAAGTCGGCTACAGTGAAGACAAAGGTGGACACTATCAAGTTTTTGAACATTAATGAAACGCTCACACTATAAGCACCGCAACCCAACACGGGAGGGCTTAGCGCTCCTTCTACTAGCCGCAGCATCTGCCCCATGGGGAATACCATCAATGCTCGGTGTTAACATTCTTATCACCACTATTATACAAGCGTTCTTTGCCGTTGTAGGCTGGACACTACTTGTTATGGATATTAGAGCGCATCTGGGGAAGCAGCCTGAACGTCTCGTTCGGAAGCCAACACCTCCTGCCTCACCCAGCACTCCTCTGGAAATGCATAAGGGTCGCTCGTTGATGGTGTCAAAACCTCCGCAGGAATCCACACCTTCAGTTTCAACTGACAGCCACACACCCCACAACCATCAATCTGGTCGTGGAGGCTACTACGCTTTTTCGCCAGTGAAGGAAACATGTGAGGAATAAGATTCTTACACACGTTACATCCCTTCACCTCTACGTTCTTAGGACACCTAGAACATATCTCAGAGCGTCGGTCAGCCTCTTCTTGAGACACTATAACACCGCCGCTCTTCACCCACGCCTTTACAACTTTAAGGAAGATGAACACATCGTTAGCATGTATGCTGCGCTGCTCAACCTCCCTCTTAGGACCACAACCAGTGATGGTGTAGTTCGTGCATAGGTCATCAGCAACTCTTAGTTCCCATCCAGGAGCTAGGTCGCCACCATACTTGGTGCGTGCGCTGCCCACCTGTTGGACGAGGCTAAACCATTCCTGAGCATGTATCTCTACGTCTCCTTCTTGCCATATAAAGCCACGAGGAAGGTCACGAGATGCGTTATATCTACCTATAATCACAACAACACCATACACCTTTAACACAAAAAGTCAAACATAATGAACCCAATATCACTAAGCAGCCTAGAAGGAGCCACAATCAAAGAAGTATGGGACGAAGAAGAAACCCTTACATTCATCACGACGGATGGCGAGTTCTGCCGAATCCAGTATACAACAGAATACGACGACAGTGAAGTTTATAGAGATGTCTTCGACAACATAATCAGCACAAGATACTTCAATGACAACCTGAAACTAAAACTAGGCCTAATAACTCAAAGAGCTGTTATGATAGCCAAGGCGGAAGCTGAAGAAGCTTCCGAAAAAGGAAGAAAGAAATACATCATCAAGAACCACATAAGGTGCAAAGCGGAATTTGACAAGCTAGCACCATCACAAAAAGAAATTGATGAAGCCACAGCGTAACGAACCATGGACAGACCCAGACAGCCCTTGGAAGACAGAGGCGGCCTACAGGGCATGGCTACGTGGAGGAATACGACGGGTGTGGAGCAAGTATCCACTGAAGATCATCTTCATCAAGAACAACCGCTTCAAAGCCCCACTAGGTCAACACGACAAGATGGTGTGGTGCGGGATATGTAACTTATGCACGACTACACTAAGAACAAGCAAGCTCCAAGTAGACCACCTTCATCCAATGCCACCAATGGTGGACGGACTGGACGACTATATGAATACGATGTTCCCGACACAAGCGGGGATGCAGTTCGCGTGCAAGCCATGCCACGATGCTACAACGTTGGCGGAAAGAAAAGGTATATCATTAGGGGCGGCAAAAATAGAAAAGGCGGCCATACAAGTGATGAAGCGTCCCGTTGAAGGACAGAAGCAATGGCTACTGGCAAACGGGTATACAGAAAAAACTCTACCAAGCAACGCTAAGAAGAGAAGAGAAGCAATAACATCAGCAATGACAATCAAATGAGTGAGAAACTAAAATTCAAAATCAAAGTGAAAGGGAAAAAGGAAAAACCAAAAGTAATTGTAACCTTCCTAGAAATGCCAGATTCCTTAGTGGGGAACGGCGAAGAAATCGAGACGACCGACAGCTTAGTGGTGGTGTCATCAGAAAAAGTAGTAGACATCGGAGAAGCAGAGCGTCTACAAATCCCTGGAAAGACACACAAACTACCCTTCACTATAGAAGTGCCTATTACATACAGTAATGAAGAGATGGCTAAAGAAGATGCCAAGCTAATCAGCAAGGCGCTAAAAGCTTGGAAAACAGAACAAGAATAATGATAGACCCAAATTTCCCAGCGCCATTCCTCCGCGCGCTAACCAATGACTCATACGACAACGGAGGTAGTGATTTCAGCGTTACAGGCCTACTACAGCCGCCTCAAATCACATTCCTAGCTGCCAACCACGAACCAAAGGAAACGTCCGTGTATGCCAGCTACGCGGCTCTAATGGGCACTACCATCCACACACTGCTGGAGAGTCATGCAGACCCAGAGCAAGGAGAGGTTCCAGAGCGAAGGTTCTTCGTTGAGATGGAAGGCCTCAAGATCAGCGGCTGCGTAGATCTCTATGAAGAGAATAAAAAGAAGATTGCCGACTGGAAGTTTGTAGGGGGACACATGGAGGAGATCAAAGAGCCATACCGCCTACAGCTACACATGAACGGTTACTTAGCCGAGGAAAATGGTGTAGAAGTAGAAGAAGTGGAACTAGTTGTCATCCAGAGAGATTGGTCCTACATGAGGAGTCAATTCTCAGCGGACTACCCTAAATCTCCATATAAACGATTTAACTACAAATACGACAGAGACTTAGCCATCTACACATTCGGCTCACGACTAGCTGAACACATAGACGCAAAACAAGGTAACCCACGACCCTGCACACCAGCAGAACAATGGAGAGACCCGACGAGGTATGCCGTTAAAAAGCCTGCCAATAAAAGAGCAAGGAAGCTATTCGACACCAGAGAAGAAGCAACAATGGATAAAAAGACAGGCGAAATCATAGAAGTGAGAGAAGGAGAGGCAACCTTCTGTCAAAGCTTCTGCAAATATTCACACGTATGTCCACAATACCTAAAAGAAAGCGAGGGAAACTAACATGGAAACAAAAGAAGAACCAACATTCAAATTCAGGCTAACCGTAGAGAGGTCAAGATCCGACAAGAAGTGGAGGCCCTCAATGGCAATAAAATCAAACAGACCAGGAAATCTAGGGGATACAATAGAATCTAGGCGTAATGGTTCGAACATAGTTATCATGTCAAACCATTGCTCTGAATATATAGAACAGGGGCTAGTCTGGATAAATGCAAGAGCAAAAGGAGAGAGACTAATTCTCCCACAGCATCATCCAGGTTATGATGCTAAAGATGAGGCCTTAAAAGAAGCTGACAACATGAAGAATGCTATATCAAGAACGCTAAAAAGAGCAAAGAAACAATATGACGAAGCCTAATAAAGAATTACTAGAAGTGATAGGCTCAATGTTCTGCGGGTCCACGGTGACAGCGGAGAACATGATAGAGGGCTGCTTCATTGCAATCCCTGCCAACACAAAAAACAGACAGACAGGTCAGCACACAGAACATGGACAACAATCAATCTTCCATAAACGAGGAAGCAAAGCTATCTACGTTGGAGAGCACGCCCCAGATGCTGAATGGTTTGAAGAAGCCAAGACAGCCCTTAAAGCGGAAGAAGCCGATGAAGCGATCCCCAATGAAGAGGTCGCGTATCACCACGAAGAAACCCATGTCACGGAAAACCAGCCCCACCCGTGCAGGCCTGAGTGAGAAAAGAAAGAAAATAAATAAGCTTTACAAGCAGTTAAAGAAAGAATACTTTCTAAACCACCCAAGGTGTCAGTTCGTTAACGCGGCTGGACAGAGGTGCGTTAAACAAGCTGAACAGATTCACCACATGGCTGGAAGGTATGAGTATCACAACGACACAACAACCTGGATGAGTATATGTGCGTCACACCACGACTGGTGTCACAGCAACCCAGAGGCTAAAGACCTAGGGTATATAATCAACCCCATCACCCTAACCATGCAACGCAAACAAATTAATGAACGAAAATAAAGAAGAAACAATGAGGCCAGTGATCCGAGTCACTGAATGGTCTCCACTAGAAGCCTTGCAACTTAAAAAACAACTGCAAACACTACGAGCCATTCCAAGGAAAACAGAAGGAATACCTAAAATGAACGGTATCTCATGGAATTCCAGCCGAGGAACGTGGTCTTGCAGGGTGTCACACAAAGGAGAGACTAGGCAGGTAGGAACATACCACCTATACGAAGAGGCTGTCTATCAAAAGATACGGCTGCTAATGGAACTAAACAGATGGGAATACGATAATGGCCCTACCTCATAGATCCAACCCATCAGACTTCGGCATTAACTCATCATCAGGCGCAGGAAAAGGCATGAAGCCCTCCCAAGGTGTTGACTGGGTTAAATGGAAGAAGAGACGATACTGGTTTAGGAGCGAATGCTGCGACGCCAGAGTGAAGGACACCGATGACCTTCACATTTACACATGCACGGAATGCTCCAAAGTGTGTATCATAAAAAATGACTGATAAATGGTATTACACATGGCTACGAGCCGTTCAAGAAGCCCTCAGGCATCTGGGCTGGTGCGCCAAGTGTAACCATAGAATGCAGCCAATAGGCAACGGGATGAATAGATGTCCCTGTTGCAAGAGGACAATTAAAAACCCATAAAAGAAACTTTCGCGGCGTGGTCTAAACAGACGTCACCGCACACAGATATGGCCAACAAACCACCGACAGTGATGTTCCGCATCGCTGCAACAATAAAACAAGTCTTCCCAATGCAAGAGCACGGGAAGTTCCGTAAACGAGATGTCATTGTTATCGACCAGTTCGGTAACGACATCGCCCTAGAAGCAACGTTTGAAACAGCGGATTCAATGGACAGCTTTCCACCAAACACGAAAGTGGATGTGGAATTCTACATTGAATCACGAGACTGGTTCAATCCAAACAAACAGGTGACGCAATGGTTCACCTCAGCTGTAGCAAAGACAGTTCAGCTCCAAGCTGAGCAGCCAGTAGCTCCAGCACAACCACAAGCCGCTGCCCCACAGGCAGTAGCACAAGGGGCTCCTGCTCCAGCGCCAGTAGAGGACCCTATCCCCTTCTAGCCTAACCCCTGCTAATACCAAGTCCTCTCCCTATGTAGGGAGGGGCAACCAATTTATAAAATCATGAGTAACTTAAACAAACCACCGTTTCAATACGACGCTAATTCAGGAGAAGTAATCAACGAAGACGGTCTAGCCATAATGATGGGCGTAGACGCAGAAGGAACCACCATGGAAGACCAAGACACATTTATGGAGATGGTAGTATTGCTTCTAAACCAAGAGCGATAATGACAATCGAACAAATCACAGCCGTTAAGTGCGCATACCTAGACCTTAAAGGGTCTGTTGAGGCTCTCTACAAGAGGGACTTTGATTCACACGACTGGGATGCACATGAAGAGAGCATTGAAGATATTGAATTGGCGTTCCCGTTTTTGATGGAGACGAAAGTGCAACAACACGTTAAATCATGAAAGACAATGCTAAAGAAAGCCTAGATCCCAAAAAAGCAATGGGGGAAAAGAAGCCGCAACTGCAACTAATACCAGCACCACCAATGAATGCCATAGCAAGAGTCCTTGAACTGGGAGCTGCAAAATATGGGGCGTTTAACTGGAGGGAAAGAAACGGAGTAGAAGCAATGACTTACGTAGGAGCAATAAGACGACATTTAAATCAGTGGGTTGAAGGAGAGGATCTTGACGAGGAGTCAGGACAAAGCCATATAGCCCATATAAACGCAAATTGTTATATTCTAGAAGACGCAAGGATGAAAGATAAATTAACAGACAACAGGCCTAATAGTGAAGATAGGGACGTAGCTAACGAAGGTTCAGCCAATGCAGAACTAGTATGCGAAATGCTAGAGGCAGCACATAGAGCGTTAACCGAAGAAGCAATAACAGCACCAGAAGAATGACCACAATACAAGTAAACAAATCATTCACCATTTCCAGGGATACCAACTGCTGGACAGTTCGGCAGACATTCATGAGTGAGCCTATAGATGGAGGAGAGCCTAAGCAGCGATACCGCCTGCTATACTACGCCACATTAGAACAGGCTTGCAAAGCTATCATTGATAGGTCTGCGGGGAGGTGTTACAACCTTGAGGAGATCATCATGCTACTTAAAGGGGCGGTAAAGAACCTCACAGCGCACACAGCAATAGAATTCGAATAACATGAAAACAAAACCATGGACACAGCAAACAAAATAAACAGACTAAAAAAAGAAACAGGAATTAATGTTATCCTACCAAAAGACATTGAAAATCAACTAGCTGACCTAGAAATGAACATAGAAGATCTAAAGAAGCAATTAAAAAACCCACTAACAAAAGACAAAGGGTTAGTTTACTTTGAAGACCTCTACAAAGCACTAGGCTTGATCTCTTTAATAAACAATTTCAAGATACAGCAATAGAATTCGAATGAAAACAATAATCCATGTGAATCAGCACAAGATCAGATCCAACGCCAAGACAGGCGACAGGGAGCCAGTGCTTACATGCAAGACGTATAAAGACAACAAATATGCACACCAAGCCATCATTTGCGATAGCGAAGGGAAAGAGGTGGCTAGAGTAGTATACAGCCCAGACGATCCTATAGCTTGTGGAGCTAAAGTGTGGATAGAAACAGAGAACGAAGTGAGGATGGAATAAGGGAGGTTCCCTTTTGACAGGGGCAGCTTTGCCCCATTATGGGGTGCATACATACAATTACAGCTGCGACGTCTCTAAACAAGCCTCACGGCCCTTTAAACCTACTTCTTGGAGTTGTAGTGATACGCTCCGTAGCCCTTACTGATGGCATACTGGTTAAGCTTACGCATATGGTTCGCCTCCTTACTGGAAGACGTTCCATCAGGGAGGTTAGCTTTTGTGCCAATGTTATCACCGTGGCCCTTGGCCACGATATATTGGTGTAGCCAAACGTAGCGCCCTTTGTGGGGCACTGCGACATAAGAGTAGATACGATCAGAACCATGCACCTTCCTGTGCTTAGTGAAGACATACACCTTCTTACCTTCGAAGTTGTCCTTCACATCATACAGTGACTCAGCACCTACACGGTTGGTGTTCTCCTTAGAGGCTCCATTGCGTCTAGATTGTTCAGATGTATGGTTGTAGTCCTTGCCTGTGGCGCTAGTCTTCTCCCAAGCGTCACCATGGAATAAACGAACAGCAACGTCCTTAAGTAGCCCTACAGTGACGTAGAAGCTATCACCGTCATTTCGTGAACTGGAGTTGATCTTACCAGAGTAGCGAGTGTAGCCTTGCCCTTCGTAGTCATCAACATCAACACTGGGGAGTAGGTCGACAAGCTCAGCATCACTAGCCGTAACAGTTGTGGTTGAAGGGCGCTTTATTTTGTTCTCACCTTGCCCGTCCAGTCCGAAGTCACCTTTAGAGAGATCGACGTTCTCGTAGAAGCGGCGCTTCTCATCAGGCTTGCGCTTGAGCACTTGAGCGTTGTTACGCTTCTCTATCTCACGCTGTATGTAAGAGCGGTATTCACGTAGACCACCGAGCTGTGCGATGAGCAAGGCAACGTCACGCCTGTCAGGCTTGATACGATACCCAGCCGTGCGGTAGATGCGTTCAAACTGGAGGGCTCCTACAATAGGGACACCAGCAACACCCATCACTGTGCGTATCATTTCGTGAAGGTCTTCGTCCCAGAACTCATGGTTCTTGCGTTCATAACCTGACATCTCTAGGATGTTATCTGTAACGTATTTACGAAGAGTGTCTTGAATGATAGGCAATCCTGCGGCAGGAGCGACAATCGCAGCGATTTCAGTTCCCCACTTAGACCAGAAAGCATAAGCAAATTCATCACTTGTAATAGCGCGACCACCTTTGAAGAAGGTGTGATCAGCAAGCCAATCATGGATCTCCTGCTGTTTGGCCATGTGTTTTGCATCTTTAGTCTTGTCGTCATCTTCATCGTCTCCCTTTCCAACAAGAAGAGAGGAGGCGAGGATGAAAGCAAAGGCTTTCAAACTAAGGGCGCGGAATACACCAGCCTGTAAAGCGAAGTCAGCTAAGTCTTTCATACCAGCAATCTTCTGTTCGCGATTACCATACTGCACCATGGACACTGCGGCAGAGGCTTTGCCAGTAAGTGACATGATATGGTTTCCCCACGCTACAAGAGCTTGGCGAGCCGTGTCATGCACTACGTCTTCATTCTGCTGGAAGATAGCGGCCTTCTTGCTCATATCAGACTGAGCCATGAAAGCTTCAGCTTTAATACGAGCTAGGCTGGCTGCGGCGGGATCAAAATTAGAGGCCGTAGTGTTGTCAATCTTCTCACCAGTCATGCTCTCATATTCAGTAGCGAACAGAGCATAGAGGAGGGCAGCATCAGGCATTGTGATCAACACCTTACTCACTACATCAAAGAAGTTATCCAGAGCAGCGACAGGAGCCTTAACACCATAACGAAGCTTCTTGCCGAGGGTGTCGAGATCTTTGGTAGACATATTATCTATGCTACCGCTGACCTCCTCAATACCGTCAAAGTTACGTTCATGTAACATAGGAGCTGCTACGCGAATAAACTCCTTAACAGCTGCGTGGTAGCCTGAGGCTGCATCCTCGCCAGTAAGCTTTGCAGTCGCGTCACGCCCCTTCTGAGCCATCGAAGACGCCATGAGGCGGCTAAGGTTCTCTGTAAGGTGCGGGATCTTAGAGGGGTTGGTGATGAGGTAGGAGAGCAGCGGCGGTATGATCTGCTTAATAGGCTGGTCAAGGCCAGAGAGGCCTACGCGGGCACCGAGGCGGGCGAGCGTCCGCAACGTGTTGGTAACAGCATTGTCGTGGACGATGCTAGTAGTGTCGCGGCGAAGCTGCTCGTCGATGTGGTGCCTGAAGAAGTCATTAAGTAGTCCTATCTCCTTCACCTTGCCTACACCGTTCACCTTCATATCAGTAGCTGACATGTTGTTTACCTGACTGTCTATGCCTAGCTGTTCGTTACCGAACATGTGGTTGAAGTATTCGTAATCTCCATAGGTAGATAATTTATACAGAACCACTGAGGCTACAGAGGTGACGGACCTAAGGCCGTTGAAATCTAGGGCGCGAGACTGATCCTGTGTGAATCGAGTCTTCACTTCCTTACCGATTGGAGCATAAGCAAAGATGTCATCGACATCAAGTCCTTCTTTAAGAAGTGCATCAGGATTGGCTCCGTCATAACCTCTCATGGGGAGATAGCGA
>TARA_R110000772_G_scaffold268728_1_pt1 | contig 27080 bp, 30 predicted proteins | sample TARA_R110000772 | Tara Oceans TARA_R110000772 (sample SAMEA4397948) | marine metagenome | biome: Polar Biome; feature: [SRF] surface water layer (ENVO:00010504); material: water (ENVO:00002006), including particulate matter (ENVO:01000060) such as... | depth 5 m | reverse complement strand
TGCAGCACCCGCCGCGCCCGCGCCCGCTGCCGAGGTGAAATATACGCACCCGGACGGTAACGCCTATACCGAAGCGCAGCTCGTAGCCGCTGGCTGGTCTGCCGAGCAAGTCCACACGCTGCCAGTCGCGCAGTAATCTAATGGGCCCTTCGGGGCCCTGTAACTGTTTAGGCCGGCTAACGCTTGCCCCGTGCCGAGGTGATAAAACTACGTTCGCGCAGGACGCGACGAGTAAAGGCCGTTATAGGAAGTAATCGGGATAGCGCTACGCCGGCCGCTTTTTAATAGGGCTAACGTATGTATTTTTTCAAAAAAGGCGGGAAGCAGATATTAGACCTACGCGGCGACCTGGTGCTTACCTATAACGACGCGCTCGTTAAAGGCCGCGTAAAGTCCGCCGCGCCCGCATCCGTCCGTAACGCTAAGCGTATCGAAGATATCCCTAACCTGGGGTTCTGGGGGAAGCTGCGAGCAACTAGGGCTGCTATCGCCTTTATCTGGGGGCCTAGCCAAGCGCTAACGGCCGAAACAATCGATAACGAGGATATGTAAATATGATTAACTACGACCAGGAAGCCGCCGCCATTTACGCCCAGAATAAGGCCGTAGGCTGGTGGGACGACCCTAACCGCTGTATCTACCAAACGCTGCAGCTCGTTTCTACCGAAGTCGCAGAAGCGACCGAGGGCGAGCGTAAAAACCTTATGGACGACCACCTCCCCACGCGCAAAATGGGGGAAGTCGAACTCGCAGACGCGCTTATCCGGGTCCTGGACCTAGGCGGCCGGTATAACTGGCGGTTCGTTGACCGTATCACGGCGCCGGAAGAATGCACCGGCGATCTAAGTATCGGCGGTAAGCACTTGTTTATTAACGCCTGCCTTATTGGCCTGCTGCATAACCTACCCCGCGATATTAATACCGTCGACGGCGCCGTCTGCTATCACTACTCGCAACTTATCCGCTCCATTGAAGCGACCGCAGAAAGCCACGGTTACGACCTGGCCGGAGCAATGGCGGAAAAGCTAGCATACAACCGTGACCGCGCGGACCATAAGCGCGAGAACCGGGCTAAATCTGACGGTAAGAAGTTTTAAGGGGTCGGTATGAACTCAATTATTTACGACCCTACGCTCGACGCCTGCCGCCCTGGAATTCTTACGGACGAGCTGGACGCAATGGGCGGCTATATTGTCGACCCGTCCACGCTTCCGGCCTACTCCCGCCTACCTTCGGGTACCGGGTACGCGACCATTTACCCGGACCTCGACTTCGAGACGTATAGCGAGGCTGGCTATTATTTTGACGAGAAGGCGCGGAAGTGGAAGTCGATAACCAAGTCCCCGCCGCATGGCCTGGGGGCGGTAGGCGCGGCCGTATACGCCGAGCATCCGTCGACCGAGGTACTTAGCCTGGCGTACAACCTTAAGGACGGAGCGGGGCCGAGATTGTGGCTCCCCGGTATGCCGCCACCGGAGGACTTGTTCGCGCATATCGTCGCCGGTGGGTTGCTCGAAGCCTGGAATAGCGCCTTTGAGTGGCATATCTGGCATAACGTATGCCGGGGCCGTATGGGCTGGCCGGAGCTGCCTTTCGAGCAACTACGCGACGCCATGGCTAAGGCCCGCGCCTTCTCGCTACCTGGCGCCCTGGGCAAAGCGGCCGGGGTTCTGGAAGTAGCCGACCAGAAAATCGCGGACGGCGGGCGTCTGCTGAATAAATTTAGTAAGCCCCGTAACCCGACGAAGAACGACGGCCGGCGCCGTAACCACCCGTACGACCTGGACCACGCCGAAGACGCCGGCAGGCTGTACGACTATAACCTCGGCGATATTAAAGCCGAGTCGGCGGTCTCTGCGCTTATCCCGGACCTATCGCCGGACGAGCTGGAATTGTGGCTCCTGGACCAGCGTATTAACTTCCGGGGCGTATCGATTGACCGCGACGCCCTGGCTAACTGTAAGGCGATTATCGAGCAAGCCCACGAGAAATATACCGCCGAGCTGCAGGCGTTAACCGGCGGCGTCGTTAAGGGTGCCAGCGAGATACAGAAGTTAAGCGGCTGGCTGGGCGGCCAGGGCGTACGTATGGATAGCCTGGACGCGGATAGCGTCGATAATAAGCTCCGTAAATTTAAGCTATTCGACGGTATTCAGAAAACCGGCGAGATACCGGGAGACGTCCACCCGGTCGACGTAGAAGTCGCGCTCGAATTAGGCCAACTACCGAACGCCCAGGCAGTGCGCCGGGTGTTAGAGATACGTTCGAGCCTGGGCGCTGCGAGCGTTAAGAAGCTGTTCGCCATCGACCGCCGCGTTAGTGAAGACGGGCGGCTCCGCGACCTGTTCGCATTCTGCGGCGCGGACCGTACGGGGCGTTTCGCTGGCCGTGGGCCGCAGCCCCAAAACCTGCCCAACTCCGGGCCGAAGGTCCTACGCTGCGACCCCGTTAGCGGTTGCGGCCGCCATTATGGCCCGCACCTGGACGCCTGCCCATGGTGTAGCGCTCCAGGCTGGGCGAGCGAGTCGGCCGAGTGGGGTATCGAAGCCGTAGAGGACGCCCTCGCGGTCATTAAGTACGGACTACTGCAGCACGTCGAGACGGTATTCGGCGACGCGGTGGCGGCTGTTTCTGGCTGCCTACGCGGGCTTTTCTCTGCAGCGCCCGGCCACGACCTAATATGCTCGGATTACTCGGCTATCGAGGCCGTGGTATTGGCTGCCCTGGCTGGCGAGGAATGGCGCCTCGAAGTATTCCGGACCCATGGCAAAATTTACGAAATGTCGGCGGCGAAAATTACCGGTATCCCGTTCGAAGAATTTAAGCGCCATAAGGAAGAAACCGGCGACCACCACCCTATGAGGAAGAAAGTAGGCAAGGTCGCGGAGCTGGCGAGCGGATACCAAGGCGGGTACGGTGCCTGGCTAGCCTTCGGCGCCGATAAGCACCTCGAAGAACAGGAAATTAGAAACGCTATTAAGGCCTGGCGTAACGAGTCCCCGAATATCGTTAAGTTTTGGTACGGGCTGGAAGACGCGGCCGTCGCTGCGGTCCAGAATCCGGGCCAGTGCTACCAGTTCCGAGGGCTTACGTTCGGCGTTAAAGACGACGTTCTATACTGCCAACTGCTTAGCGGCCGTAAGCTCTGCTACCACGCTCCGCGATTGCATCCGGACGTAACGCCCTGGGGTAAACAGGTCCTTAAACTTACGTATATGGGCTGGAATACCGACTATAAGAAGGGGCCGACCGGCTGGCTAAGACTCGATACATACGGTGGTAAGCTCTGCGAAAACGTCGTCCAGGCGACGGCGCGGGACATCCTTACCCACGCGCTCGTTAACGTCGAGAAAGCGGGTTATAGCGTGGTTCTGCATATCCACGATGAAATAGTCTCGGAGGTGCCGGAAGGTACCGGTAGCGTCGACGAATTCGAGCGAATCATGGCGACGCTACCGGCCTGGTGCGCGGACTGGCCTATTAAGGCGGCTGGCGGCTGGCGCGGCAAACGATACAGGAAGGATTAGCCATGCAATTACTACCAGGGGACGTTATTAAACTAGGCTGGAACGGCGCGAAGGAATTCGGAGACGAAAACCTCGCGTACGAACAGGTACGAGTAGAAGCGGCCGGCGCCGACTGGGTCGTTATCCGTACCGAGTCTGGCGAGTCCAGGGCGGCGACGTTCGCCCCGTACGCTCCGCTTATCTCCCACGCTACGATACTTAAGGTGCTTAAAGAATGAGAACGCTATCAGATATAACCGACGCCGCCCGCCGTGGCGAGCCTGCAACGGAAGAAGAACTCCGCCTCGCGGTCTGCGCGTACGATGTGTTTATCGCCCAGCTCGAATTAGAGAAGGACCCGAAGCAGTTAGCGAAATTTTTCGTAGCTGCCGAGTCCGACCCGCGCGAGTATATCGGCCCCGCTAACGACCCGGATAACCCGAAGGCGGTCGCCTGGCATAAGGCTTTTATTAATACGGAGGTAAAAGAAAATGATATCGACTAGTGACCTTTACAGGCTTATAACTGCTATAGACCTGGGCGACGCTAAAGGATACCACGGGGATATACGCGACGGCCTACTCGATTGCTTGCACGAGCTTAGGGAAGTGCGCGAAACAGTGGAAACCGTAGAGGCCGAAAGCGTGGACGATTTAGCCGACGCTTTCGAAAAACTGCAGGAAGTAAAAAGGGTGTTATCTGGCGAAGATAGCGACGAGTAGGTCGCTATTTTTTACCGCCGTTAATCCTGGCGCTAAGAACTTTTAACGCTACCTGGCGGACCGTTGCCGAACCGAAATACCCGATAGCACCACCGGCGAATATGGCCCAGTTCATATCCAGGCCCATAGCCAGGATACCGGAAGAAGCCGTTAGACTTAGCCCCCCGCAGATACCCGACTCCAATAGTATACGCATCGGTTTAGTTTCTTCGCGGTCGTATACAACCCGCAAAGCCGCGATAAACATAGCCATAAGAACCCCCGCCGCTTCTGGTGGTAGTTTCGTTAAAAAGTCCGGCATAACCCTTTTTTCCTTTAGTTTCTTAGATTTCATGGGCATTTTACCCTTTATTAACGCTTTGGGTAAATTTTCCGGTTACTGCCTTCGCTATATCGCCCATGTGAGGCGCAGCAAAGTAGAACGCTAAAATAAGCATAACGGCCGGGTTCATATCCATAGCGGCCCCCTTAGCGATTGTACCTACCTGGTTAATTTTCTCGGCGGTAACTACCCCGTCCGCATTCGTGAATACTGCAACCATAGCGCAGAATACCGAAAGCAAATACATAGAAAGCCACACGCCCGTAATAGATAGCGCAATTAGCCGGCGCGCGAGGTTCTGGCCCTGCGTGGCCGCCATCCATTGCACGACCATTTTACGCGCTTCGGAGCGGTCCGCCGCTGCGTCCGCTGCCTTTTCTTCGTCGGTGTAGACCAGGGCGTCGAGCCCGTTAGTTACGCCGTCGACGATTCCGTTAAGGGCCTTTTCGGTCCCGAATAATTTACCCCAGAAGCTCATAGTACCACCCTATTTTTAAGCCAGCCGTAGACGAATCGCTCGTCCTTCTCGCGGCGTTCTGCCAGTTCGATATAGTATGCGCCCTGCAGGCAGTTAAGCGCCCGGCACAATACCAGCTCGTTACGTTCTTCCAGGTACGCGCGTAGTGCCCGGATAGTCATAGGGCCTATAGCGCCGTCGACGACCAGGTCCGGGTAGAGCGAACCGCCCACGTTAAGCACATTTAATGCCCGCTGTAGGATTCGACCCGCGCGACCGGTGCCCATATTAACGCCGGTATCCACGACCTCGGCGACCACGTTCTCGGATAAGGCGAGCAAGTCGTCCGCCTTTACCGCATCCCAGTAGCGGGCCGCGTAGATATCGAAGGCGACCCCGCGCGGCATATCGCGCATTGGCCCAGCGTATCCGTAAGCCCTAGCGACGGCCTCGGTAATACCGAAGTTAGTCTCGCCGCCGGAGTCCTTCGGGTCGTTAACGTAGCCGCCTTCGACCTCGATAATTTCGTTAATTATCAAACTTTTTTTCATCTTTCGTACCAGCCCCACGGCAACATTTGCCCAAGGGATCGGGAGGTAGCTATCGTGCCGCTATTACTAAAGAAAAAAGAAGGCTTGAAGCTAAAAGGAACTTCAATCCCGTGAGTACCTATGGCCTCTGTGGAACCTGAGGTTTTGTGAGTTTGAAACTGGTCAACAACGTGTAGACTAGAGTCAGTGGCAAAACTCTCTGAGTAAGAGCCTGTTGATGCAGTTGCAAAACTCGATACGGACACAAACCGTATCCCACAAGCAAGCGGACAAATATTCCCTAGAGGGTTTAGCTCGACGTTTGTTTGATTACCCGTGTCATACCCCTTGTCCGGTAGTTCTTGCATCTCAACGCCCCGGGAGCCGATATAGTACCCGGTGTCCGCTATGTTCCTGACTTCTGCCGTATCGTGAAAGAAGGACCCGCAATAGCGGTAAAAATCAAAGTTTTTCGGAGCCGGTAGAATCCAATCGTTTTTGGCTACCGAACCGGCGTCCGCTATGGTGATTGAATTAGACCCCGGCGTCGTACCCCCGCCCGTTATGGTGGTCACGCGGCCGGAAAAAGCGCCGTTCTCCGTTATAATCAAACAGTCGGAGCCGTCAACACCCACACCCCAGTCATAGCTTTTCAAGTCTGCGGTGTCGTCGGGGTTGTAGGTATTATCGCCGCCTTCCAATGTGCGAAACCTTCCGGGGCTTATGGCCGACCCTAAGTGTAGGTAGGGCATTAAAACGAAAGAACACTCGAAGTCACCCTCGTTAGCCACCGCGAATACTGCGTACCAGTTGTTAATCGCTTTGGTGGTTTCCGCCCCTAGATTAGAGATCAACGAGACGGCGTTGTCGGTCGCCGGTGTTTTAAACACCCGGGCGCTGCGGTTCTTGTACGCTCCTAGGAACCGGAAGCCGCCCATAACCATTTCATTAGCGCTTATAGTTACCTCTTGCGCGGCTTTATACCGCACTGTATCCCGGCCGCCCGGGTGTGCGTATTCGACCGAAATATCGTTAATGTCTAGCTTTCCGCCGCTGACCGTCGGCACCCCAAACGCTACGCAACGCCCCGGGATATCGTTTGCGATCGTGTAAGACTGTTTTGTTAAAAGTGCGTAGCCATTCGCGGCGATACATGCGGCAATAGCGTTTGTGTCGTCGGTATCACCTGGCGAGGCGTAATTCTCCGCCACCGCAACGTCGGCGGCTAAATCCGCTAATGACCTACGGGCGTTTGCCCCAGTGGGTTTAACTGTGGCCGTGTCGGAGAGCTTACGTTCTAACGTAACCGAGACGCCCCCAACTGTTGCTGTTTTAGCTGGAAAATCCAATGCGGATATCGTGCCGGAAACGGTAGCCACGTCGAGATTGCTGTCCAGCGTCACGTATACCGTATTCGTCGTCGCGTCCCGTAGGGCATTCGTTCCAGCGGGTGCCGAGTTATTCGGGGCGGACGTTGACGCGGACAGGTAGGGCGCCGCTGGGTACGCTTTGACCCCGGTAGGCCCTTCGACGGCGTCGGAGACTAAACCCATGAGGCCGTCGAGATATTGAGACTCGCCCACTTTGTCGGGCGACCCACTAGGGACAATCCCCGACTCGGATAGTATCGCCTGCTTAAACCCGAAGTCGTCGTTAACGAGGGCCGCTTCCCACGGCGTACCGGTCCCGTCGCCAGGCGTGGTTATGTTACGAGCCGCCCCGTACGGGTATTCGTTGGTGGCCGGGGCTATTTTCCCCGGGTATTGTGATTCTGGATTAATTGCCATCGGTCTAGGCTCCTATACGTATTCTACTAGTATACCTAGCCACTGCTGGGCCGGGCAAATTTTAAGACAAAGCCGCTCGAACTCGTCTCGGCGTTTCGGGTCGACCTGGGCTATATCCCCGAAGGTCTCGCCGCCGATATAGAGAAAATACGGCCACTTTGTAGGGTCCCTCGGGACTATGTACTCCTGCGGCACATCAATAAAGCTCTCGAAGTTACCGCACTGCGCCGAGGGCTCCCCGGCTTCTGAAACGGGTCCACCGCATAGGATAAGGAGGTCCGCCACGGTACGGAGGACCTTATTAACCAGCGGGTACCCTCGCGGCTCTAAGCTGTTACCGGCTTGGGCGAACTGCTCGCCGCATTGCGCCAGGGCCTCGCCGCATTCGACCAGTATATCCACGTTGGTATATTCCCGGCGTAGGTACATTAACGGGCTGCGCGGCGTTACGCATTGCTTCGTACCTGGCGCCGGCTCCGTCCCAGGCTCCCACCACTCATGCACGTATACGTTAAACCCGTTCGCCTGTAGCGTATCCTGGATATACTTAGGCGACTGCCCGCCTAGCGCCTTCCATGCCGCGTCCAAACGGTCGCGCCGTTGCTGCTCGGTTAATCCGGTGCCAGGTAATCCGAACTGGTTCTCCCACTCCGAAAGCTCGCGAGTGTTAGCTGGGAGTATATCGAGCCATATTTCGTCCAGGTATGTTTTTACGTTATCGCCGACACCAGAAAGCCCCGCGAAAAATTGGCGGAGCTTCTTATCTACCGTTATGCGCCACGCTCTCCCGCGCGGTAGCAGGTGCTTAAATATACGTAAAAACATCATACGAATGTTACCGAGTTTAATTTCGCCTTCTCGCCGATTCCTAACGTATAAACTTCTACGCCGGTACCAATTAAGGATAGGATAACGCCGCCAAAAATACCGCCGTTAGCGGTAACTATGTCTTCCACTACCCCACCTACGGCGGTCCGTGTTATGCGGTCTCGTCTCGGCGGCACCGAAAGCCCGACTATATACGGCTCCTGGTTCTTAAAATATTCTATCAAAGCGGTTTCTATGTCGGCCTGCACGACCGCTAGGTCGTTTACCTGCAGCGTCGTAACGCGAACGTCGAAACCGACCCGAGTAATAGGGAAAGCGTTAACCAGGGCGTTAGCCGGTCGGCGCGTGGCTAAACCGGACTGGTCCAGCTCGATACTATCTAGCACCTCCTGCAACTGCGCCGGCGTAGGTATGCCGTCCTGGCTCCCGCTGCTCGCCTCAGTGGCCTCGACGTATACGTCTACCTGTCCGGGGCAGTCACTCGTATATGGGTATACGTTAAGAATCCCGGCCGGTTCTTCGCCCCATTGCTCGTAATCGGAATACGCGCCGCCCTGCGGCCGTTTCTGGAAGCGGTCTATAATCCGCTGGCGGTATGCCTCTGTACTCTCTCCGTCCGCACCTGTTACGGTCTGGGAGACCACGGAGGCAATACGAGTTACGTTAGCCAGGGGGTTAGCGAAAGAAAGCTCGGCACCCGGGGAAAGGTTTCCAATAGCTCCTAGCCCGCCGCCGCCTGCCTGGTCAGAAACAGCGCGTACGGTCGCCTGGACGGTTGACGAGTTAAGCAGTACTGAGCCTATGGTTATGTACGTAACGCCGTTATCGCTATTAACTAGCTGGGTGCCAGAAGGTAAGCTCCCGGTCTGATTCTCTACGGTAATCGAGATAAGTAACTCGGCGCTGGTGGCGGGGGCCGGGTCGCCTACGCCGATAAGCCGACCCCACTCGATTAGGGGCGAAAGCACCTGACCGTTAATCGTGGTTTCGGATATCGTCGCCGTCCGTACGAACATCTGCAGAAACATAAAGCCGCCGTACTTATACAGAAGCACAAAAACGCCAGCCAAGGCCCGCGCTAAGACTCGTAAAAACGACTTCGGTAAAAGTGGGATACTTTGGTTAAGGGACGCTTCGAGCTGGGCGATAATGTTATCGCTTATTTCCTTAGTCGTCGGGGTCGTTAAGCTCATACGCTAGCCTTCCAATTCTCTACGAACTCGAAGCGCGACTCGTCGCCGTCTGCCTCGATATCCACGGTTAATTTAATGCGATTTACCCCCGGTATGCTCGCCGATACCGATACCGAAGACGCGACGCGCTCCGATACAAACCAGGCTAAGTCCCTGGCGGCGGCGTCTTCTATGCGGCGTAAGTTCCCGGACGTTGCCGGTATGGCGCGTAATAGGTTCTGGGTTTCGCTGCGATACTGGCGGGCCTGGTCGATTTCGTCCAGGTTCCCCCACCAGGTTTTATTATTCTCCGCGAGGCCGTCGTCGTCTTCATTTCCGCCAAATAGCGAAAGGTAGGCGGCGGTTTCTAATCCGCCCCCCATTTGGACCAGACCGCCCCGGACGTTTATTTCGCCCTCGTTATCGGTCTGGAATAGCTTAACGTCACCTTGCTGGTTCTGCATTATACGTTAGGTCCTGTCGTTCCTGGCGGGCTGCCTGCCGGGTGTACGTGCCCTGCTAATTCTTTGCCTGCCGCAGTTACCGACGTACTACCGGCCACGTTAGGGGCCGTAATTGTCGCCGGGCTGGTTATATTTCCGCTAGTATCTATTGTAACGCCATTTACTAAAAAGTCACCTCCGGCCTGTAATTCGAATGAGCCGGACCCGTTCGCGCCGGCGATAGAGCCGGACGCCGCGCAGTCGAAAGTAGACTCCGGGGTCGTTATCACGCTACCGCCATCTGGGCGCAGCTTAACGGAGCCGTTAGCGTTTATAACTACAGCTTCGCCGTCATTCTTAAGCCATATTTCGACCACCGCTTCGCCGGTCTCCGGGTCGCGGGCGTAGATACGCTTTTCGCCGGCGGCCGCTTTCGACTCGTTCTTCGGGTCAAGATATCCGAGCGCTGTTTCTCGACCAGTGCCGGCAGCGCCGGTTGTCGCTACGTAGTCGCCGGGCAACGGGTGCGCGTCGTCCCCGGCCGGTGCGAAGTGCTCCGCTGTCGTGTTAGGGCCTCCGCCCGGGTCGGCCTTTACGTCTGTTACCTTCGCGCCGCGACGTTCGCCGCGTACAAAGGATAATATTTTCGCTATTCGTCCCATGGCAGGGCCTCCGGTATCTCTCCATTAAACGAACCGGGGATTACCAGGTCCAGGCTAGCCGTATACGCGGCCCGGTCGCGCTCGAATTGTACCGAGCGGATAACGAACTCGTACTCGCTGTAGACCATGGCGTCCGGCGCGGTTAGTTTAATCGTGGTATTAGGCGCCCATAGTTTGCCGTTCGGGTCGCGCCAGGTAGCGACGCGGATATTATAGGCAACCATATTACCGAACATACGGCCCGCTTTCGCTTCGACTGCTGCCGTTATGTCCGCCCCTTCGGTATCCGGGGCGTTAAAAGTGATAGGGCGCGTTACTCCCTGCAGGCGCGGATTTTTAACTGTATATTGCGAGCCAGCTAAACCCACGATTACGGGTTCGATTCCCGTAATATGGCTGTAGTATTCCTGGGGCGAGAAGAACGGCGTAACGGATAGGACTGGGGCTTCGCCTTGCTGCAGCCTGGCGACCGGCCTACCTGCTGCTGCAGATTGCCAGAAAAGCAGCTTACCGCGCTCGGTGCTGGCGACTATTAAATTACGCTGCTTAGCCAGGTCGGCCAGGAACGCCAGGGCCTTTTTACCTGGGTCGCAGGCCACGCGCTCGAATACGGCCCCCGGCTCGCCCTGGAAGTCGACCGAGAGGCCGAAAGGGTCCGCGATAGCTGCGGCTATTTCGCGTAAGCCCTGGCCGTTAAATTCGAGCGGGAAGGAAGACGCCGGCGGCGTACAGTCATTAAGGACGCCGGGCAACGAATACCCGCTTACCGATATGGCGCGCTGCCCGTTCTCTACCGTCGGAGTTACGGCCACCATGGTACCGGTAAAAAGCGGTTCGCCCCCTAAGGTTATAACCACGGTTTTAAATGAGAAGGGGCGGAACGTCTCGCGGAATCCTGGCGCCGTGTGGTCAAACGGGGCGCCGAACTCTATCGTATCCATGTTATCCAGAGTACGGGTTATACGGACCTTATCCCAAAACCTAAAGCGCTTACCATCGATTAGGACCGCGACCTCGTCGGCCCTGCTGGTCGGCGCCTGGCCCTGCAGGTTAGCCGGTGCATCCGGGAGGGCCGGGATAGTTAACGAAGTACCGGCGGTAAGTGGCTCGGCGGCGCCTGGGTTCGCCCGGCCTATGCGGCTCGCTTCCTTCTCGGTCCCGTACTTTTTACGCGCGATACTTTCGAGAGTATCGCCCGCTATAACGCTATAGGTAGTAGACAATTTCGCGCCCCTTCGGTAGCTCTAAAATCTCCGAGCCGGTTAGGTTATTCGAGTTAATTAAAAAATCGAGCTGGTCGTCTACCGACCCGTATAGTTCGGCAGCCAGGTCTATAATAGTTCGCGCCCGGTCCAGGACGATACGGCGCTCCTGCTTAAGTGTAAACGATATATCGACCAGGAAGCCGGCGGTAAGGGCTACGGCCTCCTGCAGTTTTTGGTACGCGCCGCCGGTGTCTATCTCGCCGAGCGATTCGAAATTCTGGTCCCGCCAGTCCGCTACCTGCTGGAACTGGGTAAGTATGGCGTCGGCCGCGCTAAGTGCCTCGGCTTTCGTGTCGAATCGGTTATTAACTGCAGAAACCACGGAGCCGGTTACGTACGAACTCGCGTATAGGTCGTTAGCGTGGTATTCGTTCGACGCCCTGGAATCGTTGCCGGACGATACGACCGCACCGTCCCCAGACGTTAACGACGCCGCCAGGTTCGCGTAAGCGTCGAGCCTTGCCTCGATATTAGTTAACGCCCTGGCCGGTGCCTGGATTAACTGCGTAGTCTGGAACGCCAGCGTAAGGGGCTGCGCGACCAGGATATCGATACCCTGGTTAATCGAGTCGACAATCGCGTTAAACTGCTGGCGTACGTCGTCCTGGGCGTCTGCTACGGACTGTAGCCCAGACTGGGCCGAGTCTAATAGCGCCTGGTAGTCGCCTTTAAAAGTCGCAGTTTCGACCGCCGTATCTAGGCTGGTAGCGTCCTCGAATTGTTGCGCGGCGGCTGCGTTATATTCTTCTACCGCGTTTAGTACTTCGCTGGCTGGGTCGGACTGCGCGGCCGGGTATATTAACCCTATGGTCTCCCAGAATGTAACCTCTACTATGGCCTGGTTAGCGGCGGTTTTAAGGTCGTCCCGGCGCTTAATCGAGCCGAAGGGTACGACGTCCACGGTGCCATATATAGGGTGTTCTAGCCTGCCGGTGCCTCGCTCTAATAGCGCAGCCTCGAAGGCGTCCGCCTCCTGGTCGTAGTCGGGGCCCCAAAAAATTACGCGAAGCGGGTACCGCCGGCCGGAGTGCCCTAGGTCCTGGACGTACGTACCGTTAGCGTCCGGGAATTCGAAACCGGTCGTTTTCTTCTCTACTGTTTTGCTTACGTCCTCATACGTAAAGACGCTACGCGCTCCGCTGGGCGACGTATAGGCCGCCTCGCGTATTCTGTCATTCCATGCCATTAGAAGGCCCCCGAATTAGCAAGCGTTAAACCTGGACCCAACTGGCCGCCGGTTATCTCGGCGCGGCCGGTCTCGTCGCGGATTGTTACCTCGGCCGTGCTGGTGCTGCGCTGTTCTTCAATACTGCGCGCTACTCGGTCCTGCGGGCTTACAATCTGCGGACCGGTGGCGCCCTGGTTCGTTTCTTCCTCGTCGTCTCCCCCGAAACCGAAGAAGCTAGCGACCCCGGAACCTATGCTCGATATCGTATCGACAATGGCCGCCGCCTTGCCTTTTACTAAATCCACAATTCCGGTTATTTTGTCGAGCGCTCCGCTAAATATATTAACGACGCCGCCCCATAGGTCGCCAAAGAATCCGGTAATAGGCTCCCAGTTCTCGTATATCAGTCGAGCCGCTGCGGCCAGGGCTCCAATAGGCCCGAGCAAAGCGCCTATAGCTACCTGGACGACGCCAGGGAGGCCGGTAAACATTTCCCAAAGCCAATTAAAAGCGCCGACCACTTTATCGGTTACGGCCTGGGCGAAGGAAACCATAGCGGCCTTAATCTCGTCCCAGTAGAAGATAGCGGCGGCTATTGCGGCAATAAGCGCGACAATACCTAGCACTATCCAGGTTATCGGGTTCGCGGCCATAACCAGGTTAACGGCGGTCATAATAAGGACCAGGGTTTTAAGTATCGCGGCCAGCGTAAAGAATACGGCCAGGCCGATGCCGATACGCTTGGCCCATTTAACGATACTTTCGAAATTATTAATAATATTAGCCAGGAATTCGCCGATACTGGACGCGATTACCTTCTCGTTAACCCGTACCCATTCGGTCATTTTATCGATAGCGTCGGATAGCGGGCCGCTGGTCATGGTAAAGATAGATATCTTAACGCCTTCCACGGCTGATTTAAGCGAGTTTAACCGCCCCTGCAGCGTGTCGCGCATAACCGAAGCCATGGTCGACGAAGCACCGCTCGCGCCTTCCAGCTCCGTACGGTACTCGTTTAACCGGTCGGTACCAGACTCCAGTAGGATATTAACGCCGGCTATCGCTTCCATTCCGAAAACGGCCTGCAGCGCTGCGGCTTTCTGGGTCGAGCCCATGTTTTTAGTAGCGTTATTAAACTGGCCCAGGATATCGACAATATCGAGCATATTACCGCTGGCGTCTTTCGTCTGGATACCTAACCGGTTTAATACTCGCGCAGCCGCGCCCGTCGGAGCCTGCAGCCTTACGAACATATTTTTAAGAACGGTACCCGCCTGGCCCCCTTTGATACCGGAGTTAGCCAGCTCGCCAGCCAGGGCGGCGAAAGTTTCCAGGGAAGCACCGGCGGAAGTCGCAACGGGCGCGCCTTCTCGTATGGTGTCGAAAAGCCGCTCTACCGTGGTATTCGAGCTGGTGGTCGTCTTCGCGATAACGTCATTAACGCGCGCTAAGTTAGTGCCTAGCTGCGTCGCATCTTTTGACATTAACCCGAAGGCGCCGAGCGAATCCGAGGCTACGTCGGTCGCGGTCGCTAGATCAATCTGGGCGGCGGTCGCTAAATCCACGACGCCGGGGAGGGCGGCGACGGCCGACTCCGCATCGAAGCCCGCCATAGCCAGGAAGTTAAGCGCGCCGGCTGCTTCGCTGGCGCTAAATTCTGTAGTTGCCCCGGTTCTGCGCGCTGCCTGTTCGAGCACCTGGAAGGCCTCGGTACCGCGCCGAATCTCTCCGGGGAATTTTGCGGCGGCCGATACGAGCGTCTGCTCGAAGTCCGCGCCGGTGCCTATTACGCTCGCCATGGCCCCGCTAGTTAGCGCCAGGCCAGCCGTAACCGCTAAGGCGCCCTTACGGAGTCCCGCCGAGAACTTATCGACGTTACGGTTAAGACGGTCGAAGCCTTGGCCCATATTACGAGTAAAGCGCCCTACCCGGTTCTGCATTCGGGATATGGGCGCCGTCATTTTGTCGACTGCTTTAAAAACGGCTTCTACGCTAAAACGTCCCGCCATAATTACCTCTGTTTAGGTTTCGTATGCTCTTTTAACTCCGCTCGCAGGCCTTCGTAAAAAAAGCGTATTTCGTGCGCGCGTAGCGTTCTGGCATCCGGTACCCCTGGGTAATCGCGGCATACCTGCAGTAACATTTCAGTGTATACAGGCTGGAACGTATGCTCTCCTTTAGCGAGTTTTTCGTCTGCGCCGCGACGTACTAAGGGCGTCCGGACTAGCCCAAAAAAAGCGTCGTTACCGCCATGCAGACTTTAAGGTCCGCCATTTTCATTTTAGAAAACGTGCTCGCGTGGGTCTTCGTAATATCCCCCATAGCGGCGTACAGTTTCCCGATATCTTCGGTTTTCTTCTTACGGTCCATAGCCATAAGCGACGCGCCGGTCGGTTCGTGGAACGTAATAGCGTCGACATCCTTCGTACGCTGCGGCGTAAACACGGGCTCGCCGTTATCGTTAACGACCAGGGCGCCCGACTGAATGGCCGCGATAATGCGGTCTTTCTGCTGCTGGAATCCTTTTTTATCGTCTTCGTCCATATCCGCCGGGTCGACGTCCAGGTCCATAGCATCTACAAAACGCTGGAATTCCTGCTCGGCTACTTCTTTCGCTACTTTATCGCTCATAATCTTAAGCCCTATTTCTTAAAGTGGTGCCGCGCCCCGGCGCTAACCGGGTGAAGGGATAGGGCGCCCGCGCAGCTAAAAGCCCTATTTATGCCCGGCTACTGCTTAGTGAGTACGCCAGGACCCATTAGAGATACGGCCGCCGTCGCGTTCTGGCTGGACGCTTGCGTCTCGCCTACGATTTGCGCCGTACCCTGGTACGTATTACCCGAGGCGTACGTAATAGCCACGGGGGAGAAGTCGTTACGGTTTGAAAGTTCCTGTAGGAACTCATGGTCGCCCCGGTCGTCGTCGACTTCTACGGTAAGCCCGTCGATAGACAAAGGTACGCGCGTCTTAATTAATCGCGCGGTTCCGTCGCCGTTCGCCTGGACTTCGTTTTCGAATCCGCCTAACTTTCGCTGGGCTTCCGCATCGGCCGCCACCGGAAAGATACGGCCGTCTAGTGTTACTGACTCAATAGAGCCGCCAACTGCTGCCATTTTAAGGCCCTCCCAATTATGCTACTACGGTCGCCTGGCCGAAGTAGAAGCCGAAATTAAGGTCTACGGATATAATATTCGTATTCCCGCTTAATTGTACCGTCGTAGCAACGTCCAGGCGCTTAGGGTTCTGTTCGTTGATTGCCGCGAAGGTATTCTCCTTAGCCGTCTCTGGGGCGCTGATAATAGCGTTAAGGCCTAGGCTATCCAGCATAGCGCATACTGCAGCTACGGCGGCTTTCGGCTTTTTCGCGCTACGGTTAACGGTAGGCTGGTCGTCCGGGATTAATGGCGCGCCGTCCCACTCTGGTACCGCGAAGATAAGGTCCAGGTTAAAAATGATATTCTGCAGCTTAACAATATCGACCACGTAGCGATAGGCCGGGATAGGGTCGCCGCTCGGGTGGTAGAATGTGACCACGTCGGAGATATTAACGACGCCGTCCTTAACTTCTACCGTAGAGCTGCCTTTCTTAACGGCGCTATCTCGGTCCGCGTAGGTCCACTGGTCGCCATCTGCGCCCGGTTCTAGTCCGGTGGCTGCCTGGCTTCCGTAATCCTGCGGCGGGTTATTGTTCGCTACCTTAGCGATACGGGCCAACTGGCGCGCAGCAACTACGAGCGGTAATTCGTCCGAACCTGGCGCTACGAGCTGCGAGTTAACGCGGTCCGTCTTACGTGCATCGGATACAGTCGTCGCAGCCGTTACAGTCGTCGCAGTGCTACCAGTGAATACGACCAAAGGCTTACGAACAAGCGCACCCCATCGACCGTCCCCGAAAGTCTGGTAAGCGTCCAGCGCGGTAGTATCGGCAATATCCAGGCAGTTAAGGACCATAGTTTCCCACACGTTGCCGACTTGGCTAAGCGCGGTATCTACGTCCGGGTTAACCAGGCCGCCGGTGGGCTGCGTAATGGCATACGATACGCCGGTCGTATCTTCGCTGGTGGCGATTACTTCGACGGTTAAATCGTTGCCGCTGGTGCCCTTCCATTTAGCCGTAAGGCCTACTTCTGTAGACGTCCCCGGCGTGGCATCCGTGGCGATAACAGGCATTTCGAGCACGGCGTTAATTGCCGCAGTCATAGCCGTAATAATATCCGCCACGCTATCGCCGTCGCTAACGACGAAGTCTTCCGAGTCGATTTCGTTAACGCGGACGCGGAAAGAAGCCGTACCAGAAGAAACGCCGCTCGGCGTAATATCGCCGGCTGCAGCTACTCCGCTACCATCGTCTTCGAGTGGGTAAACCGTTACCGGGATAGTGCCCACGCCGTCGCCGTTAGTCGGGAAAAGCTGGCGTACTGCCAAGTGAATAGGGGAGCCGTAGCCGTAAAGGCTGGCCGCTTCGGTTGCGCTTGTTACCTGGCGCTTAGTCGTGTCGTAGACTGCGGACGTGTTGCCCTGGCCCACGACTGCGATACGTTGCGGCAGGAATAAAATACCGCCGCCGCGCAGGTCTTTAAACGCGGTTTTAATGCCGACTACTCGCGCCACTGCGGAGGCGTCGACCGCTGAACTTATAGCCATGGTAAAAATCTCCTATATGGCGTTATGTATAATCGTAGTCGGCGTTAACGACGACTTCGCCGTCCTCCGACCTGCTCACTTTCGCCGAAACAAGTTCGAGCGTTTCCGCTTCCACCTGCGGCGAGAATTCATTAAATACTACCCGAAACGCAAGGCGAGCGCCTACTATTTGCTGCATCTGGCGCGCGTCTATTTGCGGTTGGAAGATAGTAACGGATTGCGGCCAGCGAGACCACACAAGGCCGCGAAGGCCCAGGTATGTATACTCGCCCGCCATTAAAATATTACGTACCAGGCGTAACGCTCGCTGCACTTCGATAGCGGCTTCCTGGTCTCCGGCTTTATGGCCCCCGCCTGCTACGTCCTGGCTCATGCCGTACCCGTAGCAGTCGATATTAAAAACGGCCTCCGCCTTTTGGCGCTCTACGCTATTGCTGGCGCGCGGGTCAAAGTTCGAATTATCGTACCACACGTTAACAATAGGCGACCGGTCGTTCTGCTCGTTAAGCAGGCCTTCCCACGGGTTAGACCGTTCGGAGTATACGCGGAGCTTCCAGTCGTTCGGGTCCTTCCCGCCAGCCGTCGCTAACGCCATCTGGTTAGCTACTTCCGTAACCAGGATAGCCGCGATTTCGTCTCGCACGACTTCGAAATTATCCTGCTTATCGATTAACTGGCTAATCATTCGTAAAGCTCCAAAAGCAAAGTAACGAGGCCGAGCGCCCGGTCCGGGTTCGACTGTGATACCTTAAATTTAAAGGCGTTACCGTTGATATCGTTAAACTCTACTACCCAGGGCTTCGAGCCGGTGTCGGCAATTCCACGGGGTAGGGTTAGGCCGGCGATAGCCAGCGACGATATACGGAGCGCTACGGACGCTAGGCGCCCGCTTACCGCTTGTCCCGTGTCCGGGTCTATGACCTGGGCTATATCATCGGAAAAACCGGTAAGCGACCCGACGTTCCCGTCCGGGTCCGTAACTGAGATAGGCCAGCCGAAACCGGTAGCGCCGTCTTCTAAGATAGCGCCGAGGTCGGCTTCGGCTAATTGGCGCAGGCTCATTTACTCGCCCTTGCCTACGTGGCCCGATTTAACGAAAGCGTCCAGCGCCGTTTTACCGCCGCCCAAGTCTTCCGCCTTAATCTCGTCGCCGTCCGACAATACGCCGCGCTTACTGGTAATAGCTTTACCCGGCATAACGTAGAACGGTGGCTTTTTAGCGGCTTTCTCGGCTTTCGCCTTTTCCGCGTCCTGCTTCGCTTTCAATGCTGCGGCTGCGGAGTCTTCCTTCGCCTTTTCTTCCAGCTCTGCGGCGGCGCGGGCTTCGGCTTCTTCCGCTGCCTGGTTTTCCGCGTCTTTTTTCTTCGCTTTCAGGTCAGAAACCAGCGCGGCCAGCTTTTCGTTATTCAGGCCTTCGGTACTGATTTCGAGGCCCAGTTCTTCGGCCAGTTCTTCGGCCTGTTTCGTGTACTCTGCATTACTTGGCATCGTATCACCCTCTTAGGTTATTGGCGCCCCGAAAGGCGCCGTTAAACTTACAGGCCTGTATCTAAACAGCCGTACGTATCGATAGCGGTCGGAATCATCAACGGACGCGCGCCGACGCCGCCGAACAACTGCTCGCCGTCCTGGGAAGTCCAGGCGTTCGTAAACAGGTCCATACCGCCCGCTGCGTTACTTACGCGGCTTGGCAATTCTGGCAACAACTGGGACGCACCGGAGCCCATAAGCGCGCCGATATTCGGAATAGCGCCGAAGGTAGCGTCCAGGCGACCAGAAGAAGCACGTACGACAACTTTCGCCGGGTCAATAAACGGAGTAGATACGCCCGTCTGCGGGTTCTTATAGCGGCCGCCATAAGTCCACACGTCGTAGCGGTAGTTACCGATTTCGACCGTACCGCGATAGCTTCCGCCGTTACCGCGCATTTCCATAGGCGCGATAGTGCCCAGGTCATAACGTCGGGTATCGAAACGCTTCTGTACGTCTGCGTTCTTAATGAATGCTTCGAAAGCGTCTACGCCCATAATAAGCTGGTCCGGGTCGGCCAGGCCGTTACCGCGAATAACTTCGGCCAGCGAGTTAATATCGCCCACTGGGTCCGCGCCTGCCTGGTCCCAAGCCGTGCCGGCTGTCGGGAAGTGCGCCGCCTTCGGTTTGTAGTCCAGCGTATAGAGCGCGTTACCGTTGATATCGGTAAGCGTTACTACGCCAGTCTGCAATACCTGGGAGGCCTGCAGCTCGATAGAACGTCGGATTTTACGCTCGATTTTCGTCATACCGTTAAACATTCGCAGGATGACGTTAGCGCGGAAGTCCGGCGACTCGAAAGGGTTCTGCCCCGGCATACGCTTAAGCAGGTCGAACGAGTTAATAGGGATAGCTTCCTTATGGACCGGAGGCTTAAAACCCTTGTTAGTATACAAGTCGTCCGAATTCATTCGGTACCCTGTACTTAAGTCCTGGATAACGATAGAGATATCTTCGTCGCTACGTACGATATCGATTTCGACTTCTTCCGACGTGTGGAAGTTTTCCGGCGGGCTTTGAAACAGGCCCGACAAAAATAGCATAGGCTGGGCCATCTGCTGATAAGCGCGAATCATGCGCTTTGTAGTATTACCGCTCATGGTTAGCGCTCCTTATTGATTGTCTAAAATGCCCAGCTCTTGCACGTCAATAGGCACGAGCCCATAGTCGCGAAGCTGGTCGATAACCACGTCGTCGACGTTCGAGGCGTCGCCGTCTGCGTCGATAACGAGGCGTTCTTTACGGTACTTACCGGCTACGCCCGCACGGATAGCAACGTCGCCAGCGCCAGCGCCCACTACGTCGTACGTTACGATAGCTTTCGGGATTCCGTTTTCGTTGGTAGCGCCGCCCTTAACAAACGGGACCAGCTTACCCGATACAGAATCGCGGGCCAGGATAGTACCTTCCAGTACCGTAGCCGCGCCGCCAAAAGTAAGCAGCTCGTCGCGGAAGTCCGCGTCCTGCAGGACTACGTTACCAATATCTACGTTAGTAATAGTTGAGTTAGCCATTGTCTATTACTCCCCTGTTACGCCGAGTCGAGCTTCGACCAGGCTAGCTACGTTATCGGAAGCGTCCGCGCCGTCGTCGCTTGCGCTGGCGTTATCCGCTGCGCTCGCTGCCGCGTCTTCTTCCTGGCGGGTGCTAACGTCGCTACGGTTCATACCTGCAGTTAAGTAGGTAGCCTGTAGCGTCGACGTCATAGCCTCGCCGTCTTTAATCGCCTTACTGGCGGTTTCCATAGCGCCCGATTTCTCGCCCATAATCAAATGAGCGGTAACGCGGTCGCGCTCCTGGTCTGTACCCTCTTGCACCGCCGCCGCGTATACGTCGGGATGCTGGGCCTTTAGTGTTTTAAGGTCCATATATCCGGCCTCCGGTTGATTCCCGCCGCTGCGGGCGGTGGTTGATTTGGTATTCTTAACGGCCTTAAGCGTTGGTTCTGCTATAGCGTCAATCATACCACGCTTTAAAGCCTCGCCGGCTAAGAGTGTAGCACCCTGGCCGAACTCGGCGTTAACTTTTTCTACTGTCGCGCTACGGCCCTCGGCGATAGCGTCGACAAAAATTTCGTGCATTGCGTCCAATTCTTCGCGGACCATTGCCTTACCTTCCTCCGTGGTAATGTCCGGGCGTTTCTTCGGCGCGTTCGTGCTGGTAATGCTTATTTCGTTCTCGTCATTGTAGAACGTGGCGACCACGCCTACGGACCCGATACGAGCCGCGCGGTTAGACGCGACAATCTCGTCGGCCTGGCTTGCGATTGCGTACGCTGCAGACGCGCCCAGGTTAGAAATAACGGCCTTTACTGGCTTGCTGGTGGATTGAATCGCGGCCAGGGTGTCGAATAGGCCGTCGAAATGCCCGCCCGGGCTGTCAATAGCGAGCGTAATATCTTCGACGCTATCGTCTCGGTCCGCTTCGGCCAGGGCTGCGATAATCTCCGGGTAAGTGGTATTACCGCCGCCGAAAAGCATAGCCATAAAACTAGGGGTTTTTGTAATTACGCCCTTAATCGATACTTCGGCGCTGCTGCCAGCCTGGGTTAAAATGCGCGAGCCGATAGACTGCTCCGCGCTATAGCGGCTCGCTTCGAATTGTTGCTGCTGCTCTGCCGACGGCATAAAGCCGGCTTTCTGTGCCTGCTCGATTGCCTGTCGGACCGCTGCTTCTAATAGCCACATGGTTATATGTCTCCGGTTTCTGGCAAGGCTGCCGGCGGTACTTCGAACTGCTTAAAGTAGGCGTACCATGCGGCCGGGTTTGCCGAGTTATTTTCGAATTCTAACAGAACAACGACTCCAGGGGGGATTACTCTCGTGGCCTGGGTATCATTTAAGCCGGAACCCTGGCCCGGTTTACTGCCCTGGTCTCCGGTACCCCAAAGCGGAATAGCCGAGAAAGCGTCGTTAACGTCTACGGTCGGGGCGGTTATAACTTCGAAGGTCGCCTCGCTGTTTACCGTGGAATCTCCCCGTAATTTAACCGGGTCGATAGTGCGCGACACTGTACCGCCAGAAAAGGTTAGGTATTGCCGGTAAAAGCCTCGCTCCTGGTCGTGGCGGATTTCGCGAAAACTTACCAAGGTGTATTTATTAACCGGAGTAGTTACCCGTAAATAGACCTTGCCGTTAGTCGCTGCGACTACTGGCTCGTACCATTCGAATTCGAACTCTACGCCCTTAAGCGTTAGCGTTCGGCCGAGTTCGGCGGATATGTCCGCGTACAAGTTCTGAAAGTCAATACTAGCCGCCATTTTCCGCCGCTCCTTCTTCTACGAGCTGGACCACTGCTTCGCTAGCTTCTTCCAGGGCGCTAATAGCTTCCTGGGCTACGTCGTCGCCGAACTCCTTACGGAACTCTGCGAGCGGGCGCGCGGCCTCGACTTTCTGCTCGTTTTCGCGCTTAAGTCGCTTAATATTCTTAGAGAATTTAGTCCCGGTCGTAATGCGCGCTTCGCGAGCGTTAGTCGACCATCCCTCGGCCACCAGCAATTTAGAGCCTTTAGCCTGCTTAAGCATATCCGTAGACGGTTTAATCGAGCCGTACCAGTCGACCGAAACCCACGCGCCGAATACGTCGTACTTCTGCGGGTTTCGCCAGGATTCTAATAGGCCAGGGGCGCTTATCTTCTGCAGTAGCGTCTCGCTAAGTAGCCATTCGACGTATATAGGCGAGCAAAAAGTCTCGCCCCAGTCGGCCCATACTTTGTTAAGGTAAATTTTGAATTCGTTAATAGCGGCCTGGCTGGCGGAGTAATTATTCGAGAAAGCTAGGCGTAGAATCTCCGGGGGTATCTCGTTCGCCCACGCTACGGCCTGTATAATCGCTTCTTCGAACGTGCCGAAGTTAACGTCGGTACCTTGGCTGTGGAATCCGACCGGTTTCTCTCCGGTCTGCAGTTCTTCCATTACTAAGCCGGGTATCTGGTTAGCGATATTAAACGAGCGTTTCTTCCCGTCGCTATCGGTCGTTGTCGCTTTATCACGACGGACCGCGCCCCCAGTTACCGGTAGCGTCCCGGCTTTGTCTTCCGTCTTCTCGATAAACATAGCGAGCACGGAGTTAATAACCGCCTTACGCTGCGCGCTGTCGCGGTACCGGTCGATTTCTTTAAGGGACTGCAGTACCAGGGATAACAACGGCTGCCCGCGAACGTCGTCGAGGCGTTTATCGGTTCCGAATACTAGCCAGGATATGCGGCGCCCGGACTTCTCCCCGTATGCGGGTATGCGCTTCGAGCTTCCGTCGTCCTGTTTCACCCAGTGGGCCGCTACTCTGCCCGTCGCGTCAAATTCGACGCCGTGGCGGATAACGTGGCCTTTACGTAAATTAACCTGGTCGCCTAGTGGCGTCTGTACTTTATTACCGCTAACGAGCTGCACCATAGGGAGCTTAGTACGCTGCGACTGTCGGAGCACGACCAGGACGTCGCCGCTAATTAGCGCTTCCGCTCGGGCGGCCCGCTGAATAGCTCCGAAGGTCGAGGTATGCTTCCAGTCGCAAAGCTCCGGGGTTTTCCCCCAGATTCCGAAACGAGTCTCTACCGTCTCGGTCCAGTCGTTAAGGCTATCTTCTGCTACGCCGATAACTTGCTCGTCCGGCGCGGCCTCCGGCGTTAGGCCGGTATTAATTTCGTTAGTAACGAGGCGGCGGATAAGGCCACGGGCGTATAAGTTTTCGTTAAATAGCTGGGCGGACCTGGCGCGAAGCGTCCAGTAGTCTACGTGCTGTATCTGGGTCGCCCCGAAACCGCCGAAGAATTTACCACCGTCGTAGATAGAATTTTCCCAGGGAGCGAAAGCCGTCTGCCCCGAGTACGCGAACGGGTCCAGGTCGTCGACGACCGACACGTTATCGGGGGCCTCCGCGTCACTACTGCGGAACCAGTTAAGAGGGTTAAGGCTTACCATGCGGGCCTCGCTGTTACCGTCCCGCTCCCGTTAAGGCGCGCTTCGAGCGTAGCCAGTCGGTTATAGAGCGAATCGATAGTCTTTTGTAAGTCGTCGAGGTCTAGGCGGGTAACAGTCTGGCGGCTCTGTCCTGTATCGAGCGTATACGACTGTACGCCACCGCCGGCCAAAGCCGTAGCGGCGTCTTCATAGGCGACGATTTGCGCCTTAGTCGATGTAATTCGCTCTTGTAAGAAGGTCGCGTCCATTACCTGCCCAGAATAAATTAAGGTTTTAGTAGGTTACAGTATACCGGCTAGCCGCTAAATAGCAAAATATTACGCGACCCGCCCGAATATGTCGTCCGTGTCCGGGCTTTCGGCATACTCCCAAAAAGTCGGCCAGTCTACCGTTTTTAATTCGAAATGCTGGATACAAATAGCCCAGGCCAGTATTTCTACGCCTGCGTGGCCATAGCATAACAGGTCCCATAATTCGTTACGAGCGTTACCCGGCCGGTGCCAGTAGTAGACCGTATTACCCTTATCGTCCTGCTTCTCGCGCCTGGTCTCGACGGTAAGCTCCTTAAGCTGTTTATCCGAAATATCCACGGGGGCGTTAAAGTGGTACGCCTTCTGCTCTCCTGCTTCCTCCGTCCACTCACGGCGGAGTACAGGCGCTAAGCGGTCCTTATAGTGGTCCACCAGGATACGGTACCCGACGGTACCCGACTGGGTTTTAAACTCCGCGAACTCCTTAATAGTTTGGTTTTTCGCGGGACGGTCGCGGCCCAGAATAGGGTAGACGCCGGCGGCATAATCCGCGCAGAAATTGGTAACGGTGTCGTTAGCGTAGCCGGCGTCGATTAGCGTAAGGGCTAAGCGGTACTTCTGGCCGTTGTCGGCCGTATAGACGGTTTCCTCGATAAGCTCTCGCAGGCGCCCCCATACCGGGCTACTTAATTCGCTGCAGTCGTCGGCGTCCCCCGCGACCTCAAAGCGCCAATAGTCCACCACGTAGCATTTAGCGTCGCGGGTCCAGCCCATAACCGATACGGCCAGGTTATTTTTATGTACGTCGACCTGGCACGTAAGGAACAGGACAGGCGAGCCGCTGTTCTTAATTGCGTATTCGTTCGGCACCTGGCCGAGACGGTAGACCGCGCGACGGTGCGCCGATACGCTGGTAAATCGGATTTTAGCGCCCATTATCTCGAACGGCTCCGCCAGGATATTGTTATAAAATACCTGGTACTTAGTGATATCGCGGACCTTTTGCTCTACTGGGTCAAAGCCGCGAAGGTACGCGCTTACGCACTTGTACCAGGGCTGCATACCAATAGGGGAGTAAAGCGCGGGCAAGTGGTAGGAACGGATACCGGGCTCTACTGGCCTGGCCGTCGGGTGCCAGTGCGCCCCGTGGTCTTCCGAGAATAGCCGCTCCTTATCGTGCTCGTAGTGCGGTTCGCCGCAGCTCTGGCAGCAATAGCGGACCGACTCCAATACCAGGACGCCGTTATCCGTCTCCCACTGAAAGCCGCCGATAACGCCGGTTTCCTTGTCTACGCTATGCCAGCGTAACGCCTGGGGGAATCCGCAGGCCTTACACAATACGCGGTAGATTCTCTGGTCGCCACGTTGGAAGGCCGACTCGATTTTCGATTTACCCTTAATTAGTGGGGTCGACCCTCGGAATATTTTACGACGCTCCCAGTACGCCGAGCATCGGTCGTCGCTTAGCGCGTCCGGGTCCCCATCTTTACCGACGGTATCGGGCCAGGCGTCGATTTCGTCCTTAAGCATTACCGCGATAGAGTACGAGCGCATTTTGTCGGCGTTCTTCGCGCCGAATGGCACCAGGTAGCCGCCGCCCTCAAATTGTAAATGGTTCGCCGTCTTACCGGTTTTACGGCTGTTACCCTCGTCGCTGCTGCGGATGATATGCGCTAGCCCGGAATGGTTTAACATTGGTAAGAAGTTATTCTCGATACGCGCCGCTGCGAGTTCCTTATCGGCGGTTATATACATTATCGGCAACGTCTTAACGTGCCCCATAAAATACAGGGCGCCGGACTCCAATACCGTAGAATAGGTAATCTGTACGCCTTTCTTAAGGTTCACTTCTCGGACCGGGCTATCGATATCGAAACAGTCGACAATTTCCCGCATAAACGGGTTAACGTCGTAGCGGATATAGCCGGGTATCGAGGTCACGGATTCGGGTAGGTATCGGTTTTCTTCGTTATAGGCTGCCGGCGTTACGTGGTGTATCTCGTCGGTAAGTGCGCCTACCGCTTCGATAATCCAGTCGGCGCCCAGGCCGTCCAGTTTAGGCATTTTTTAGAGCCCTCGCGACTTTCGATTTAACCGGGCGAATGAAGCTCGATATCTGGTCGGCGACGAATTTCTCGATATCTTCCAGGTCTCGGCCGGCGTCGTGCATTGCCGTAGCGCGCCTGGCGATTGTCTTAGAGCCGTCGGTTAATAGTTTGATATGGGCCGAGTCGATAGGCTCGATAATACCGACCTTAACGAGCTGGCGGTTAACTAACTCGCCTTTCGTCTGCGCGTTCTTAAGGCGCTTTTCGTTGATATCTTCGATAGCCTTCGTGGCTTTTAGCCAGTCCAGGAAGCGGACGTCGGTACCGAACCGCTCCACCAGCTCGCGGAGCGTCATATCCGCGAACGCTTGTATATCCTCCGGGACCTCGAAGACGAAGTCCTCCGGCGGGGTCGACTGCTTCTTCGCTTCCCGTACTGCAGCCTGGCCGCGTGGCTTCCCGCCAAGTAAGCCCAGGCGCTCCGCGACCGCTTTATCCATAACCACGGGTGGGGCTTCTTCCGACGTAAGCGTTACTTTGTCGCCTTCCGGGTCCGGGACCAGGCCGTTAGCTTTCATAACGCCGACCAGTTTAGAGGCCCGTTCCCAGCCGACCCGTAAAGCCTTCTGCACGAACGAAATAGAATACCGCCCCGCCGCGTCACAAGCCGCGACCGCTTCTTCGTAGAGCGGGTCGAGGCCGGTAGCGGCTGGCGGGGTCTGGTCGCGCTCCCGGTTCTGCAGGTAGTTAACCGCGTCCGGGTGGGCGGCGTCGACCTTCTTACCGACGATAGCCGCCTTAAGAATGGTTTCGCTTAGCCGCGTCACGG
>TARA_R110000772_G_scaffold214103_1_pt1 | contig 27099 bp, 23 predicted proteins | sample TARA_R110000772 | Tara Oceans TARA_R110000772 (sample SAMEA4397948) | marine metagenome | biome: Polar Biome; feature: [SRF] surface water layer (ENVO:00010504); material: water (ENVO:00002006), including particulate matter (ENVO:01000060) such as... | depth 5 m | reverse complement strand
AAGGGCTGGATCAGCGTGGAGGAGGCGGTGCACGCCCAGACCGGCAAGGTCGCAGACTTCTTTGGCCTGCAGGAACTGGGCCGGATCGAGGTGGGCCGACGCGCAGACATCACGGTGTTTAACCTTGAAGAGGTAGATCGACGGCCGATGAGGAAGGCCTTCGATGTGCCCGACGAAAACGGTGGCACCACCTGGCGCTTTACCCGTGACCCGGCGCCGATGCGCCTGACCATGGTCAACGGCGAGGTGACCTTTGCCGATGGCAAGTCCACAGGTGCCGTACCCGGCGAAATGCTTAGCCCGGCCGCGGCCTGAGGCGGCGCGTCTCCCCGGCAATGTGACGGAGTCACTGATGACAGACAAGAAAACACCCTACCTGATGAAAGGGGCCACGGCACCCACCTCCGCGAGCTCCATCCTGATCAGCTCTTCGAGGTACCTGAACGATGCGCGGGTGCGGGAAGGCATCGCCCTGCGCATGCTCGGACGCAACGGGCGCGACCTGCCCCCGACCTACAGCCTGCCCGCACTTTACGAAGCGCTGGGGGCAGTGGAGGATTACGAAGAGGTGCAGCGACTCTTCGACGAGGAAAAAAAGGTGAATCCGCGCTTCGCGGACTGGCTGTCGGAACGCTATCTCTCCACCATGGAGCGGGATGACTTCAGGCACTACCCGCCGGAGAGCGTGGGCGGCATCTACTACCGTTACCTGCACGACCGGCAGTTTGAACCCAACATCATCGAGTTGCACGAGCCGGAAAGCGACCTGGATTACTGGCAGATGCGCAGCTCCCAGATCCACGACGTCTTCGAGCACATTCTAGCGGCGGCACCCTTCGACATCATCAACGAAATGGTGCCCACGGCGATGAAAATCACCAATGTCCACAGCGTGCTCAGTCCGGGGCTCGCGGGCAAGTTGACCATCATCAACAGCACGCTCGTGTCGAGCCAGCTGATGCGCGCTACGCTGCACTACCCCGAGTGCATGACAGCTATCATCGAGCGCATGGAGCGCGGACTGTTGATCGGGCGAACGTCCGAGCCCTATTTCATGCTGAAATACGAGGACATTCTGCACCTGACCCCGGAGGCGGCGCGTGAAGTGATAGGTATGCGCAATGTGTTGGCGGTGGATTATCCGGAGCTGTCCAACGTAATCAGCGAGGGCGCGTACTTTGAGGAAATGGAAGAAGTGGAAGTGCGCGCGCGTCAGCGCGAAGCGCAAGAGGCGGTGTGAGCAATCATTGGGCCGCAGCAGCTTGCCAGCGGCCGTGACCACCCGCTTGTTACACAAACTTCAACAGTAATTCCGGCGTTGCGGTGAAGTCTCGCACGCTGCTTGACCGGTAGATCGCTTGCTTGACAATCTCCGGTGAGTAGCTGTAACACACATTGCCATTCCGGTGGTTTTCAACCGGCTCATTTGCCGTTCCGGGCACGTCGGCAAAGCGCCGCGCCTGTGCCACGAAATTACCGCGCTGCAACACCACCGCCGCCTCCAGGGCGTCGCCGCTGAAACAGTCTCGCGCCCAGCTGGAAAAGCCGCGGAAGAGAGTGTGCCCGGCTAACGGTTCCGGGCCTGCCAGCGCAAGGCCACTGGCGTACCACCGGTGCACGACCATGCCGTTACAGTGCACGCTGAGCTCCGAAACGCCGTCACGTTCATCGGTGACGGCGACATCGTATTGCCGGACAGCGGCACCACGCGGGATATGGTTGATCGCGAGTATGCAAAGGTCCAGCCAATGGGTGCAATTGCTTGTCGGGTCCGCGCGCCGGCTCAGTTGTGTGGCATCGCTGTGGATATCAGCGCCCACCAGCCGCTGCAATTGGGCGAGGGCGCCCGGGCAGGTGGAGAGGGGCGTGCGCAACGCATCGCCAGTGACCCGCGTGATACGCTGTCCATCGTGTTCAATGCACACGCGAAAGCCGTGGTTGTTGTCTTCCAATTCGGCAAGCATCGTGCCCTCACCGGGCACCAGCCGGATGCGGCGCCGATAGACTCCCGTACCGTAGTCGGGGTTGGTGATGGGCAGGTCTGGAATCGTCATTATTTCGTGATTACGCGCGCGGCGGCAGGCCGTGCAGCAGCGTCAGGAATTTAAGTTCAGTCCCGGCCCGGCGAAATTCAGACAGTGCCTGGTAGTCCGGGTCTGCGTACCAGGCCCGCGCCGCCGCTTCGCTGGGGAACTGGAACAACACCATGCGTCCCTCGCGGGGCTCCGGGCCCTCCAGGGTGTCTGGATTGTCATCGTAGGTGAAGAAGCTGCCACCGTGGCGCTTGAGAATCGGGAAGAAGCCTTTTTCGTATTTGCGGTATTCAGCGGCGTCATGAACGATAAAGTTGGCCACGATGTAGGCGGGTGCATCTGCCACGGTGATGTCCTCAATCAGATTGGAGAGAACACAGTACAGGGTTCGGGGTTTTGCCGCGAGACACAGGGGGTGGCACTATCATCAGGCAGGCTCACACATTTGAACTGGCGGACGCTTTCTGCCCGACTCGACTAGGTTAGCGGGGTCCAGTGCTCTAGATTGCCCGTGACGATGACAAAGAGACAGTGCACATGAGCAACTCAACAAGCCCTGACAGTGGCGTGATTGTCACCGGCGGTGCCTCCGGCATTGGTCTGGCGAGCGCCGAGGCGCTGGCGGAAGTGGGCCGCCCTGTGGCGATATGGGATATCAATGCAGAACGCAGCGCGACGGTCGCGGCCGATATCGCACAGCGCTTTGGCGTTGCGACGGTCGGGGTGGGCGTTGACCTCAGCCAGGTCGGCAATATCGCCCCCGCCCTGCAGCAAACCCGCGCGGCGCTGCCCCGCATCGGAGGTCTGGTGCACGCCGCCGGTATCTCATTGGCTGTTCCCGTCGAGGAATTGACCGAAGCGGCGTGGGATGCCGTGCTGAGCGTCAATTTGAAAGCCCTGCCGTTCATGGTGCAGCAGCTGCGCAGTGCGCTCGTGGAACAACCCGGCTCGGCGGTGGTCGGCATCGCGTCGATCAATGCGACGCTCGGCAATCACATGAACCCGGCCTACACGGCGTCCAAGGGCGGCATGCTGTCGCTGGTGCGCTCGCTGGCCGATGATCTGGCGCGCGATGGCATTCGCATCAATTCGGTAACGCCGGGCTACATCCTCACGCCGATGATGCAGCCGGTGGTCGACCACCTGGAGCCGGGACATTTCGAGCGCCCGGTGATGCTGGGCAGGATGGGCGCACCACGCGAAGTGGCGGCCGCGGTGCGTTTTCTGCTGTCTGATGAAGCCAGTTACATCACCGCCGCGGAGCTGGTGGTGGACGGCGGCACAATCTCCTCACAGCGCACCCGCTAGCGCGCGTCGCCGGGCAGCTCAGGCGACCTGCCCCGCGGCTCTTCCCCATTACACCGCCCGACGCCGCAACCAATCTGCGAGCTCGGATTCATCGACTATGCCTTGTGCCGCCTTCACGATCAGAGCGCCGATATCTTCCGCCTCGTAATCGAGCGATATGCCATTCAAGCAAAGGCACACGTCCATTGCCGCGAATGCTGTCCGCTTATTGGCATCGTGAAAAGCATGCCCGACGGACAGGTAGCAGGCATAGCAGGCAGCCAGTTCAAAGACGTCACGGATCATGCCGAAGGCGATACGGTTGTCGATTCTGGCAATAATAGCCTCGATGGATTTATCGCCGGCCATGCCCTGGAGTTCGTGGCCCTCGATAACGAACTCATGAATCTCAACCACATCACGCGGTGAGAGGAAGATCACGTTTATTTGTCTTTGAGGTAGGCAAGCGTCGGCTTGAGATTGGAGCGACGTTTGCGCAGCAGGTCTGCAACCTCTTTCGGATCAGCAGGAGTAAACGCGATTTTCGCGACGGCTGAGGCGGGTACGAAGTAGCCCTCCAGCTGGTTGCGATTCAGGATTGCGACGGGTTTGTCGCCCGCTTTTTCGATGACTTTCTTGGGGTCCCGCAATTCGGTGAGTGATGCAGTTTTGTTGGTCAGGAGGTTTTCCATGGTCAATTTCCGATGCGTCAGCCTTGAGAGGATTGTGCCACAATCCAACTGTTAAATGTACACTTAAATGCACATTAACGGGTGTCCGGATCAAACGAACCACTTTCTGCATCGCCGCGGAGCTGGTGGTGGACGGCGGTACGATCGCCTCACAGCGCACCCGCTAGCGCGCGTCGCCGGGCAGCTCAGGCGGCCTGCCCCGCGGCAACGACCTTGTTGCGGCCCTCGTGCTTGGCCTGGTACATCAGGTCGTCGGCGCGCACCAGGGTATCCCAGACGCTGCTGTCGTTGTCTCGCACCGGCGCCACGCCCATGCTCACGGTGAAGCGCTGGCCCGCCACTTCCAGTGCGCTGACCGCGAGTCGCAGGCGCTCCGCGAGCACGGTGGCCTCGCGCAGGTCGGTCTGCACACAGAGGATGGCAAACTCCTCGCCACCCAGGCGCGCCACAAGGTCGAGGTCCCGCGATACCCGTGTCAGGCAATCCCCCAGCGCACAGAGAATCTTGTCGCCCACATCGTGGCCGTGGGTGTCGTTGACCACCTTGAAATGATCGATGTCCAGCACGAGCAGCGTGAGCGGCGTGCCAAAACGCTCGCGGCGCTCGAATTCCTCGGCCGCCTGCGCATCGAGGCCGCGGCGGTTGAGCAGCCCGGTGAGGGGATCGATGAACACCAGATCCCGCTCCAGGGAAAAACGCCGCAGGACAGCATAGCTGAAGCAGGCCAGCGTCATCAGAAGGCTGATCGCAGGAAGGTGGATCAGCCAGTCGGCGTTGGGCAGCAGGCCATTCACCCGTAGCGTGCTTAACACAGCAGCGATAGGTGCCAGCACCCAGCCGAGGGTGAAGATACCAGCCTGCTTGACCCCCTGCTGCCACAGGTACAGGGCCAGGCAGGTGGTGCAGATCGGCCCGATGACAATCACGACCAGGCTGAGCGCCAGCGCGAGTATGGGCGGCATCTGGTGCAGCAGAGCCAGCCCCAGCGCGAGCCATTGCAGCAGTGCGACCGCCTTGTCGGCCTTCGCCGCCTTGTGTTTCAGGTCCAGGAAACCGCGGTAGAAACGCGCGCCCAGGTACATCAGCAGGGCCAGTGCAAGCATGTGCAGCTGGTTGGTCCAGGGGATCAGGGCATCGGGCATGGCGTAGTGGGCAAACCCCATCAGGAAGCTCACGTAGGCCGCGTAGACCGCGAGGTAACCCCCCAGAATGACGGCCAGACCGCTGTGCACCATGACCGCGCTCAACACCAGGTAGAACGCGGAAATCAACACGGCGCCGAACAGTGCGCCGTAGATCAGGGTGAGGGATTGTTCAATGCGGTTGTAGGCGTTGGGCGCGTACACCGACATGTCGAAATTCAGGTTGGACTCCGTTTCCACGAAGATATAGATCGGCGTTGTTGAACGCGCGGGCAGTTGCAGCAGGAAGGACGGTGTTCTCGGGCTTTCCCGGCTTCCCGCCAGGTGTAAATCGCCCCTGCGCTGCTGATACCAGCTGCCGTCGAGGCGGGGGTGGCGCACCTCGACCAGGTCCGTGGGCGCGTAATTGTGGCTGAGCACGATGGCGGCAGGCTGTTCCAGTGTGTTGTCGATCACCAGGCGGGCCCACACGCCGCGGCTCTGCAAGCCAAGATTCAGCGCGCTCGCCGGGCTGAAGTCACCTGCGGCCCAGCGCGCCGCGATACTTTCGGGCACACCGTCCGCGGCGGCATCGAACAGCAGCTCAAGATTTTCCGGCTGCAGGCGGACGGCGGTCTCGGTGTTGGCCTGCAGGGTGATTGGCTGTGTGGCGAAGGCAGACTGGCAGCCAGCGCAGGCCAGAAGCCAGATTACAAACCAGCGCAGTGGTGCAGGTGTACGTGTCATGGCGGCAGCCCCGGGGCATGGGGTCTCGTGGAATCTTTACAGCGTAGCACAAGGTTTTCGGTTGCGTGCGCAATGTTGTCGATGGCAGGGTGCGGCGGCCGCCGTATTGCGCGATAATGCTGTCAGATTCGCGTTTTTAGGTCGTTATTGATGAATTTTTCAGCTTTTTCAGGGCGTTTGAACAGCGCGGCCGCCGTCGTGCTGGCGCTGCTGACCTCCCTGCCGGTGGTCGCGCAGCAACCCGCCGAGGCCGTGGGCCTCACAGCGTCCAGCATCGAGCATGCGCGCACACTGCGCGACCGTGCACTCGGTGGCACCATGGCCTGGGATATTGTGGAGGCGCTGACCACCGAAGTGGGGCCGCGCCTGGCTGGCAGTGAGAGCGAGGCCCGGGCCCGCGACTGGGCTGTGCAGCGCCTGCAGCGCATGGGCTTTGCCAACGTGCGCATTGAACCCTTCGAGATTCCCGGCTGGCGTCGCGGTGAGGAGAGCGCGGCCCTGCTGGCGCCGTTCCCCCAGCCACTGTCCATCACCGCGCTCGGCGGCTCGGTGGCCACGCCGGAAGAGGGCATTGAGGCCGAGCTGGTTGCCTTCCCCAGCCTGCAGGCGCTGCGCGCGGCGGAGCCGGGCAGCCTGGCAGGCAGGATTGCCTACGTCAGCCACGCCATGCAGCGCACGCAGGACGGCTCGTCCTATAGCCATTATGGCGAGCTGCGGCGTGTCGGTGCCAGTGTCGCGGCAGAGAAGGGCGCGCAGGCGATTCTCATCCGCTCCATCGGCACCGACAACCATCGTTTCCCCCACACCGGCCAGATGCGCTACGCCGAGGCCGTGCCGCAGATTCCGGCGGCGGCATTGTCGAACCCGGATGCCGACCAGATCGAGCGGGTGCTGCAGCGTGAGCTTCCGGTGCGCGTGCGTCTCCTGTTGCGCCCGCAGAGCAGCCCCGGCGCGCCCAGCGGCAACGTGATTGCGGAAATTGTCGGGCGCGAGCGGCCGGAGGAAATCGTCATCATCGGCGGCCACCTGGACAGCTGGGATCTGGGCACCGGCGCGATCGACGACGGGGCCGGCGTAGCCATCACCACGGCCGCGGCGAAAATGATCCTGGATAGCGGCAAGCGGCCCCGGCGCACCCTGCGCCTGGTGCTGTGGGGCGCGGAGGAAGTGGGGCTGCTGGGAGGCCAGGAGTACCTCAGGGCACACCGCGAGCAGCTCGCCCAGCACGTGATTGGCACCGAGAGCGACTTCGGCGCGGAGCGCATCTGGAAGCTCACGGCGCAGGTCTCGCCCGCCGGCCAGACAGTCGTCGACCTGATGGCCGAACTGCTGGCGCCGCTGGGCATTGCCCCGGGTGACATGGACACCGCTGGCGCGGGCCCGGACCTGATTCCCATGGTGGAGGCGGGCCTGCCCTCCCTGCGTCTGGTGCAGAATGGCATGGACTACTTCGACCTGCACCACACCCACGATGACACGCTGGACAAGATCGACCCGGTCGCGCTGGACCAGAACGTGGCCGCCTATGTGGTCTTCGCCTGGATGGCCGCGGACAGCACAGCGGATTTTCGGCGTTGAGAATTCGCGGCTTTACACGCGGTCAATTCTGGGGCTGAATTATCGATCTACAGGCTGTGCGCAGGCCCTAAACCGGGTAGCTGCTGCCCTCCAACAATAACAAGGGACACCCCACGTGATGCAAGAAAAGACCCTGCGGCGGCTGCTCTGGCCGCTCGCCGCTCTCGCTCTCGGCGCCTGCAGTGACGGCAGCGACACACCCGCGCCGCCGGTCGAGGTATTGCCGGCTTACGATTTTTCCGCAGTCGATGCGCGTTTCCAGCAGTTCCTCGACGACAGTACGGTGTTCGACGGCATTTCGGTGACGCTGGTGGACCAGCGGCAGGGCACTGTGCACGAGGCGGCGTTCGGCGATCATACGCTGGACACGGTTGTACTGCTGGCATCCACCAGCAAGGTGCCGGTGGTCATGCTGTTGATGGCCCTGAATGACGACCCGGACCTGAACTTTTCCGTGGAAGCGCCCATCGCCGATTACCTGCCCTGGGAGGGCGTGTACGGAGACCGCACGGTCGCCCAGCTGGTGAGCAACACCTCGGGCATTCCGGGGCTTGGCAGTCTGGGCGTCTACGGTGCCCACCTGTGCCAGTACGCCCCCGCAGGCACGCTGGAAGCCTGCGCGCGCACCATTTACAGCACCGAACTGGAAGGCACGGTGCCGGCGGGTAGTACCTTTGACTACGGTGGGTCCCAGTGGCAGCTGGCCGGCGCGGTGGCGGAGCAGGTCAGCAACAGCACCTGGCGTCAGGTGTTTGATGCCTACATTGCCGAGCCCTGTGATCTCGAGGTTTTCCAGTTTGGCAATATGTGGTCAAACCTGGCGGCCTGGACCGGCAGCCCGGACAGCCTGCAGGGGCTGGATAATCCGAACATAGAGGGCGGCGCCATCTCCAGCCTGCAGGACTATGCCAAGCTGCTGCTCATGCACCTCAACGGTGGACGCTGTGGCGACAACCGGGTGATGTCTGAAGACTCGGTGGCGTTCATGCAGGTTGATCGTGGCGGTGCCTTCGGCGTGCCCTACGGCATGGGCTGGTGGATTGTGGCGCCAGAGGCCGCCGGTGAAACCCCCACGGTGTTCTACGACCCGGGTGCCTTTGGCGCCGTGTCGTGGATTGATATTGAGCGCAAGATCGGCGGTTACGTCGCCATTGACGACTACACCCGCCGCGATTCCGGCGCTCCGGTAAACCTGGTGCTCAGCGACATCATTCCGCTGGTGGCTCAGGCAGTGGATGAGGCGCGCGCCGCTGTCGAGTAACTGATGCCTGCGCGCTCGCCGTGTGGCGCTGGACGCGCTGCGGCGAAGTGCGTACAGTCCGGCGTATCCCCGACCCAACCGCTGCTGGAATCCAACACCCGTCCATGACCCTGCTTCTCGCGTTCGCCATTCTGTCCATCGCCGTGTCCTTCGTGTGCTCCATCCTGGAGGCGGCGCTGCTGTCCATCACACCCAGTTACATCGCCCAGCAAAAGCAGCAGCACCCCAGGCGCTGGGAGCAGCTGAAAGTGCTGAAGGACCATATCGACCAGCCGCTGGCGGCCATCCTCACGCTGAATACGGTGGCGCACACGGTGGGGGCCACCGGTGTGGGTGCGCAGGTGGTGAAAATCTACGGCGACGGCTTTCTCGGGGTGGCCTCCGCCATCATGACCCTGTTGATTCTGGTGTTCTCGGAAATCATGCCCAAGACCATCGGTGCCCGCTACTGGATGTTCATGGCGCCGGTGCTGCCGTCCATCCTCAATGGCATGATTTTTATTCTCAAGCCGGCCATCTGGATGTCCGACCAGATCATGAAGCTGTTCGGTGGCAAGCCGCCGGAGCATGATATCCGCCTGGAGATCAAGGCGCTGTCGCTGCTCGGCCGCGAGCTGGACAAGATCGACGAGGACGAGCAGCGGGTCATTTCCAATGTGCTGGACCTGCACGAAGTCAACGTGCGCCAGATCATGACGCCGCGCGTGGTGTGCCAGACGCTGTCGCCAGACCAGACGGTCGCCGAGTTTATCGAGCAGATCCAGGAGCACCAGTTCTCGCGCTACCCGGTGCTGGATGAAGATGAAGCGCCACTGGGTATCCTGTTTCGCCACGATGTCATTCGCGCCGATGAAGGCCAGCGGGTGGCGAACCTGATGAAGCCTGCCACCATCGTCACCGACCGCGCGAACGTGGAATCGGTGATGACGCGCTTTATCCGCGAACGTCAGCACATGTTCCTGGTGTACGACGAGTATGGCAGCTGGCTGGGTGTGGTGACCATGGAGGATGTGATCGAGGCCCTGATCGGCCAGCCGATCATGGACGAGAGCGACGACATCCCCAACCTCCGCCGCCACGCCAAACGGCGCTGGAAAAAACGCCTGCAGAACCTCACGGCAGAGTCCGAAGCGGAACTGTTGGGTGTGGCTACGCCAGAGGGTGACGACGACGCGGTGGAGCCGACCCGCCCCGCCTAGTGCATGCCGGCCTGTTCGCGCAGCACGGCCGCGCGTTTATCGGGCCCCCGCGCAGACCAGCCCGGCGCCAGAAACAGCGTGCGCAGCCGTTCATCCCAGTTGCGTGCCTGCTGCAGGTCGCGCCAGATGGCGCGGTATTCGTGGCTCAACACCGTCCAGGGGTTATCGGAGTCGATGTTGGTGGTGAGCCCATAGACCACCGGGTCGTCATCGCGCTCTTCAGAGAAAGTGCCGAACAGCCGGTCCCAGACGATCAGCACGCCTCCGTGGTTGCGGTCCAGGTAGCGCACATTGGAGGCGTGGTGCACCCGGTGGTGCGAAGGTGTGTTGAACACGGCTTCGATCCACGGGTGCAGCTTGCCGATGGCGCGGGTGTGTATCCAGAACTGGTAGAACAGGCTCAGGCTGATGACGGTGATGATCATTGCCGGGTCGAAGCCCAGCAGGGGCAGCCACATCCAGAACAGGAACTTGTGTAGGCGCTCGCCCACGCCCTGGCGCAGTGCCGTGGCGAAATTCAGGTACTGGGAGGAGTGGTGATTCACGTGCCCGGCCCACAGCAGGCGCACTTCATGATTGGCGCGGTGGAACCAGTAATAGGTGAAATCGTCGAGAAAGAACAGCAGCAACCAGGCCCACCACTGGCGGCCCACCACATCCCGCAAGGGGCTGATTTCATGCAGGTACACGAAGGCGGTGAGGGCCAGCAGTCGGGGCAACAACTCGACAATGCCCGACGCCACCAGCATCGACAAGGAGGCCAGCGTGTCGCCCAAGCGGTAGCGGTTGAGGTGGTGGCGGTGGGCGTACCAGGCTTCCAGCAGCACGGCAGCCAGGTACAGCGGCAGGGCCAGCAGGCTCAGGTCGTCCTGTAGTGCTTGTTCAAACATGCGCACCCTCGCTGGCCTGAAGCGCGGTGGGTGGAATCCGGTCGGCGCCCCAGCTGCGGTGCACCCGTGCGGTTACCCGGTCAAGCTCTTCCTGTGCAACTTCCGCAAGCTCTCCAGGTTCCAGCGGGTCGTAGTGGAAGATGTACAGGCGCGAAAGAAACTCCTCGAAGGGCAGTGACGATTCGCCAAAGCGCTCGCCGTTGCCGGCGGTGCTCACCTTCACGCCGTCGCCCCAGTCCTGGCCGCTGTCATTGTTCGGGTTGTAGAAATACACGCGCATGGTATCGCTCGGATCGATGTTCACGCGCAGCAACGTGATGGCGTGCCAGCCAACGAAACGCGCGGCGCTGTCGGTGACGGCGATGCCGGCGGGCTGCGGATGGATCACCGGCAGGCCGCCATTATAGTAGGGATGGTAGCTGGCATAGAAGTGGCGCAGAAAGGCGTCCAGGTCCGCCAGCTGCCCACTGGCGACATCGACATTGATACGGAAACCGCGGCCCGACCACCAGCCGTGGAACTCCGGGTTCACCCAGCGGTGCGGGTCGCCCTCGCGGCCGAGGCAGCGGCGCCCCATTTCCGCGTAGATGCGGTCCAGGTGCGGGACGACCAGCAGCGACACCGGGTCCAGATCCAGCGGCAGGGCGGTGGCGAGGCCATCAGCGCTTTCCCTGGAGGAAATCGGCTGCCCCTCGAAGTGCATGATGATCTCGTCGTCACGCGCCGCCCAGACAACCATCTGCAGCAGGTAGTCAGGGTCGCTGTAGGCCCACATGGACAGCGCGCGCGCCGACTGGCAGGTGGGGTTGTTACCCTGGCCAACGCCCAGCGGCTGGCCCAGCATGCACAGTACGCCCTCCAGCAGCCGCGCGGCGGGTGCGACTTCCTCACCAAAGGCCAGCGTCAAGCGCGCCCGGGATGCCTCTGACAACTGCAGCCCCAATTGGCGCAGCAGGGCGGGTGCGGCGGCGGGCTGGTAGAGGATTCCCCGTTCCAGCATCAGCGCCAGGCCATACACGGCCTGCGCGGTGGCGGGCTGCACGCAGCTGCGCACCAGTGCGTGCACCAGGTCCCGGTAACACAGCAGGCAGTCGCGACCGGTGGCGGAGAGACCCAGCGCCTCGGCCAGCAGGTGATCGTTGTGTTCCAGCAGGAAGCGCAGCAGCACCGCGTGATAGGGCGACACCAGCCCGGTGTCGTGCATGGCGCGCGCGCAGCCGGTGGCCTCACTCTGCAGGCCGCTCGGGTCCATGCTGTCGAGGCGCTCCCGATACACCGACACACCGGGATCCTCCGCGCAGCCGCGCGTGGGGCTGAACAGCGCACTGACCAGGCGGTTGGCGCCCTGTCCGCTGCTGCCGAGGTCGATGTCCGGGTTTGCCTGGCAGCTGGCGATCTGGGTGATCATCTGCTTCACGCTGTCCACCTGAATCGGTCGCTGCTGCAGAATGCGCCAGATTTCGTCGATCAGCTGGTCGATGACATGCTCGTAGCCGATACGTTCGGTGAGGTACTGGAACAGCCTGCGCGGCACCTGGGCCAGCGCTCCCTGTGTCGTGCGCTCCGCCTCCGTGGGTGCGCCGAACAGCAGGTTCAGATTGATGGCGATCACCTGGGTCAGGTAATGGTGCGCCTGTTCTGCGGTGAGCAGGGGGTGGCGATAGTCGCCCATGGCCACACCCAGCAGGCGCAGCTCGGACAGCGCCTCGATGACGACGGTATGCGCGTTGCTGCTGCCCAGTGCCTGGGGCGTGAGCGCAGGCACCAGTATCTGCGGCGTTGCCCAGTCCGAGCCGGCAAATACGCCGGCCTCTTCGATGGAGCGGGCACGCGCCGCCACCGCCGCACAGCCCCCGGGCTGCATCATCACGCGACGCGCGGTATCCAGCACCCTCGGCAGCTTGGCGGGTTTGGCAAAGTCCCGCGCTGTCGCCAGCAGGGTGGTCGCCTCATCCAGGTTGGCCAGCAGGCCGTTCAATATGTCGTCAGTTGCTGTCACTGCCGGCGGTGCCGCCCTCTAGACGTAATAATCCAGCTCTTCCTGGTGCTTGAGCAGGTCGCGCAGCTGGTGAGCGTCCGGCCCCTTGAAGTACACCAGGCCCCAGTGGGTGCCGAAGGCGGTGCGCTTGGTGACGGTCTCCTCCAGCGGCGGCGTGAGCTCGTGCGACTCGAAGTAGGGATGATCTTCCACTTCCTGCGGAATTTCCAGCGTGCTCACCACGCGGCGCCGCGGGTACACGCCGAAGCAGCCGGCGTAGCCCCTGGCGTCCTCGATTTCCCGCGGGAAAAACGCGGCGACCTCGCTCGCGGTGGTTTTCGGGTCGAACACCAGCATGCTGGCCTGGTAGGCGTTGAAGCCATACACCCGCTCCAGCAGTTCAAACACCTTGAAGCCCGGCGGCCGGTAGGCCACTTCGCCAAAGTACATCTCACCGTCGCTGGTGACGAAGTACTCCGGGTGAATCAGGCCGAACTCAATGTCGAAGGCCTTGATCAGTTTTTCAATCTGCGCGGTGATCTGCGCACGGTAGGCCTCCAGGTCCGGCGATGCGGGCACAAACACGGAATAGCCCAGCGTGACGTATTCGGAAATGTTGAGGAAGGCGATTTTGCCGTTGTGAATCCATGCCTCTACGGCAAACTCCCAGCCATCCAGGTGCGACTCCATCAACACCGGGAATTCCTCGTCGGGGATGGAGTCCACCTCGTCGGGGGTGCGGATCACGCGGTGCCCCAGGCAGCCGGCCTTGTCGAAGGCCTTGAGGTGGATGGGATCGTTCGGGTCGCCGTCGAGCTTCAGCAGCGTCTGGTTGACGCGCTTCAGGAAGCGAATGACGTCACCCTTGTCATGGGCCTCCTCGAAAATACCCACGCGGATGCCGCCCAGCTGCGCGCGCCGTTTCATCAGCGCCTTGTCGCGCAGTAGCAGCGACTGGCCGTACAGGCGCGGATTGTCCAGCAGCACCGAGTTGATGGCGCCGGCCCATTCCACGGTCTCTTCGTACAGGGGGATGGCAACGTCCACCCCCATCGATTTCAGCGTTTCGGCGATTTCCAGCGAGCGGTCGTTGAGGCGCTCGAAGTTCCACGACACATAGGGAATGTTGTGCTGCGTGCAGTAGTCCTCGGCCCATGAGGGTGCGACGACGACGTAGCGCCGGTCAAAATTTTCTGCGGCTTCAACTGCGTTAAGGCTCCAGCCCAGCAGGGCGATGTAACCCTTTTGCGGATCTTTGTCCATGATGCGCCTCCAATGGTCGGCGAAGTGACAGGTTTGCAGCGGAGTAGCGAAGGCAAACCCGATGAAGAACCCGACAGTCTACAGGAATTGGCCGCCGCTCGCAGAGCGCGCCAACGGCAGGCTGTGGCAGGGAGGCTGCGGCAGGCTTTTGCCGGGCAGCGCTTTTGACTATGCTGTGCCGCCCACATGCGCGAGAGGCACCATGCAAGACGATCTTTCCCTGGACTCCCAGCCGAGCCTGCGCAGTCGCTTCCGGGGCTGCCTGCTGGCAGGTGCCGCGGGCGATGCCCTGGGCGCGGCGGTGGAGTTCGACAGTCGGGACTCCATACTGGCGCGCTTCGGCCCCGACGGCATCCGCCACTACGCGCCGGCCTACGGCTTGCCCTGCGCCATCACCGACGACACCCAGATGACGTTGTTCACCGCTGAGGGCCTGATTCGCGGCCTCATGCGCTACCGCCAGAGCGGGTTGATCGAATACCCGCAGGTCACCGCCTGGGCCTACCAGCGCTGGCTACTCACCCAGGGGCAGGTCAACCGCTTCCAACTGGATGCCCTGCATCCGGACAGCGGCTGGCTGTATGAAGTGGCCGCACTGCACAACCGGCGCGGCCCGGGCACTACCTGCCTGACGGCGCTCACCCACACCGAAACACCCGGGGAGCCGGCGCGCAACAACAGCAAGGGCTGTGGCGGCGTGATGCGCATGGCGCCGGTGGGCCTTTTCGCCGACTCGGCGGAGGAAGCCTTCACCCTGGGCTGTGAGCTCTCGGCGCTCACCCACGGTCACCCCAGCGGCTGGTATGCCGGCGGCGCCCTGGCCGCCATGATCAGCGTATTGCGCGATGGGGGCGATATCGACGATGCGCTGAATGTCGCGCTGGATCACCTGGCCGGGCAGCTGGATGCGGAGGAAACCACCGCAGCGCTGGAGCGCGCGGCAGACCTCGCCGCAACGGACACCCCGTATGCCGAGGCCGTCGCCCAGCTCGGTGAAGGCTGGGTGGCGGAGGAGGCGCTGGCCATTGCCGTGTACTGCGCGCTGGTGGCGACGGACCTGCACGAGGCGCTGGTGATTGCGGTGAATCACGATGGCGACTCCGATTCCACCGGCGCGATTGCAGGCAATCTGCTGGGCGCCCACTGGGGCGAGGAGGCAATTCCCGCGGCGCTGCTCGAGCCACTGGAGCTGCGCGATGTGATTACCCAGGTCGCTGACGATTTGCTGGACTGCGTTGACTGGCAGCCGGATGAGGCGGTGTTGCAGCGCTACCCCGCATTTTGAGTAGGGTGCGCTAGTCACGGGAAAAAAAGCTGAAAATCCGCAGTGAGCGAGTCTATACTGCAGGCCAAAGCTCGGTTTCGCAGGGGGCGATACCGTGAACATAATAAAACTCGCCGTGCGCAACCCCGCAGCGACTCTGGTTGCCGCCATGCTGGTGCTCGGGTTTGGTGCGCTGGCCATTTACCGTCTGCCCATCCAGCTGCTCCCTGAGCTGTCTCCTCCGCGTATTTTCATTTTCACCGGCTGGCGCGCCGCGGCGCCGGAGGAAATCGAGGAGCAGATCATTCAGGGGCAGGAACGTGTCCTCGCCAACATTCAGGGCGTGACCAGCATGGTCAGCTCCATTGCCCGCGACCAGGGCTACATTGAACTCAACTTCGAGATCGGTTGGGACATGCAGCAGGGGCTGATTGACGTGATCACCAATCTCAACCAGGCGCCGCCCCTGCCCGCCGATGCGGATGAGCCGATCGTGCGTGCCGGCGCCGGGACCACCGGCAGTAACGCCGCGGCCACACTGCAGTTGTTTCGCGCTGACGATCTCGACAGCGATGTCAGTGCCTACGAAGACCTGGTGACCACGCTCATCGAGCCGCGGCTGGCGCGTGTACCGGGGGTTGCCGAGGTCAATCTGCAGTCCCGCCGCGAGCGCGAGATCGCGGTGAATATCGATCCCCACAGGCTCGCGGGCATGGGTGTCTCAATTGATGATGTGTCGCGCGCGCTGCGCCGCGCCACCAATGTGTCCGGAGGCTTTGCCGACGTCGGCCGGCGGCAGTATACCGTCCGCATCGCAGGCAGTTTCGGTATCGACCAGCTGGGCAATCTGGTGGTGGGTTGGCGCAATGCACAGCCGGTGTACCTGCGGGATGTGGCCGCTGTGGAGGCGGGCTTCATGAAGCGCAACAGCTTTTCGCGGCGCAACGGCCACCCGTCGTATTACATTCGGCTCAATCGCAGCAACGGTGCCAATACCGTGGAATTGCTGGATTCGCTCAAAGAGGTGATAGCCGAGCTGAATGAGGGGCCACTGGCTGCCGAGGGGCTGACGCTGGAGTTGAGCTTCGACTCTTCCCTGCATATCCGGCGTGCAATCGCGCTGGTGCAGAGCAACCTGTTGCTGGGTCTGCTGCTCTCCAGTGTGGTGTTGTTTCTGTTTCTGCGGGTGATGCGAGCGACGTTGGTGATTGCGCTGAGTATTCCCCTGTCACTGATGGGGGCCTTCTTGGCGCTGCAGTTTACCGGCCACAGCCTGAACGTCATTTCACTCGCGGGGCTGGCCTTTGCCGTCGGGCTGTCCATGGATGCTTCCATTGTGGTGCAGGAGAACATCATGCGCCTCGGGCAGCAAGGCATGGGGCGGCGTGACGCGGCGGAGGCGGGTGCCGGCGAGGTGGCACCGGCACTGCTGTCCTCGACCCTCACCACGGTCGCCATTTTCGTGCCCATTATTTTCCTCGAGGGACTGGAAGGCCAGCTGTTCAAGGATCTCGCAATCACGCTCTCCGCGGCTGTGCTGATGTCACTGCTGGTGTCCCTGACCGTGCTCCCCATGGCCACGGCACACGCCGCCCTGACCGAAGTTCCCGCGGACCCCTTGCAGCGTTTCTGGCTGCGGCTCGCGGACTGGATTGACCAACACACGCTGACAGATCGGGCCCGCATGCGCTGGGTTTTGTCGATCCTGGGTTTCTCCGCGCTGGTGGTGGTACTGCTGCTACCCAAGGTCGATTTCCTGCCCAAAGCCGACGTGGACGCCGTGGAAAGCTATCTTGACCTGCCGCCGGGTACCAGCCTGGATACCATCGAAAGTGAGGTATTCGGTGAAATCGAACGGCGCCTGCAGCCTTACTACAGCGGTGAGCGGGAGCCCAGGGTGCGCGGCTACAACGTGGGCGTCGGTCCCGGCTACGGGACGGTGTTTCTGTATCCGGCCGAGCCGGAGGGCACGGATCCCCTGATCCGTATCATGCGCGAGGAGATCCTCGCCGGCTTGCCCGACGTCGGGCCGTTTGTGCGTCGCGCTTCGATGATCCAGGTTGACGACGGTGGTCGCAGCATCGCCATCGATATTCGCGGCGCAGACCTTGAAACCCTGATGCGGGTGGCCAGCGCTGGCATGGAGCAGGTCATGGGCATGTGGGAAACGGGCAGTGCCTACGCGCAGCCCGCACTGACCATGGATCAACCGGAGTTGCGCATCGTGCCCGATGACAAGCGACTCGGTCTGGCAGGCCTGGACCGGATGATGCTGGCCGACGCCGTGCGCGCACTGACCGATGGGCTCTATGCCGGTGAATATTTCGACGGCAATCGGCGCTACGATATGCTCGTGCACGGCCCGGGATGGAGTACACCGGAAGAACTGGGGAGCACGCCGATTGCGACGCCGCTGGCCGGCGTACAGGCCATCGGTGAGCTGGCGAGCATTGAATACACCGTGGGCCCGGTGCAGTTGCAGCGCGTTGATGGCCTGCGTACCGTCACCATCAACGTCCTGCCGCCGGAGCACGTGACGCTGGAGGAAGCCATAGAGCGACTGCGCGCAGAGCTGGACCCTGCACTACAGGCCATGTTGCCGCCGGGCGCGTCCATTGCCTACCGCGGCAGCGCCGACCGCCTGCAGGAGGCGGTGAGCAAGATGCTGGTGAACTTTGCCATCGCATCCCTGATTCTGTTTGCCATCATGGCGGCGGTCTTTCGCTCCGCCTGGGACAGTCTGCTGGTGCTGCTGGTCATGCCGCCAGCCGTTGCCGGGGGCGTAATGGCCCTCAAGGCCTTCAATCTGTTCACGTACCAATCTCTCGATATGCTGACCATGGTGGGGTTTATCATTCTGCTGGGTCTGGTGGTCAACAATGCCATTCTGCTCGTCGACCAGACACGCAGCCGGGAGCGTGAAGGCGCCACGCGCCGGCAGGCGATCCACGACGCGGTGCTGACCAGGGCACGGCCCGTTTTCATGAGCACCCTGACCAGCATTTTCGGCATGCTGCCACTGATGCTGATGCCGGGGGTGGGTTCCGAGATCTATCGCGGTCTGGCCGCGGTGATTGTGGGCGGCATGATCTCCAGCGGCGCGCTTACCCTGCTGCTGATGCCGAGTTTACTGGGCATGGGTGCGGCCAGGGCACCGTCACTGCCAGACGCTGCTGCCGAGGCGGCAAACGTGCCCGGGGGGCAGATGTGATGAGGCGGTTGCGGGAGTATTGTAGGTGCCGGGTGATGTGGGCGCCGGTGTGGCTGTTGATGTCGCTGTCGCAGCCGGGGCTGGCGCAAGACCCCGCGGTGGTGGAAACCGGCAGGGTGGAGCGTGTAGCCATGGGCGCACGCCTGCCTCTGAATGGCAGCGTTTTCAGCCGCAACGACGTGGCGGTGACTGCGGCGGTCGCCGGTGAACTGGACTGGGTTGCCGAGCCAGGTACCCGACTTGCAGCGGGGGAGGCCATCGCGCGGCTCGACCAGGCACCGCTGCGCTTGCGGCGGGAAGAACTGCAGGGGCTGCTGGAGCGGGAGGCGGTGAACGCTGCCTATCACGGCAAAGTGGTGGACCGTTATGCCGCGCTCAGCGAGGCACAGAACCTGTCCGTGTTCCTGCTTGATGAAGCCCTGTCGCGCCGGGACATTGCGCGCAAGGATATGGCCATCCTGGAGGCCCGCATCCGTCAGCTGGATCACGAAATCGAACGTTCCGAAGTCCGCGCCCGCTTTCCGGGTGTTCTGGTGGAGCGGGACAAACTGGGGGGAGAGTACGTAGTGCCCGGTGAGATGATCGGCCGCTTCGTTGACATGGACCGGCTCGAGGTGCGGGTGGACGTGCCCATCCGCTACCGGGCCCGGGTGGCGCAGGGCGATCGCCTCGATGTTGTCGCAGGCGACCGGGTGCACCCGGGTGTCGTGCGCACGCGCATCGCAGCCGGCGACCCGGTGTCGCAAACCTTTGAGCTGCGCATTGATCTTCCCTCGGCGAACAGCGACAGCATCATGCCCGGTCAGCTGGTCAAGGTGGAGATTCCGCTGGCGGAGAGCAGCATGACCCTGGCGGTACCGCGGGATGCGGTGGTCATTCGCAGCGAGGGCAGCTATGTCTACCGCGTCAGCGAGGGTGATATTGCCGAGCGGATCAGTGTTGTCGTGGGCGCGGGCGATGCCAGCTTGGTGGCTGTCGAGGGCGAGCTGGCGGAGGGCCAGCGCATTGTCGTGCGCGGTGCCGACCGCCTGCAGCATGGCCAGGCGGTTGTGGAGCCGCAGTGACCGCGGCACAAGGCATGATCACGGTTTTGTGCTAATTTCAGAGGGGGCGCGTGATGGTGCGCGCTCGCAGACTTTACTCAACGCAGGACGACTCGAATGACAACAATCCGTTTGCTACTCTCCACGGCGCTGCTCGCCTTCGCCACATGGGTTTCCGCCGCTGACGACGCGCTGCCCACCGTATCCGCCAGCCGCATGGTCGAGGCATCGGCCTCGGTGGTTGCGATCAATCACGAGACGCGGGAGGTCACCCTGACCACCGAGGGGGGTGAATCCGTCTCCTTCACTGCCGGTGACAACGTGCGCAACCTCGACCAGGTCGCCGTGGGTGACGTCGTCACCATGACGGTCATGGAGGAAATCAGCCTGTCCCTGGTGCACCCCGACGAGCCCATGGCAGCCATGGAGGGCGGTATGGAAGCTGCCGCCACCGCCGCTGAGGGCGAAAAGCCCGGCGTGGTGCTGGCTGACATCGAAGTCATCACCGCTACGGTGGAGGCCATCGACCTGGAGGCCGGAACCTTCTCGCTGAAGGGCCCCGAGGGCAACGTGATGGAGTTCGCGGCGCGCAACCCGGAAAACCTCAAGAAAGCCAGTGTGGGCGACCTTGTGGTGTTCGAGCTGGACCGCGCCATCAGCCTGGTGGTGGAAGCCCCGGAAACGATGTAATCATTCCGTTCGCGCCGCGCGGCAATGCCGCGCGGTATAAAGCGGATCGGAAGACGTTTACAGTAAGCCCTGTAGGGTCGGCACCGCCACCGCGAGCAACGTCACGCCCATCAGCGCCGAGAGCACCCGGAAGTTGCCGTTCATGGTGGCTTCGATAGAGGCGAGCTTGACGTCCTGCTGATTCATGCGCGTGTTGATCATCGTTGCCAGCTCTGTTTTCAGATCCACGAACTGGTGGGCGATCCCCGCGAATCCCTGATCGATCGCCGCAAACCGTTGGTCAATATCGACAAACCGCTGATCAATGGCCGCAAACCGCCGTTCAATGGCAGCAAACCGCTTCTCAAACTTCGCATCCTGGTCCGCAAACGCCGCGCGCAGGGCAACGTCCAGGTACTCCCTGGTGACGATGTTCTCCGCATAGAACCCGAATGCTTCCGCCATCAGCTCCGCCTGCACCTCCGCCTGGGACTCCGGCACGCCTGCGTCTCTCAGGCGTCGAGCATACTTAAGTGAATCGAACGCGAGTGTCGACAAAGCATAGCCTCCCGATCTGAACCTGCCAAGGCAGTTTGCATCAACCGTTTGAATCATGCCCAATCCACCGCCGAAAACGTGCATCAAATACGCCCCGGCAAACCATCAAAGCAGTCCCCCGAAACGCGTCAGATCCCTGCTTTTCATCACCGCGATGTGATCGACCGACGTAGGAATGAAATCGTGTATTGACACTGTAGTATTATCACATATACTGTACTAATCAAGTATATGAGAAGTATATCGTCATGAACGTTGAAGGCAAATACGGCGCAATCAGCAAAAGCCTGTGGCTGAAATCGGCCGTGATCTCTAAACATCTGGACAATAGTCTGGGTGCCATTCACGGCATTGGCTTAGCGGAATATATGGTATTGCTGAATCTGATGAAGGCGCCCAATCACGCACTGAGGCGCATAGACATCGCTGAATCGCTCGCGCGAACGGCATCGGGGATCACGAGAATGCTGATGCCGATGGAGAAAATCGGCCTTGTCAGCAAGGAAACCAACGCTAGAGACGCTCGGGTGAGCCTGGTGAAGATCACGCCTGCGGGCGAAGAGCTGTTCAGGAACGCCACCGTCACCCTTGATGCGAAGTCACAGTCACTCCTCAGAAATATCGACAGTGAGTCCGCCGATACGATGCTGGCTTTACTGCATTCGATATAAGGGCGCCAACATGGACATGATCAGCGGAAGTTGCCTCTGCGGACGCGTGGAGTTCAGTGTTCAGGATGCATTTGTGTATTCGGGCTATTGTCATTGTTCGCTGTGCAGAAAGGCATCCGGTGCGTCGGGAACTGCCATAGGTGGTATCCCCAAGGCACTTTTCTCAATTACCAAGGGGGAGCAGCACCTGAAGAGATTCAGTCGCAGCAAAGACACCGTGTCTTGCTTCTGCCGACTGTGTGGCTCCACGCTCTATGGTGAAAAGCCGGCTACCGGTATGGTGCATGTGAGATACGGCGCTCTGAACAGCAGCCCGACACGCTTGCCCCAGGCGCATATGCACGTCGCTTCAAAGGCCGATTGGTACGAGATCTCTGACACGTTGCCGCAGTTCAGTGAATTTCCTCCCGGGGCTGCGCCACCCGACCCTGTTTGACGCTTTGGATACAACGCGCGTTCGCCCTTCCAGTAAATGCGCTGGCACCCTCACGCTGACAAATGCGTTGGCCCCGTGAGGTTCAGGCAACGCGCACAGTCCAACAGTTGAGGAAAAAGAACCTGCGCGAAAACGCGACCTGTACGCTCATCCACCATGGCCAGCCCGCCCAAGCGCCAGTACTGTGACGGACATCAAAGTCAATCACAGCGTGCGTAGGCAAGGGTCAATATCTGCCCCATACTCGCGCAATCGGGGGGCATAACAACACGTGAAATTCATCCACACATCCGACTGGCAGATCGGCATGACGCGGGCTTTCCTCAGCCAGGAAGCCGCGGCGCGCTACAGCCAGGCGCGCATTGATGCCATTCGTGCCCTGGGCCAGCTGGCCGAGGAGCACGAGGCCGGCTTTATGGTGGTGGCGGGGGACGTGTTCGAGTCCAACCAGCTTTCCGCGCAAACCCTGAGCCGGGCGCTGGATGCGCTGAACAGCGTGCCGGTGCCGGTGTTCCTGCTGCCCGGCAACCACGACCCGCTGGACGCCTCCACCCTTTTCCGCAGCAAGGCCTTCCGCGAGCAGGCCCGCAGCCACATCATCGTTGTAGAAAACAGCGAGCCGATGCCCGTGCCGGGGTTGGCCAATGTGGAGGTGGTGGGCGCGCCCTGGTTCAGCAAGCGCCCGGGGGTGGACCTCTGCGCCCAGGCGCTGAAAGCCCTGGAGCCCGCCCCGGGCGTCACCCGCATCCTGCTCGGCCACGGCCAGGTGGATTCCCTGTCGCCGGACCACAGCCAGCCGGGCGTTATCAGCCAGGCACTGCTGGAGCAGGCCCTGGCGGAAGGCCGTGTGCAGTACGTGGCCCTGGGTGACCGCCATTCCCTCACCAAGGTCGGCAGCAGCGGCCGCCTGTGTTATTCCGGCACGCCACTGGTGACGGACTTCGATGAAGTGGCACCCAACCAGGCCCTGCTGGTGGAGCTGGACAACGAGGCCTGCCGGCTGACGTCGCTCACCACCGGTTTCTGGGAGTTCCAGGCCCTGCAGCGGGATATCGATGGCCCGGAAGACCTCGCCACGTTTGCCCAGGGGCTGGACGCCGTGCGCGGCAAGGAGTGCACCGTGCTCAAGGTGGGCTTCACCGGCAGCGTCAACCTGGCGCTGGCGGCGCAGCTGGACGCGCTGCTGGAAACCCAGTCCCCCCTGTTCGCCAGCCTCAAGCGCCGGGAACGCACCACGGACCTCGCCGTCATCCCTGACGCCCTGGACGACAATGCCATTGCGCTTAGCGGCTATGCCGACGCTACCTGGAAGGCCCTGCTGGCCCGGGCCGCCAGCGACGACACCGCCACCGACGCCCTACGCCTGATGTACCGGCTGGCGGGTGGCACAGCCAGCGGTGCGAAAGGCGCCGCCGACAAGGGCAGGAGCGACGGCGCATGAAGCTGCTCACCCTCACCCTGGAAAACTGGCGCGGCGTCAGCGCGAGCCACATTGAATTCGATGGCGGCGTCACCCTGATTGAAGGCCCCAACGAGGTCGGCAAATCCTCCCTGGTGGAAGCCCTGCGCATGCTGTTCCGGGAAAAGTCGGGCTCCAAGAAAAAGGAAGTACAGGCCGTGCAGCCCGTGGGCGAGGACGTGGGCAGCAGCGTCGCCGCCGAAGTCCGCTGCGGCGACTACCACTTCGAGTACCGCAAAACCTACAACCGCAAACACGGCACCGAACTGCGCATCCTCGCGCCGCGGGCAGAACAGCTCGCCGGCGACGACGCCCACAACCGCGCCTGGGAAATCCTCAGTGGCCACATGGACATGGCCCTGTGGGACGCCCTGCTGGTGGAGCAGGGCAAAGAGATCGGCGGCGTCAGACTGGCGGACTCCGACGGCCTGGCCCGGGCCCTGGACAACGCCGCCGGCGGCGCCGGGGTCAGCGGCGAGGAAAGCGCGCTGTTCGACGCGGTGCAGGCCGAATACGAGCGCTACTTCACCCTGAAGAGCGGCAAGCCGCGCTACACCGACGCGCAGCAGCGGGTGGAGCAACACCAGGAGCGCGTGCAGAAACTGCAGGCCACCCTGCGCGACCTGGACGACGACCTGCGCCGCTTGGAGAACGTTTCAGGAGAGATTGCCCGCCTGCAGCGCGCGGTGCCTGAACTGACAGCGGCGCAGGAGCAACACGCCCAGCGCTGGGCGGCCATCGACGGCCTGCAGTCCCGCCTGGCTGCGAAAGAGCATGATGCCAAGCCCCTGCAGGACCTGCTGCACAACGCTCGCAACCAGTGGCAGCTGCGCCAGCAGGCGGCGGCGGATATCGCCCACCGGGAACAGCAGCTGCAACAACAGCAGGGCGCACTGCAGCCGCTGGCCGAACAGGTGGCGCAACTGGAGCGCACCGTGCAGGCTGCCGAGGCCACCCAGCGGGAACTGCAAATCCAGCGCCGCGCCCTGCAACAGGCCCTGCAGCAGGCCCGACGGGATGCCGACTATCTGCAGGATGCCGCCGAACTGAAACGCGTGGAACAATTGCTGGAAAAGGTGAATGCCCAACGCGGCGAACTGCTGGCTGCACGCGAAACCCTCGCGGGCATCCACATTACCCGTGCGGGGCGCAAGGCCATACAGGCTGCCGCCGGCGCGCTGGACGTGGCCACCCGCACCCGCGACAACGCCGCCACCCGCCTTACCATCGAGGCCCAGCAGGCGCTGGACTGGCAGCTGGATGGTGAGCCCGTTGCGCTGCGCGCGGGTGAAACACTGGAGCGGCAAGTCGCGGCCGCCCTGCAGCTGGAGATTCCCGAGCTGGCGCGCATTCGCATCGCCCCCGCAGCCTCCGCCGGCGAACTGTTGGCGGAAGTGGAGGCACGGCAGCAGGAACTGGATACCCTGCTGGCGCGCTTCCAAGTGGGCAGCGTCGAGCAGGCCATCACGCTGGATGAACGGCGGGTGGATGCGGAGCAGGCTGTGAATACCCTGCGCGAGCGCATCGAGGACATGCTGCAAGGCGCGGATGAGGCATCCCTGCAGGCGGATTGCACGCGGCTGCAGCAGGCCTGTGCGGCGGCCCTGCAACAGCGCGACCCCAGCCAGCCTCTGCCCGCGAGCGCCCACGAGGCCAAGCAGCAGCTGGAAACCGCCGGTGAAGCACTGGATGCCTTCGAATCCGAGCTGGACCAGGAAAATGGTCGGCTGGAGGAACAGCGCGCCGAGCTTACCCGCGCCCAGGCCAGCCTGCATCAGGCCAGCATTGAGGTGAATGCGCTGACCAGCGTGCTGGAAGAGAAGCGCAACAGCCTGGCGCAGGCGGTTGAGGCCGAGCCGGATGCGGCGCTGGAGCAGGCTGTAACGGCGCGGGAGCAGCAGTTCGCGGCAATCACCGAGGAGTTGGAACAGCTGCGGGCAGAGCTGCAAGCCGCAGATCCAGGCATCGTAAAGCTGCAACTGGACAACGCCAGCCACGCCCTGCGCCGGGCCGAGCGCGACATCATCGACCAGCAGCAGGAACAGGCCGTACTCAAAAGCCGCCTGGACCGCGCCCAGGCCAACGGCCTGTTCGAAGAACTGGAAGCTGCCGAGCAGGCGCAGGCGGAAGCAGAGGACACCCTGGCCGCCACCGAGCGCCGCGGCGCCGCCGCCAAACTGCTGTGGGAGACACTTAACGAACACCGCGACGCCTCCCGCCAGGCCTACGTGCGCCCCCTGCGAGAGGGCATCCAGAACCTGGGCAAGATCGTCTTCGGCAGCGATTTCGACATCGCGCTCGCCGAGGACTGGACAATCCTCAGCGTCACCCGCAGCGGCCGAACCGTACCCTTCGACTCACTCAGCGTCGGCGCCAAGGAACAGCTGGGCATCCTCACCCGCCTGGCCGCCGCCCGCATCGTCGCCGACGAGGGCGGCGTACCGGTGATCATCGATGACGCCCTGGGCTTCTCCGACCCCAGCCGATTGCAGAGCATGGGTGCGGCGATTGCTGCGGCGGGGAGGGATGCGCAGGTGGTGGTGCTGACCTGTACGTCGGGGCGGTTTATGTATTTGGGGGAGGTGGGGGTTAGGAGGTTGTGAGTGCGAGCAGCGCATTTCGAGGGCCTCTTAATCCCGTTGGATTGTGGGTGGGAAGAGTGTGGTAACTATATGAATATATGGGAAAACCTACGAGGTCTGGGCGAGATGTTTGGGAGTTAGCTGGCCCGGCATTATACGGCCCGGTCTTTCTAATACGCTGTTATGGCTCTGTAGGCCTGTGATACACGATCAAAAAGGGAATTATATGCTTAGACTTTCTATTATTGTTCTTTGTTTTGGCTTGCTTACTGCGTGTGCAGTTCCTCCTCACATACAAGAAGGGATCAACATATCTGAATCATCCTCTTATTCAAAAATAATTTCAGATATATCTGCCGATCATTCAACAATTAAAGGCAGAAATAATACAATTACTTTCAACACCTTAAATGGAAATAAATTAGGTCCGCCATTTAGTGGTAGCCGGCCAACTGAGATTAATATTCTTCCAGGAAGTCATACATTTGAAGTCCAGTATTATTACTGGGGCTCTTATGCTCGGGTATGTTTAGAGCTCGAATCTAAAGCCGGAGTAAATTACATCGTTCGCCACCAATTAGGTGACTATAGCGTCGCCATGTGGCTAGAAACAATGCAGGGTGAAGTTGTTGGCAACTTATGTGGTTTTAAGTCTAAATCTGGAAAACCATCGGATTCACCTGAATCAAATGGGGCGCCATAACAAGGTGGTGTTGTCGCCTGCGGCTGGGACCTCCGTTCCGCTGGCGCTCCACTACGGCCCCAAACCACGGCGTTATGCGTCCGACAGTAGCCATCGGAATTGCGGCAGCGTCAAATATGAAGACAGGAGATAATTTGATGCCCAGAACGATACGATCAACTAACCTTGATCTGATAAGGTGGCTCAACTATGGGCATGAAAGCACAGCCAACAAATTGTCCGCGCTGACTAATGCTAATTATCTTTCAAAAATGGCCACTGGAGATATGGCCATAGATGACGAGATGGCAAGGTCCATTGAATCCACCCTAGAACTGCCGCCGGGATGGATGGACCGAGATAATCTCGGCGTGCTCAAAATGCCTGTGGAGGCATATAAGCTAAGCGAAGCTATCCGAGAACTGCCGCTTAGGGATGCTCTGAACAACCCATGACTTCAGTCGTACAAAGCTCA
>TARA_R110000772_G_scaffold18400_6_pt1 | contig 27231 bp, 29 predicted proteins | sample TARA_R110000772 | Tara Oceans TARA_R110000772 (sample SAMEA4397948) | marine metagenome | biome: Polar Biome; feature: [SRF] surface water layer (ENVO:00010504); material: water (ENVO:00002006), including particulate matter (ENVO:01000060) such as... | depth 5 m | reverse complement strand
GTGCTAATCCCGCCGGCGGTGACTTCGGCCTTGGCAAAACCCTCGGTCCCGTTGGGCATGAAGCGCCAGTGGGACAGGCGGCGCGCCGCCTCGTCGAGCTTCTTGTCGGTCAGATTCCCCAGCTCTCCCTCGAGGGCGATCCGTTCGATCAGCGTCTCGGTCAGGCGGGTCGGCAAATGGGCGTTGATCGCCTTTTTCAGCGACAAGCGGGGCAATTGTTTCTTGGCCTGGCTGAGCCAGTCACTCTGCAAATCGGGCAGAAAATCGATTTCGACCGATTCGCCATGCTGCCAATAGGATGAAATCTGGAGAATCGCCGGCCCCGACAAGCCCTTGTGGGTAAACAGAGCGGCTTCCCGAAATGCAGTTTTCCCGCAGCGCGCGGTCACGGGAGCGGATACGCCGGACAGAGACCGGAACAGGGTTTCTTCCCCGCCCAGGGTCAATGGCACCAGCGCTGGCCGCGGTTCGACTATCTTCAGCCCGAATTTGCGCGCCAGATCATAAGCGAATCCGGTCGCGCCCATTTTCGGGATCGAAGGACCGCCGGTGGCAATCACCAGGGACGGAGCGAAAGCGGTTTCTCCGCCATATTCCACCCGGTAGCGGCCATCGCTGTGACTGATATCGGTGATCGCCTTGCCAAAGGACATGGTGACGGCTTGTTCAGGACATTCCGCCAACAGCATTTCCACAATCTGCCGCGCCGAGCCGTCGCAGAACAGCTGGCCCAGCGTTTTCTCGTGCCAGTCGATGCCATGGCGGTCGACCAGCGCGATGAAATCGGCAGCCGTATAACGGCTCAAGGCCGATTTCGCGAAATGCCTGTTCTGCGACAAATAGCGATCTGGTGCGGTGCCAATATTGGTGAAATTGCAGCGCCCGCCGCCGGAAATCAGGATTTTCTTGCCCGGCTCGTCGGCATGATCGATCAGCAAAACGTTCCGCCCGCGCTGGCCGGCCACGGCTGCACACATAAGCCCGGCGCCGCCGGCACCGAGTATGATTGCGTCATGATGGGTTGGGAGATTGGGCATGAATTATCGGAACCGCTTTCTCGCCAATGCTCTGCCGGAGCCGGTTTTCAGATATTTTTCGAATGCCAATGCGGTTTCCTCGGAAACAAAATAGTGGAATGAAAGAAGCATCCAAGGTTTAAACTTGGCCGTATATCTGGATTTTCCAGCATTATGTTCAGCCAATCGGGCTTGAACATCGTTCGTCAAACCAGTGTAATACTGATCCGGAAATGCAACACTCTGGTGATAACATACATTATGCATGCTGACACCGCCCTCCTTCGCCAAGGCTTCGGCGGGCAACCTACGCTCGTTCCGATTTCCAGACAATATTGCGCGGGAGAAGGAAATTAGTCTGCCAACCGTAGCTCGCGAAGCGAGCGAAGGTTGGTGGAGCCTAGCGGGATCGAACCGCTGACCTCTTCGCTGCCAGCGAAGCGCTCTCCCAGCTGAGCTAAGGCCCCCAATGGAAGAGCGCCTTTAATCCAGACGCCCTTCAAAAAGCAAATCAAAAATTACGTATCGTCAGGCTCGTCGTCGCCTTTGCCTTTGCTGACACCCAGATCATCGTCACCGCCGAGATCGACTTCATTGTCCGGGGACGGTTCATCATCGTCGATGTTGACGTCCAGATCATCATCGTCGACCGAATCCTCTTCCTTCTTCGCATCCTTCTTGGGCGCGGCTTCGAAAGGCATAGGCTGCTTGGATTTCAGAACGGCTTCGGGAACAAAGCTTTCCCCGCATTCAACGCAAGTTGCCGGGTCTTCTTTGCCCAGATCGTAAAAGCGCGTTCCACATTTCGGGCATGTGCGTTTTGTGCCCCATTCCGGTTTAACCATGGCTGGTGTCCAAATCCTGTCTAAATCAAGTCGTTGATTGGTTTAAGTCTCTACAGCGGCGATTCAAGTTTTATCTAAATCAGCCGCGAAATCCGGCGCGCCTTGCCATAGCTTTGCAGCGCTGTCAAAAGCCGTTTGATTTTCCTGCACGAATCATTTGTGCGTTCCGCAAACAAAGCTCTGTCATGACCAGCAACACTCCTCAGCCAGTAACGTTCAAGCCGTCTGGCCCGCTTTCCGGCAAAATTTCCGTGCCGGGCGACAAATCGATTTCGCACCGGGCGTTGATATTATCGACTCTGGCGATCGGCAAAAGCCGGATTACCGGACTGCTCGAAGGCGAAGATGTCCTGGCAACCGCCGATGCCCTGCGGGCGATGGGGGCAAGGATCGAGAAAAAGGACGATGTCTGGACGGTCCACGGCGTCGGCGTCGGCGGCCTGATACAGCCGGAAACCGCGCTCGACATGGGCAATAGCGGGACATCGGCGCGATTGCTGATGGGGCTGGTTGCATCCCATGGGATCACCACCACCTTTACCGGCGATGCCAGCCTGTCGAAACGGCCGATGGGCCGGGTCATCGAACCGCTTTCCCGGATGGGCGCGGACATCCAGGCACGCGAGACGTCGGATCACAAAGCCTGCATGCCGCTGACCGTCAGAGGCATTTGCCCGGCGATTCCGCTGGAATATCGCCTCCCGGTGGCATCCGCACAGGTTAAGTCGGCAATATTGCTGGCCAGTCTCAACACCCCCGGCATTACCCGAATCATCGAACCGGTGCTGACGCGCGATCATAGCGAAACCATGCTCAGGGGATTTGGCGCGGACATCCAGGTCGAAACAGACGCAGATGATTGCCGGATCATATCCCTGACCGGCGAAGCGGAACTCAAGCCGCAAAAGATCAAGGTGCCGGGCGATCCATCATCCGCCGCTTTCATGGTGGTTGCAGCGTTGATCGTGCCGGAATCCAACATCGTCATCGAAAATGTCGGCATCAATCCGACGCGCACCGGCCTGTTCGACGTGTTGCGCGACATGGGCGGCGATATCCGCTTCGCGAAGAAGCGCACGGTCGGCGGCGAACCGGTCGCGGACATCCACGTCAGGCACAGCGCGCTCACCGGCATCGACGTGCCTGCAAAAATCGCGCCCAGCATGATCGACGAATTTCCGATATTGTTCATCGCCGCCGCGATGGCGAGCGGCCAGACCATCACCAGCGGCCTCCACGAATTGCGGGTCAAGGAATCCGACCGCCTGTCACAAATGGCAAAGGGTCTGGAGCTTCTCGGCGTGAAGCTGACCGAAAAGGAAGACGGTCTGACCATCGAGGGAAGCGGCGGAAAAACTTTGTCTGGCGGAAAAGCGAGGGCGATGATCGAGACCGCGCTGGACCATCGCATCGCGATGAGTTTCGCAATCGCCGGGCTGGTGACCAAGTCCGGCCTTGCAATCGATGACATCACCCCGACCCAGACCAGCTTTCCCGGGTTCGAAAATCTCCTCGCGACGCTCGCGTCCTGATGCTCGACGGATTTACAGCCAATGTGATCGGCATAGCGGGTAGCGTCATGATCGTTTCTGCTTATGCCTATAATGTCTACGCCCCCGCGGTGAACGCGTTCATCTACAATGGCACAAACCTGCTCGGCGCGCTGTTGCTGACGATTTCGCTCATGGTGCATTTCAATCTGGCTTCGTTCCTGCTCGAAATGGTGTGGATCGCAATCGCTCTGGGCGGCCTATGGAAAGCCTTTCGCGACCGCGAGAGGCAGCAATCATGATTATCGCCGTGGATGGACCGACCGCCTCTGGAAAAGGCACGATCTCCAAGGAACTGGCGAAGCATTTTGCCCTGCCCTTTCTCGACACCGGCCTGCTCTATCGCGCGGTCGGCTGGACCCTGAGGGAGCAAGGCGGCGATGCTGACAATGTCGCCGATGCATTGGCCGCTTGCGTGTTCGACGGCGCCTTGCTCGACAATCCGGCGCTGCGCAGCGAAGTGGTTGGCGGGCTGGCCAGCCGGGTCTCGGTCCATCCGGAGGTGCGACAGGCGCTGGACAAACACCAGAAGGACTTTGCCTATCAACCCGCCGGCGCGGTTCTGGATGGCCGCGATATCGGCACCGTTATCGCGCCGGATGCCGATGTGAAATTATTCGTAACCGCCTCATCCGAAGCGCGGGCAGTCAGACGTTTCGAGGAGATGAAGCGGCGCGGTGAACGGGTCAATTTTGATGACATATTGGCCGACATCCTGCAGCGCGACGAACGCGACCGGAATCGCGCCACTGCACCGCTCAAGCCCGCCGAAGATGCAGACTTGCTAGATACTACCAATTTGACTATAGACGCCGCCATTCAGCAGGCGATTGCCATGGTGAATGCGAAAACAAGCGGCCGGGACGGAACAGATCCAGCCTAGCAGACAAATGATGTGCAAGACGGGTTGGTAAGCTACCGCCCCGGCTTTGGCGCAGCTTTTGGTATTTGTGCTTGACTTCGCATCCATCAAATTTTGGCAGTTTTCTGAGGGATGCGGTGGTCGCATGAGGTGGCCGCGGCAATTTTGGTCCAAGACCGGCGGAACCAACCGCCTGGCCAGAAAAATTGACTATCAAGGAATAAACCATATGGCCTCAACGGCATTTCCAACCCGCGACGATTTCGCGGCAATGTTAAACGACTCACTCGGTGGCGAAGACCAGGGCTTTGAAGGCCGCGTCGTCAAAGGCACCGTAACCGGCATCGAAAACGACATGGCTGTCATCGATGTAGGATTGAAATCAGAAGGCCGTGTAGCGCTGCGCGAATTCGCCGCTCCCGGTCAAAAAGCCGACATTTCCATTGGCGACGAAGTCGAAGTCTATGTCGACCGTATCGAAAATGTGAACGGCGAAGCCATGCTGTCCCGCGATCGCGCCCGCCGCGAAGCAAGCTGGGACAAGCTTGAAAAAGAATATGACGAAGGCAATCGCGTTGAAGGCGTTATCTTCGGTCGCGTCAAAGGCGGCTTCACGGTTGACCTCGACGGTGCCGTAGCCTTCCTGCCCGGCAGCCAGGTCGACGTCCGCCCCGTGCGCGACGTGACCCCGTTGATGGACATCACCCAGCCTTTCCAGATCCTCAAGATGGATCGCAAGCGCGGCAATATCGTTGTTTCGCGTCGCGCCATTCTCGAAGAAACCCGCGCCGAACAGCGTTCGGGTCTCATCGAGTCGCTGGCTGAAGGTCAGGTTACCGAAGGCGTCGTCAAGAACATCACCGATTATGGTGCGTTCGTTGACCTCGGCGGCATCGACGGTCTGCTTCATGTTACCGATCTTTCCTACAAGCGGGTCAACCACCCGAACGAGATGATCAACATCGGCGACACGCTGAAGGTCCAGATCATCAAGATCAACAAGGACACACAGCGTATCTCGCTCGGCATGAAACAGCTCGAGAGCGATCCATGGGACAGCGCCACCGAGAAATATGCGGTTGGCACGAAGCTCAACGGTTCGGTCACGAACATCACCGAATATGGTGCGTTCGTCGAACTGGAGCCAGGCATCGAAGGCCTTGTCCACGTTTCCGAAATGAGCTGGACCAAGAAGAACGTCCACCCGGGCAAGATCGTTTCGACCTCGCAGGAAGTCGAAGTCATCGTTCTCGAAGTCGATACCGAAAAGCGTCGCATCTCGCTTGGCCTCAAACAGGCCCAGTCCAATCCCTGGACCGACTTTGCGGATACGCACCCAGTGGGCAGCACCGTTGAAGGCGAAGTCAAGAACGCGACCGAATTCGGTCTGTTCATCGGCCTTGAAGGCGACGTCGACGGCATGGTTCACATGTCGGACATCGCTTGGGGCATTTCCGGCGAAGACGCGCTCAACCTCCATCACAAGGGTGAGCAGGTCAAAGCGATCGTTCTCGACATCGACGTCGACAAGGAACGTATCTCGCTCGGCATGAAGCAGCTTGAAAAAGGTGCGCCTGCCATGGGTGGTGCCGATACCGGCGGTCTCAAGAAGGGTTCGGTTGCAACCGTTACCGTTCTCGAAGTGCGCGACGGTGGCCTCGAAGTCCAGATGGGCGACGACGGTGCGACCGGCTTCATCAAGCGCAACGATCTGGGCCGCGACCGCGACGAACAGCGTCCGGACCGTTTCCAGGTTGGCCAGAAGCTCGACGCGATGATCACCGGCTTCGACCGTTCGAAGAAACCGAACTTCTCGATCAAGGCGCATCAGCTGGCGGAAGAGAAGCAGGCTGTGGAACAATTCGGTTCGACCGATTCCGGTGCGAGCCTTGGCGACATCCTCGGTGCCGCTCTGAAGAAAAAGGAAGAATAGTCCTTCCACCACACGACTATGTTTAGAAAAAGCCCACCTCTTTATCGGGGTGGGCTTTTTTCATTCCCGTGTCCCGTTTCACTACGAATCTACACACACCAGCCAAGGCCATTGAAAATAGACATGATTTCTGGCATCTATGGAGTCTGGATTATATCCAACTTTAAGATTCCAAGTGTCTTTCCAACGTGGATTCGCTTGATCTCACCAGAATCGGAAAGGCGCACCGATGATACGTTCTGAATTGTTAGAAAAGCTCGCTGAAGAAAATCCGGAATTGAAGCCGGACGAGATTGAAAAAATCGTCGACCTGTTTTTCAACCAGATCAGCCAGAAACTGGCCGAGGGCGGTCGCGTCGAACTGCGCGGCTTTGGCGCCTTCTCGACTCGCCAACGCAAACCGCGCATCGGTCGCAATCCGCGCACCGGGGAATCGGTAGAGGTTCCCGCCAAAAGAGTGCCCTATTTCAAGCCCGGCAAGGAAATCCGCGAGCGTTTGAACAAGGACTGATCTCGACATTTTCTGAAGATAATTTGCCAATCCACTTGACCACGCGCCCGCAATAATGCTTGTCGCTAGGTTCCAGCCGAGGCTGGACCTACCGGTGCGGACGTGGCGAAATGGTAGACGCAGCAGACTTAAAATCTGCTATCCGAAATGGGTGTGCGGGTTCGAGTCCCGCCGTCCGCACCATTAGCAAAACTAGGCTCTATCGCCATTTAGAACAGCCAGATTAGCGCCGCTAGAATTGTGGCCAATCAAGTCTGTGTGTAATTCTGGTGTAACTGTGCCAAACATTCCTGTGTCGATTGCCGCCATTGCCCGGTCGATATGTTCGTCGGATAAGTGGACATAGCGCAAGACCATGGCGACGGTTTTATGTCCTGAAATCTTCTGGATGGTCGGCAAGTCGATGCCTGCCTTAACAAGCCTGGTGATTCCGGTATGCCTCATAACATGAGGCGTGACTTTTGACGGGTCGAGCCCTGCCCTAATAGCTGCTCGCTCAAACTGCCTGTGCATCGTTCTCCGGTAAGGATGCTTTGCGCCTTTTGATTGTGTCGGAAATATCCAGCCCTTCTTATCTTCCCGCTGGTCGCGTTCCTGCAAAAGCATTTTGGTAAGGCTCTTACTGATCGGCTGGGTTCGCTGGCCTGCCTTGGCTTCCTCAAGGTGGATGCGGCGCTGGTCAAAATCTATATCATCCCATTTGATCCGCAATATCTCGCTATGTCTCATGGCGCTATTCAAGCCTATGATGACGAAAAGCCACGTTGAGCCGTCCTGATCGGCAACAGCGCCGTTATATAGCGCCGCTGCGGTGTCCTCGGTCAAAATGACTATCTTCTTGCGCGGCTCCTCGCCCTTGCTGATCTGTGGGCGGTCCTCGTCCTTAATCCATTTCCAATCTACCAGCCGGTTCATCATGTGCGAAAGCGTGGACAATTCACGGTTGACGGTCGCCTGCTTCGCTCCGCTGTCGAGCCGGTGGCGCGTGTAGTGCTGCACCAGAAAGCTACTGATCTGGTCGGCCCGCTTGGTTCCGAAATAGGGGGACAGATAGCTTTCGATATGACGACGCTTGTTCGGTAAATCCTTAAAGCCCTTTTGCCCTGCACCTACGATTTCCTCCAGTCGGCTCAGATATTCGACTGCTGCTGCCTTAAATGAGCGGTGAACCTTGCGGCCTGTTGGTAGGTCAAGCCTGCCCTCCCTCGCGTTTGTCCTAAATTTCTCTATAGCCCGTTCGGCCTGCTCTCTGGTTACGCCATCGCTTTGCTTGCCAATAACGCGGTGGATACGCTGGCCGTCAACCATGATGTTGACAGAGTAGCGAATGTCTCCATCCTTCATGCATAGGACGGATATACCCTTTTCATCAATCCGCTGATCTGGCTTCAACGTCCGAACATTGGGACGGGTTATTTTGCTAAACTTGCCAGCCATGCCTCACCCTCCACCGCTGCAAGGTCACCTAACCTGTGGCCTTGCAATTTATTCTTGGCGATGGCCATTCCCATGGCCTCAGCTTCCTTGTGCTGCTTGTATGCATTTAAAAAAGCGGTTTCGGCCTCTATAACGTCGTTTCTGGCCTTCGGGATGCTGACCAATAGCGCGGACATAGCAGCGCCATGTGTGGGCGCTGCCTTACTTCCGTCCTCGTCGGTTATATCCCATGCCTCTGGATTCTGCTCCAAATCAACGACTAGAACATATCCGCATTGCATAATGTCATCGCTAATTAATTTTTCAGCCTCGCCTTCATAAACCTTGCCATGGGATGGGGCAGGCCGCAGCTTCTTTTGTGCCCCAAAAATCCCGCCAATCGGCCTTGCATTTGCAGCAAGAGCGGAAAGAGCGGAAAGAGAGTTGGCTTCCCGCTTTATTATGACTCCGCAACGCTCCAATATTTCCAGCCGCGCATTTAGAGAGCCTTCCCGCTTATTCATTTCATCGCGTGTGGCAAAAATTTCTTGCTGATTTTCCATCGGTGGCTGGAAACGCCTTAGCTGCGCTACAAGTAAACTGTGTGCTGCGGCATAGGCTGCTGTATCGGCGCGCCATTTTTTGCCTGTCGCCTGCTCTGCATAGTCGATTTCTTTTTTTAAATCCGCCCACAAAGCTATCATTTCGGGATCGCCTAACGACTGATCGGCGGCAAGACTGGATTGGAGCCTGCTTATTATCTCCGCGTTCAACGTGTTTGAATTTTGCTGGGCCTTCTCGCCCAGTAATTCTCGAAGGCTGACGGGCATCCTAATTTTGGCCTGTGTGTAATCAAGCCCACCTGATTGCGGCTCGTCGTCTTTTTTTACCATCTCGTCCTCCGTTCCGGGGCTTAATGGTATCTAGCGGTAACAGATTGCAGTAGTCAACCCCAAATTTGAACCAAAGGTGGTTCAGGGCACTTGTTTTTTCCTATAAACATGATATTTGTAATGGGTCAAAACTGGTTCACTCGGAGGAAATGAATGAATATTCAAGCAACGCCTGACGGTCGCGTGTCTCGCAATGAGGCCGCGAAATTTCTAGGATTCAAGCCAAAGACGCTTGCCGAATGGCATCGGCTCGGTGTCGGCCCGGATAGCTTCATGGTAGGTGGCCGTCGGTTCTATCGGCTTAGCGAACTTGAAGCTTATGCAAATGGGGAAGTCGCGGTCCGACCAAAAGCTGCATGATCGCAGCCCTCCCTTCCCTCAATAAAAAAGGCCGCTCCGGGCAGGAACGACCTCTTTCGAATATCTTTGCAGACAGACGCTTTACGACAAGCACCGCTCTTATGGGACAAATCGTCCTGAAATTCAAGCTGTGTTTCGGCCCTGTCTGCATGGATTCCATAAACAAAGGAATTTACAATGCAGAACTATCAAACGGCGGTCGATCCGCAATTAACTAACGGCAAGAGGCCGATCCTCACCGTTCGGCATCCAGACGTTGAAACGCTTCTGAAGGGCCTGCCAGCCACGACTTCCGACAATTGGGACGTTGTGCGACCATGGGCGCTTGGTGTGATCCGTGCGCGTAATGATTGGTCGGTGCGCTCGGCAAAAACCCGCATTCCCAACGCCCTTTCAAGGGGGTGGAAATGAACTTTGAACAGCAACGGCGCGATGCGCTCGAAATCCTCAACCATTGCGAACGCCTCACCCGCAAGGCCGGAAGCTTCCTTGGGCAATGCGCGGTCGATGCAACGCCTCTGACTGATCGGCAAGTCAAATGGTTTGAACAGCTAGCGGAACGCGCTGGTCTCAGAACGGAGTAAACAGAATGAACATTGAAAACACACCCCCTGAATATCCAACCGGCCCCGGCTATTGGAAAGGTAGCGAGTCCTCAAAAGATGGGGCGAAGATGGCGGCTCCCCTCAAGCGGACGCAAGAGGAAATGATTATGCCTCTGGTAGTCATTGCTGGCCCTGCTGGCCTGACCTATGCGGAAGCTGAACAGGTGCTAGGTGATGCAATCCGACCTGACGTCATCCGGGCGCGTCTGTCCAGCATGAAAAAGGCTGGTAAGCTGGCAATGCTGCCAACCCGGCGAATGGGCGGCTGTAGGGTCCGCATATCGCCTTATTGCCTGCCTCAATACGCGCCAAAGCCAGATAACGGGCAAGGCGAACGGTTAGGGGTCGCCTGAACTATGGCGGGGGCCTTTTCGATGTGGCAACCTATCTATGAGGAAGCAGGAATTGCGACATTCCCAGTCGATGCCGCGCACAAAAGGCCCTCGGTCGGTAATTATCACAAAGGCGGCCTGCCTGCCTCTCGGGAATGGGCGGCGAAGTTTGGCGATGCAAACGCGCTAGGCTTCAACTGCGGAAAGCGTAACGACCTGACCGTGCTGGACATTGACGCGCCAGACGAAAACTTGCTGGCCGATAGCCTCAACAGATTTGGTCCCTCGTCTATCATCATTCGCACCGCCTCCGGTAAATTCCATGTCTGGTATAAGCACAACGGGGAAGGCCGGAAAATCCGGCCGGAAAAGCATATCCCGATTGATATATTGGGCGGCGGCTATGCGGTCGCTCCCCCTTCTACTGCTGGCGGCGGTCAATACGAATTTATAGAAGGCTCCCTGAATGACCTAGGGCGGCTGCGGCCAATGCTTGTCCAGTTTGCCGACAATGCCCCTGTGACGCCTGCTATGGCGTCCTGTGACGCGCTGGCGGGCGTAGGGGAGCGGAACGCCAAGCTCTGGCGCTCGGCCATGCTATCGGCTCGGTCGGCTGGTAGCTATGAGATCCTGCTGCAACAAGTCTGCCAGGATAACGAGCGGACGAATAACCCGCCTTTGCCAAGTGATGAAGTCATAAGGATTGCCGCGTCGGCATGGGCCAAGCAACAGGGCGGCTCCAACTGGATCGGTTCGGGACGGCGGGTGGTCAAACACTTTGATGAAATCGACGCCTTCATTCCAAAGGATGAGAAGCCAGACAAGGCCGCGCCGGATGCTGCTTTCCTCTTGGACTTTCTGCGGCGGCTGCATTTTGACCGCCCGACGTTCGTTGTGGCCAATGCCATGCACGAGCGGTTCGGTTGGTCACGCAAGCGATTTGCTGCTGCGCGGCGGTATCTGGAAGTCATGGGTAAGCTGCGGGTCATTAAGCATCCGGCCAAGGATGCCCCGGCTATCTACGGATTCTGAAAAATGCCAATTTTGCCGCCCGTAGTTTTTAGGTGTTTTTGGTTCACGATTGCAGGGGAAGCAGGGGGGAGGGGTGTAAGTTATCATTACTGGTCAATATCGACCAGTCTTAATCTGCCCAGCAATTCGACCTGTTAAAACAGGACCAACAATCAAACACAAGGGAATAACGGATGCACAAACTAGAAAAGAGAATCCAAAAAATTGAGGGAAAGCAGGGTGTCGACGTTCTCCATGTGGTGCAGTGGTCAGCGGGTCAAACATTCGAGGATGCATTGAGTCAGTCCTTTTGCCCTCGCCATGCTAACTCACGGCTTTTGATCCATTTGCAGGCTATGGAAGGTGGTCACGGCTCCCCAGTTGTCCCTGTGCCATTGTCTGCTGCCGAAAAGGTCGAACAGGCCAAGGCGCAAGCATGGGCGACTGGCGAGGATTAGAATAGCTGCGATTGAAAGCCGAGCCTAGCGGACTGAGTGCCCAACGGCGGAAATGTTCAGATGTTTTTATAAGCGGGCAATATGTGATATGATTAATTTTATGAACCCGCACCTTAAAGGATTTATTCTCGCATGGCCGTTAGTCGGTGCGCTCGGCTGGATTCTTTACTTCCTAACCTGATTTCCCTTTCGCTGGCGTTCTCTTTCTGTTCTCATGCGTAAATGGGAACCAGCAACAATAAACCGATTCTGCCAAAAGCATATCGAACGGTCGGTGAAATGCGTCTGCATGGGGTCAATATTAAGGCTTATTGCGAGAAGTGCCGCAACACCTTCCGGGTCGATCTGGTAGCGCTGATAATGGTTAAGGGGCCGGATTATAGCTTGATCGGGAAGCATCCCCCGTGCCGGATTGTTGATTGCGCCGGACGGTGCAACTTCTTGGTATCTGCCAGCGTAAACACCCCGATGATTACTCTGGATCGCTGGGATGTCAGGTATGGCTGAAACTGGAATGTTTCAGTCACCGTCATCGTCGTGCGCTTTTTTCCGAGCTCGAAGCAAAAATAAAGGCACTAACGGCCATAACAAACCAACAGAAAAAAGAGCTACAGGTCCACCGTCCGCATAGCCGTTTGCGCGCGACCACTGGTCTAGATTTTCAAATAGTTGCCCGATTGGGCCGTATAAGCTGAGTGCCCAACTCGCCAATCCAACGAGCACGAGATTCACGATGGCCATACCAAATATTACACCACTATCTATCTCACCTATTTTTTGGGAACGAAGTCTTTTTACCAACGCCCATAAAGCAAAGCCTCCTGCAAATGCCAAGCCAACCGCCAATAGCCCGACGAGCACTGTCGACAATTTTGAAACGAACTGCGATATTTTTGGTGCTGCGGTACTAGTTCCTGCACTAATGGCCCAAGCTACTCCGCCCAATACCAAAGTTCCAGTGCCCGAAAAGACTATCCAGTCAGCCGATGAACGGCTTCCAATTTCAATTTCTACAGTCTCAGACCGAAAATCGCGACCACTTGGAATGCCCGCAAAACCCCTTACAATCCATCCTATTAATGCTGTAAGTGCCCACAACACAAACAGTCCACCAGCTGCCCAGGGCGCAGTCTCTGCAACGCGATCCCAGAAGCGAACCCACCCGATCATCCATTGACCTTTAGCGATTGCTTCATGTTCACCATATTCAAACTGAAAGTTGTTCATTCGCCGGTTCATATAAAAGTCTGCTTCCGAGGAGTAAGCTTCTGTTTCCAGCATTCTTTGCGTTGTGGTTTGTGGTCGAGGTTCATTCGATCCATTTGCTTTGGGGATTTGAGTTTGCTCTTCTTCAATATTATACCAAATATTTTCATTTTCGTTCGCCCGAAAACAGGCGACCACAATCCGGGTTTCTCCTTTTCCAAACACTGTATTTCCAGTCCAAGACTTGCTCCGATCCGGGTAGCTACATTCTTTCAGCGTCCATTTGAGTCGATCGCTTGGCGAGTTTGTTTCCAATATAACTCGATTGTCACCTCCACCGAAAACAATATATGCGGCACTACTAAGCAGCAAAATTCCGGAAAATAGACCAAATACTCGACGCCCGCCTTCGAACCAATTAATTCCCATGATATTCCCCTAGCAGCTTCCCATATCGCGAGTTAAACAACGAAAATATAGCAAATTCAGTCCAAATGAATCCATCGTATTAGGTAAATTAACGAAATGGCAATTTGAAACATGAACAGCAAAGGCGAACCAAAGGGTCACTATGTCGATCCAGATCAACTCCCAGAATATTTTCCCACGCACCTTCACGATATGCAGTTTTGGGAGCATCTTGGAAGGCTGATTGCCACCTTCGGTTTTCTTGAAGAGACGCTAGGCAAGGCGATTTTTGTTCTCACAGCTACAAAGGAAATAGATGAAAAAGATTTTGAAGTTGAATATGCGAGATGGCTGGAAACGCTGAATCGCCTCTTGTCTGATCCTCTCGGAAGCTTGACAGACCTTTTCTCAAAGGCAGTTCGGGAACATCAGCAAGCTGACAAAGAGAACCTAGACCATCTGGTTAGGCAGTTAAGAATTGCCGCAAAAATTAGAAATGCTCTTTGTCACGGGTCATGGCGTCCACCTAACTCAGAAGGTCAGTCCATTCCTCTATATGTCACAAGAAAAGGCAATATATTCAATACGCAAGTTGACATTGCTTACCTAAAGAAGACACAAAAAAGGACTGTCGAAATTTGTTGTGATGTTATAAACTCCGTCACGACAATGGGTTGGCAATTCCCTGGTTCAAGCGGCCCTGGGCAACCTACTCTGAAAAATTAGTTATGCAGATTTGGTTCAACACCCTTCTAGCTAATCAAGCCCAATGATACTCTTTTCGCAACAATGCAGCCTGAACAATGCCTTTCCAGCGTGCAAAGAACAAAATTCACCAATTTAAGAATTTGTCGGAAATCCGGTGGTTCACCTTGGTTCACATCATGCAACCGTGATTTTAGGAATCGAGAAGTGTATAGGGAGAAGCGAAACCTTATTGGAGCTTACGATGCAGATACTCACTACAGTCCTCGAAATCATTCCCATATTAGTGTCTATATTGGCCGTCTGGGTCGCATACACAAACCTTCTGCGGACACCCAAGATTCCTGAGCCAGCGATACCCCCAACTTGCCTCACTATTATAGGCGTAAATTCGAACCAGAATATCCGAGATCTTCCCGGTTATCATGGCGGCAAAGAAAGTGCAGGCTTCAACCGCTGCTGACCTGGTTGCTTCAAGTCGCTGGGAGTCAGCATAATAGGTAAGTATTGCTGTCATATGTAGAGTGTGCTAGATATCTCGCTATCATGGACAAGCAACCGATAAGTAACGGCCAAAAACCGGACGGGACGTTTGCACCAGGCAATAAGCTTGGCGGTCGTCCGAAGGGTGCGCGCAACAAAACTACGCTGGCTGTGGAGGCTCTCCTGGAAGGGGATGCGGAAGCCATTACCAAAAAGGCGATAGACTTGGCCAAAGATGGCGATGGTGCTGCTATCCGGCTGTGTATGGATCGGCTGGCTCCGCCGCGAAAAGATAGCCCGGTTATGTTTGAACTGCCTGTGATTGAAACCGCTGCTGATGCGGTCGCGGCGTCTGCGGCATTGCTCGCCGCTGTTGCTGACGGCGATATCACACCGGACGAGGCCAGCCGGATCATGGGGCTTCTGACTGCTCACAAGACATTGGTTGAAACGTGCGATTTGGAAACGCGCATTGCGGCGCTGGAAACTACGAAAGGGTAGGTCATGGGTTCACTTGCAACGCGATTGGGAAAGCTGGAAACATCCGAAACGATAACATCACCGGCTGTAAAGCAATGGCTCGGCTGGGAACTGACAGATGCCGACAAAGCAGGGCTAGACAATCAATTGGGTGTTGATCCTGATTTTGACACCATGGATTTATCAGCAACGGCGCGGGAATGGCTGGCTGTGGCTCCGCTTAAGGCTGATGCCGTTGTTACGAAGCAGTGTGGGGATGACTGGCTGCTGCCCAGCTTATCTTAATCACAGCCCTTGTAATCGTTCTCGAAGCATCGCGCTGCATAGGCTTGTGCTTCGGCGATTTGTTGGCGGGTCATTTCTGTTGTAACATTGTCCTTAGCTTTAGAGGCGCTTTCATTCCCTTCGGCTACCGCCATTGACCACCATGCATAGGCTTTTATAAAATTTGTTGGCACTCCTCTGCCTTGGACATAACTGAAGCCAAGATTATATTGACCAGTGGCTTCGCCTTGCTGGGCAGCCAGTCGATACCATTTCACTGCTTCAATATCGTTTTCTGGCACACCCTCACCTCGTTCATACATGACGCCGAGGTTGGACTGGGCTTCGGCTAACCCTTGCTCAGCGGCCAAGCGAATCCATCGCACGGCTTCCTTGGAATTTTTGGTCACCCCTTCGCCGCTTAAGTAAAGGGAGCCAAGGCTGGATTGGCCAAAGGCGAGCCCTTGCTCAGCTGCTAGCCGATACCATTTAACAGCCTCAGCATTGTTTTTGGTTACACCGCTGCCACTATAATATGCGGCACCAAGGTTGTATTGGGCGTGTTGATTGCCTTGGTTGGCAGCCAGTCGATACCATTTCACCGCTTCGGTAGCATTTTGGGCCACACCCCTTCCCTGATCGTACATCGAGCCTAGAATCGCTTGAGCCTCTGCATGCCCTTGCTGGGCCGCCAGTCGATACCATTTGACTGCTTCAATATCGTTTTGAGGCACACTTTTACCTCGTTCATACATGTTGCCGAGGTTGTGTTGAGCCTCTGCATGCCCTTGCAGGGCACGGGCTTCCACAGCATCAAAATCCATCGGCTCGGACGTGCATGATTGAAGGCTGATAAAGAGGAATGCTGCAAATAAGGAACGAAAATACATATTTATCCCTGACTTTAGTAACATGCCATTTTTTGATCTTGCTGCCAATCCCCAGCAGTAAAGAGCAAGAAGCGATGCAGGATGCACGGCGGGACTAATCCTGGAGCGCCTAAGGGCAATAGTAACGCATGGAAGCACGGGCGCTGGCCCGAGATTAATCAGCTAACTGGTTGTCCTTGCATTGTCATTGCCCATTTGCTCCATTGCCGGAATGATAATTCTTCTTCTCGCTGTAGCTATCGTCCCGTCAGGCCAATCCTTTGATTGCACTCCTATCAGGGTCTGGGATGGAGACGGACCTATCTGGTGTGCAGAAGGGCCAAGGATTCGATTGTCGGGTATTGCAGCGCGTGAAATGGATGGGACATGCATGGCCAGCCAGCCATGCCCGAAAGCCACAGCTACCGAAGCACGGGATAAACTGGTCAGTTTAGTTGGGAAGCCTGTTGGACGCTCAGATGAGGGTCATGTGCGAGTGCAGGGACCAAAGCTGCGTTGCCAATCCCTAGGTTCTGCTGGTGGCACGCGAACTGCGGCTTGGTGCGCGTCGCCTGTCCATGGCGATTTGTCTTGCGCGATGGTGAAGTCAGGCACGGTGCTTAAATGGAAGAAATACTGGGGCAATCACCGCTGCTGACCGCATGTTGACAATTTCGGCCATGAATGGCGGAGATTCGACTCAACAACCAATTTAAGTCATTATCTGCGTGGAAGGGGGCATTGATGCGCTTGTTCGTGTTTTTCGGCCTGATATTGGCATTTACGGGGGTGGAGCCTCACTTTGCACCAGCATATGCCCATGGCGGTGGACTGGCTGCGGATGGCTGTCATAATGATCGCAAAAACGGTGGCAGGCATTGTCACAGAGGCAATCCATCCTCACTGGTAACACAAACCCCAAGTGGACAGACTTACTATCCCAACTGTGCCGCAGCGCGCGCGGCTGGCGCTGCACCGGTGAGACGAGGCCAGCCAGGATATGGAACGCATCTCGACCGGGATAGGGATGGAATTGGGTGCGAGTAAAATCGGGCGATGGCTGTGGAACGGTGATCTTCATGGTCATTGCTGGTTTAGCAATATGGTGGTGGTTCTTCGCTAAAGATGAAGAAAATATCGCGACACTTTACCGAAATTCGGAAATCGATCATTCTATGCGGATTCATGTTGCTACTTTTGATGCCGAAGAGTCTGATAAAAAATACAACATCAATAATTGTGAGATGTCCGCTCGACTTCGAAACGCGAACATTGTCGCGCTTATAAACAGTTCTGAAAAATCGCATTCTCAAGACGTTGGTTTTTGGTGCGAAATTGGTTCGTATGATGAGGATGGCCCTCAACGGATATTTTTTAGCGCGGAGTTTCCCACCAACACAGAATAGAGTCTATCTCCGCTGCACGGTCTAGTGGAAGGCCGAACGTGGTAATTTTCCTGCCCTGTGTGTAATTCGTGTGTAATTATGCAAGGGCAACTCAAGATGTTGCGGGAATGTTCCAAACGTGAAATTTCCACTTATGCCTTGGATTGCTGTTGACTCGAGGGCTATTCGGGATATTCAGTGATGCTTGCCGGACTAGACTTAAAATCTGCTATCCGAAATGGGTGTGCGGGTTCGAGTCCCGCCGTCCGCACCAGTTTTAGCCGATCAGATGCTCTTCCCCGCGAAACGGGGCAGATGTCGGCTTCCGGCCGGCCTTCAGAGCATCGCCATATCGCCCGGTTGATCCAGTAATATCCGCCCTGCCAGTTCGAACACCGCCGGAGCCGTGGCGATATGCTGGGTCGCGACATGGGCATCGCGGAAACGGCGTTGCAGGCTGCTGGTCGAATAGACCGCGCTGCCGCCGCCCAATGTATAGGCAGTTTTGCAGATATCGGCAGAAATCTCGGTGGCATGAGCGCAGGCAAGGCGCAGATTAGCACGGCCTTTCGGAGATATTTCACCGTCGCCCTGCGCTTCCGACCAACATTCGCCGATCGCATTCTCAAGAAAGGCGAATGCACCGCCGAGATGGGCAGTCGCTCGCGCCAGATCGACCTGTATGGTCGCCCGCTGGGCCATCGATCGCCCGCCGCCGGGGGTTTTCTTGTTGATAGCAATTGTCCTGATCTCCTCCAGCGCAGCCCGGGCGTTGCCGAGCGCAACCGCCGACACGCCGAGCGCGAGCAGGCCGAAGAGCGGGAACTTGTACAACGCCCCCGGATCGCGCGGCCGGTCACCGACGAAGGATACGCTGCGATCCTTGGGAACTTTTATCCCTTCGACCGAGAAATCGCCAGAACCGGTACCCTTCAGGCCGGCCACATGCCAGCTATCGATGAGAGATGCCTGCTGCGCCGGAAAGAACAGCATCCGGTGATAGGGCGCGCCATTGTCGAATTTCTGCAACTCGCCATCCTTGAAGATCATCGCGCCACCGCCAAGCCAAGAGCAATTGGCCGAGCCGGAGCCCCATTGCCACTGACCGCTGAGCAAATAGTAATCCCCCTTGTCCTCCGCCTTGCCCATCGGAGCGAACACACCGCCGGTCACGACATCGTCCGCGCCGAAAATCTCGCGCGCAGCCGGTTCGGGCATATAGGCCGCACCCAAAGTCGAGGTGACCGCGATCATAACGCACCAGCCCGCGCTGGCGTCCGCCTCGGCAACCGTCGCGACAATTTTCAGAAAGTCGAGCGGCTCCAGCTCGAGACCGCCGAGCGATGCCGGCTTGGAAAGATTGAATGCACCCGCTTCGGCCAGCTTTGCCGCCAGATCGGCGGGTAACCGGCGGGCCTGTTCGGTTTCTTCCGCACGCGCTGCGATCTCGGGCAACAGCGCTAGGATTTTGGGGCCAACCTCACCGAGGCTGGAAATATCATATTGTAGGCCGCTCATGCACAAATTCTCCTTGCCGACACTAGCAGCACATGAGTTCCGCTTTGTCGAGCCGGCAAAAGCATCTAGACAGAGGCAATGCGCTATTTCGCCATTCTCTGTACGATGCTGTTGCTGGTTTCCTGTAACCGCGAGCCGGCCGTCGATACCGCGCCCGGCCCAGACCGGATCGTCCGCCTGTCCGATTCGGAGATCAAGGGACTCGACCCGCAGAAAGTCTCAGACCTGTCTTCGCTCCGCTTTGCCGCCGACCAGTTCGAGGGCCTGACCCGCCTCGATGCCAGGGGAGAGGCGGAGCCGGGTCTGGCGCGGGACTGGCAGGTGTCGGCGGATGGCCTGACGTGGACTTTTGCGCTGCGCGAGAATCTGCGCTTTTCCGACGGCGCCGCTTTTGACGCAACCCTGTTTCCGACCCTGCTGCAGCGTTTGCGCGCGCCGGAAACCGCTGCCGCGTCCGCAGCGCTGTTCGGCAACATCCAGTCCGTGCAGGCAGCCGGCGAGCAAAATGTCGTTGTCACTCTCGCCTCTCCCGATCCGTCCCTGCCGGCGTTGCTGACCCATCCGGCGATGGCGGCGCTTCCGCTCCACCGGATCGGGGCGGCGAGTGATCAATGGACGTCGGACCGGCCGATGGTCACCAGTGGCCCCTATCGTCTGGCCGGGTGGAAACTGAACGATCATGCCCGGCTCGAGCGCAATCCCGAGTGGCATGACGAACCGGCTCCCACCAAGACGATCATCTGGAAACCGATGGACGACAGCCTGTCCGCCATGCGCCTATTCCTTTCCGGTGGCGCCGACATCGCCGCCGACTATCCGGCTAGCCGCCATCAGTGGCTCGAGGACAATCATCCTGCCGCTGCCCATAGCGTGCCCTATCTCGGCAGCTATTATTTTGCCTTCAACACCCGCAGCCCGCCCTTTGATGACCGCAAGGTCCGTATCGCCTTGTCGATGGCGGTCGAACGCGAATGGATCGCCGACAAGGTGATCGGCATCGGCAACATCCCGGCCTGGGGGCTGCTGCCGCCGGGACTGGCCGGTCCGGTATCTGCAAGGCCCGAGTGGGCGGACTGGTCACGGAAAAAGCGTCTGAGCGCCGCGCGCGCGTTGCTGGCTGAAGCAGGTTATAACCCGAACAACCCCTTGCGCTTCGAAATCCGGTTCAACAGTTCCGCCGAGCACCGCCGGGTTGCGGTCGCGATGGCGGCGATGTGGCAGCCGCTCGGCGTCGAGGCCAGCCTGTTCAACAGCGAAGCAGCGCTGCATTTTGCCGCGCTGCGCAGGCATGAATTCGCTTTGTCCCGCTCGGGCTGGATTGCCGACCTGCCGACTCCGGAAAATTTCCTGCTGGTGCATCAGCAAACCAACGGCGCCGGCAATTATTCCGGCTATGACAACCCGGCCTATGACGCGCTGCTGGCACAGGCGATTGCCGAGCCCGACCCGGCCAGACGCCAGATATTGATGCGTCGGGCAGAGGCATTGCTGATCGCCGACATGCCGATCCTGCCACTCTATTTCTACGTCACCCGCAGCCTCGTGGCCGAGCGCATAGCCGGATGGGAAGATAATATTTCCAATGTGCATCCCAGCCGCACTCTGCTTATAAGACAGTGATGATTTTCCGTTCGACATCATGGTTCAAAATTCTCCCGGCAGCCCTGGCGGTCACGCTGCTGGGGTCCTGCGGTTTTGCCGGGGATGAAGATCAGGTGAGAGTCACGGTGATCGAAGACGGATCTACCCGAATCAACCCGGTCGGGACCCGGCTCAACTTTGCGTCTTCGACCATGCGCGCGGCGATCGCCAAGGGGCTTGTCGGGCTGGACGAGCAAGGCCGGGTCGTCCCGGCGCTCGCCGCCCGGTGGATCGTGTCCGACGACGGGCTAAGCTATATATTTCGACTGTTCGACGCCAAATGGGACGATGGCCGGGAAATTACCGCCGAACGGGTCGCGCGCCTGCTGCGCGAGCGCTTTTCCGAGCTGCGCAACAGCCGGCTGCAATATGATGTTTCGGAGGTTGAAGAAGTCTTGTCGATGACCGGAAGGGTCATCGAGATCAGACTGGATTCACCCCACCCCAATTTTCTCCAGTTGCTCGCCCAGCCGGAAATGGGCCTGTTCCGGGCTGGCCATGGCGCCGGGCCGATGCGCCTGCTCAGCGAAGAGGATGTCATCAAGCTCAGCCGCTTTGACGAACCCTCGGAGGAAGAACAGGACGTGGAGGAAGAGGATGACCGCTGGGTGTCCCTGCGCAGCGAACCGGCCGCGATCGCTATTGCCCGCTATCGGGCCGGTGCCGTGCAAGTGGTTCTGAACGGCAAATATCATCATCTCCCGCTAATCGGGGCAGCGGGCATCAGCAGCGGAGACATCAGGCTTGATCCCGTCGCCGGCCTGTTCGGGCTGCGGTTCATCCGCGCCGAGGGTTTCTGGGCGGTTCCCGAGAATCGCGAAATACTGGCAATGACGATCAATCGACCAGCATTGCTGACATCCTTTCCCGGCGTCAGCGCTTGGCAAAGCCGGCTCAAGATCATCCCCGAAGCTCTGGATGTCGATGGGATCAACACCTATCCCGACTGGGCCAGCATGACCATGCAGGACCGGATGGCCTACGCGAGGAATCATGTCAGCCGGTGGAAGGCGTCGGAAGGACCGGTCGCTCCGCTGGCCATAGCCCTGCCCGACGCGGCGGGTGCCGACATATTGTTCAAGCGCATCCAGTCGGATCTCAGACGGGTCGGGCTGAATGCGCAGAAAGTCGGGTTGAACCAGGCCGCCGACGTCCAGCTGCTGGACGAGATTGCCCCTTATGACAGTCCGCAATGGTTTTTGAAGCAGCTGACCTGCATGGCAACCCCCGTCTGCCTGAACGATGCCGACACCCAGATTACCGAAGCCGAGGCCGCCACCAATCTGGAAATCAAGGCGCGACTCTATGCCGAGGTCGAGAATATGCTGGTCAACCACTATAATTTCATTCCGATCGCGGTTCCCATCCGCTGGTCGATCGCCCGCCAGGGACAGCGCGGCTTTGCCGTCAACCCGCGCGGCTGGCATCCATTGAACCCGCTGGTCGGCATTCCTATATCCTGACTGTATTGCTTGCGCACAACAGAGAGATCAGATGGCCATTTCCGAAGAACAGTTGAAACGTCTCGCCGAACAATTGCCTGACGTCAGCCGCGATCCGCAGGCGGTGCGCAACCGCGTCGAGGCAATGGAAAAGGTGCTCGAACGGGCTTTCGTGATCCCCGGCATCAACCGGCCGATCGGCGTCGATTCAATCGTCGGACTGGTTCCGGTGGTCGGTGATATCGTCACCGCACTGATGGGCGCCTATATCGTCTGGGAAGCCCGCAATCTCGGCATGTCGAAGCTGCAACTGACCCGCATGGCAGCGAATGTCGGGATCGATACCGCGCTCGGCGCGATTCCGTTTGCCGGTGATGTGTTCGATTTTTTCTGGCGCTCGAACAGCAAGAATCTGAAGATCATCCGCAAGCATCTCGACAAGCATCATCCCGGCACCCGCACGATCGAGGGATGAGCCTTGTGCTCCGCACCTGATGCGGAGCTCCCGCCGCACGCCCTTTTGTTACCGGCAGAGCTCCGGGTCTTCGCCCGAAGCACAATAGATTATCCTCCGCGCCAGATTTTGACCGGCATATCGTCCTTCGCCGCCGGCATATAGGCAGGACAGCGCTGCGGCCGGAAACTCTTGCCAAGACAGAGCTTCACTTCCTGCAACCAGCCGCGCCGGTTGATTTTCAGCCGCAGCATATCGGGCTGAAGCCCCTCGTTCGCCGCCGCAAAGGCATTGCGAAACTGCCCCGCCGTCAGCGGCTTGCGCGACAGCCGGTCCATGTCGGGAAAGCGCACGGCGTCGAACATGATCCGCGACACCCGGAAATATGTCTCCGGACGATTCGTCATGCAGGTCCCGTGCTTCGCCCACTCATGCGCCATCATCCTGGTCGACGGCATCATGCAGAAATTGCGGTTCACCACCGCTGGCGGCAGCGCCCGGGTCGGCGCGCAATATTGCGGATAGGCGGGCCCGCGCGTGTCGGGCCACAGGCCGTGAAGAATGAAGCCGAAACTGCCGTCGTCACCGCTGCACTGGGTCTTGTCGCGGCGGCTATCCTTGCGGGTGCGGCAATATTCCGGCGACCAGCTGAGCGCCAGCGTATAGCTGGTGACGGGCGTAGTACGGCGGGGTTCGGAGGCGGGTTTGCGTTCGGCGGGCGCGCTGAGGCCGGATGGCGGGCTGCATTGGTAGGATTGGGCCTGGGCGGGTGTTGCCGCCAATGCAAGCAATAGGAACATAGCCACTCGTCGCCCCAGCGAAGGCTGGGGCCCAGCCCAAACTTCACGTACTTCGGACGATTGCCCTAGATCCCAGCCTTCGCTGGGATGACGTTTCCTAAACCTGTTCAAAATCCAAACCTATGTCCGCCGCCGGTGCGCTCTGCGTGAGCCTCCCCACAGAAATATAATCCACTCCGGTCTCCGCCTTGTCGCGGATCGTCTCCAGCGTTACCCCGCCGCTCGCCTCGGTCTTTACCCGTCCGCCGATCAGCGTCACCGCGCCGCGCAGCGTTGCCGGCTCCATATTGTCGAGCAGCAAATGGGTCGCGCCCGCCGCCAATGCCGGCTCGATCTGGTCAACCCGGTCGACTTCGCAGATGATATTCTCGACGCCGGCCTCCTTGGCGCGCCGGACAGCTTCGCCGACCGAACCGGCCACCGCGACATGATTGTCCTTGATCATCGCCGCGTCCCACAGGCCCATGCGGTGATTCTGCGCCCCGCCCATCCGCGTCGCATATTTCTCCAGCACCCGCAGCCCCGGTATCGTCTTGCGCGTATCGAGCAACGTACAGCCCGTCTCGGCAATCCGCCGGACATATTCATTGGTCATGGTCGCGATACCGGTGAGATGCTGCACCGTGTTGAGCGCGCTGCGCTCCGCCGTCAGCATCGCCCGGCCCTTGCCCTTCAGCCGCATGATATCACTGCCCGCTGCGACCGCCTGCCCTTCTGCAACCAGCAGTTCAATCTCGACATCCGGGTCAAGATAACGGAAAAATGCTTCCGCAATCGGCAGCCCGGCAATCACCGCATCATGGCGGCTGTCCATCACGCCGGAGAATATCGCATCGGCGGGAATGACGGCTTCGGAGGTCACGTCGCGGCCATCCTGTCCATACGGCGCGCCCAGATCCTCGGTCAGCGTCGCCGCGACAAAGGCATCCAGATCGAATTTTTCAAGCGAGAAGGGCATTGCTACTATTATCCATTACTTTGTTGAATTCGACCAGACTGGCTTCCAGTTCTTCCATCGAAGGACCGACCAGATGATAACGCGCCTGCCTCACCATCGTCTCGGCTTCTTCGCTGATCAGGCGCAAACGCCGCTCCGACCGGCAAGAAGTCGAGGCGGCAAACAGAGCGTGGATGAATTTGATCGCCGCCATCCGGTTGGTCGCAACACCGGACCGCATCGCGCCGAAACTGCGCTCGACATAATGGCTGAAATCGTCGCTCAGCGGCTGCACCCGGTCCCAGTCATAATCTTCCTGCTCCGGCCCGCGGTCAAGGTCGCGGCTGCCCAGTTCGGCCAGCGCAGCGCCCATCCAGTGCATCGCGGTGATCGCGGTGAACGGGTCGTTGATCCCCGGCGATAGCGCCCGCAGCGCGATCTCGACCAGTTCGTCGATCAAATATTCCAGATCCTGGGTCGCCGTCCGCATGCCGCTGACGCTGAAACAGTCGGCGATTTTGGCGGAAATTTTGTCATCCGCTTCAATACCGGACAGTTCAACGATGGTGACATTGGGGTGGATGAAATCCCCGGTCCGGACCTTGATTGCGATCGTCGCTTCATGTTCGCGGGCCACCTCATCCAGCGTGTCGAAATCGATGATGTCGATATAGCCTTTGCCGGTCGCGATGATCGGCTCGCCCTGCGCCTGTTCCCGCGGCTCGCGCTCTTCGATCTCGCTCGGATAGCGGTCTTTTATGTCGCGGATCAGCCGCTTGCCGATGTCTTTCAATACCGTGTTGATCCGGATACTCGCGGGTATATGGTGGAGGAAATAGACCAGCACCGCGACCGCAAATATCGCCAGCACCATGGCCACCAGCAGCGACAATTGCGGTGTGAATCCGGGCAGGACCGAAGCCGAAGCATCGATGGCAGACGCGGCCCGCTCATCTTCGTCGCGCACAACACGGATAATCATCAACGCATAGACAAAAGTCCCGATAAAGGTCGCGAGGGACAGCTGGTTGCCCTTGTCCTCCATGAAATTTGTCAAAAGGCGCGGTCCGTAATTGCCGCTGGCATAGGCGACCGCGGCAATGGTGATCGAAAAGACGGTCGAGGCGACCCCGATCATCGAACCGGCAATCACGGTCAAGGTCGTGCGGGCCCCGTTGGGACGGCTGACATGCAGCCATTCATAGGTAGTGAACCAGTCCGCCGCCCCGTTGCGATCCAGATAGATGGTGAAAAAGGACAGGAAAAAGGCGATCGCCGAGAACAACGCCGGATAGAACCAGTAGCTGGCATTGATGGACAGCAGAGCGGAACGGATACGGGCAATCATCCGGGGACGCTAACCGATAACGCCTGGAGGGGGAAGCGGGAATGATTGCGCGAGCGAAGGAGGCAACTCGTGACCTTCGGCCGAGCAGCAGGATTGGCCGAAACTGTCATGGCTTGCGAGCGATCACCAATTGTGGTAACTATGTGTTTCACTTATAAGAAGATGTGGACTTTGAATTTGATCCTGACAAGGATGCGATCAACCGGGTGAAGCATCGATTGCCGTTGTCGTTCGGTCAGCGGATTTTCGATGATCCTTTTTGCACTATCATTCACTCTTTCCGTCCGATCGACGGCGAATATCGGATGAAGGCGATCGGTGAGATTGATGGCAAGCTGTTTACCGCCGTTTTCGTGTTAAGGAATGAGAAACGGAGATATATTTCTGTCAGACGGAGCAATCGTAATGAACAAAGAAACTATGATAGCTATCCCGAAGGATCCGAATGATCCGGAAGATTTTGATGTCAGCGTGGCCGCGCTTGAACGCGCAAATATGGGCCGCTTCATCCGGGTACTGCGTTATGATCTCGGCATGACGCAGGAGGAATTTGCCAAGATCTACGGCATCCCGCTCGCCAATATCCGCCAATATGAAATCGGCCGCCACATGCCCCCGCCCGCGGTCCGCGCCTATCTCAAGGTCATCCGCGCCGAACCGGAAGTGGTGAAACGAGTGATGGCGGGGTGATTTGTCCCTCTCCCGTGCGGGAGAGGGTTGCGCAGACTTGGCAGCTTGCTGCCTAATCGTAGCTGGGTGAGGGCGTACTTCGCTTCAGAGTGCAGAACACCCTCATCCAACTGCGCCTAATCCTGCGGACAAGGCTTCGTATCCTTCTCCCTCACGGGAGAAGGAAAAACTACCCCTCATGCGCCAGATCAGTCGGCCCCAGGTCTCCCTGCCCGACCGTCGCGCTCGCCATTTCCATCATCTTGTCGATCGACTTGCGCGCCTGCAGGCGCAGTTCCTCGTCCATTTCGATGCGCGGCTCGAGATCACGGAGCGCCACGTATAGCTTCTCCATCGTGTTGAGCGCCATATATGGGCAGATATTGCAGTTGCAGTTGCCGTCCGCGCCGGGCGCGCCGATGAAATTCTTTTCCGGCACCGCTTTTTCCATCTGGTGGATGATATGCGGTTCGGTGGCGATGATGATCGTGTCGCCTTCAAATTCCTTGGCATATTTCAGGATCGCGCTGGTCGAGCCGACCATATCCGCATGATCCAGAATATAAGCCGGACATTCGGGATGCGCGGCAACCGGTGCGCCGGGATGCTGGGCCTGCAGTTTCAGTAGCTCGGTCTCGCTGAACGCTTCGTGGACGATGCAGACGCCGGGCCAGAGCAGCATGTCACGGCCGGTTTTCTTGGCGATATAGCCGCCGAGATGCTTGTCGGGGCCAAATATGATCTTCTGGTCGAGCGGAATTTGCGAGAGAATATGTTCCGCCGATGAACTGGTGACGATGATGTCGCTGAGCGCCTTCACCTCGGCCGAG
>TARA_R110000772_G_scaffold268719_1_pt1 | contig 27408 bp, 23 predicted proteins | sample TARA_R110000772 | Tara Oceans TARA_R110000772 (sample SAMEA4397948) | marine metagenome | biome: Polar Biome; feature: [SRF] surface water layer (ENVO:00010504); material: water (ENVO:00002006), including particulate matter (ENVO:01000060) such as... | depth 5 m | reverse complement strand
TAGTTAATTACACTGATATTACAAATATTAAGATGGGTGTCTGTTTAATATCTTTTTACAAATATTAAGATGGGTGTCTGTTTAATATCTCTCCATACCGACCAACTTTAAAAGCCTTTTAAATAACCAAAATCAATTACTTCGCAACACGCTCAGTTACTTTATTGCTACCTTTCCTGAATTTAAAAAATATACAGTAACCTAGTCTGGCATGCAGCTTCCGCTATAAACCACTTTGCTATATTCACCTGAAAAATCACTCATGCTTACCGAATTTATTATAAATGCACTTTTGCTGATCAGCCATTGACCGTCTCTTTGCTTTTCAAATTCGTCGAGGTAGTAGCCACCTAATTGCACATGGAGCTTATCTTTGGTGTTGATACTTTGAAAGCGAAGGTTAATTTTAGTCTTGGCTGTATTGTTGGTGAGCTCTAAAAAAACCGGATTTTGTGCGTGATGCATATCAACTATATGGTCGTGGCAACCAAGATCTTTAAAAACAGCCACAAAATCTTCTCGTCGGTTAAATTGGCCAATGTGACCAAAGTTAATATCTACTTCGCCGCTAATAAAACAATTAGTTACCACCTCAGGTTGTTTTTCATCGCAGGCATTTAGGTAGCGATATTTCAACTCTAATATTGATTGCTTGTCTTCTAGTTGCTGTAAACGTTGCTCGGTAGTCTTTGTATATTTCATAGCAGCCCTTTGTTTTTTGGTTGATTTTTAAGCTAGGCTTTTATACTAAGGCTTTACATGCTAATTTCAATACAAATATATCTTTATTACTAGTACGACTACTATCGAAACTAAATTGAGCTGGTTAGCCAATTTAACCTTTAGTATTTTTTATGTGTCGTTTTTTAAATGAGGGAATTCATGCAACAGGAAGAAGCAAAAGTTGCCATTGTAACCGGTGCTAGCCGCGGTGCAGGCAGAGGCATTGCCTTAGCTTTAGGTAAAAAAGGCATGACAGTTTATGTTACTGGCCGCAGTATAAAAACAGGCTCAGTTTTAGGGTGGGATGGCTCGGTATTACCCGGAACAGTATATGAAACTGCCGAGCAAATTAATCAAGCAGGTGGTATAGGTATTGCTGTGGTGTGCGATCACAGTGACGATGCACAAACCGCCGCATTGTTTGCTCAGGTTGAAAAAGAGCAAGGCCGATTAGATATTTTGGTTAATAACGCTGCATTTATTCATGATCAATTAGTTGAACAAAAGCCATTTTGGGAAAAAGAGATTGATGCGGGTAAAATTTTAGATGTAGGTTTACGCTCTGCTTACGTGGCTAGTTGGCATGGCGCAAAACTAATGGCTAAGCATAACAGTGGCTTAATTATGTTTGGTTCATCATTTGGTGCTAGTTGTTATATTCATGGGCCTGCTTATGGTGCACAAAAGGCGGGCCTTGATAAGCTTGCTCATGATATGGCGGTAGACTTTAAAGGCACAGGTATGCGTGCTGTATCTATTTGGATGGGGCCACTCTTAACCGAACGTTCGGCCATTATAGGTAAACTAGATAAAGAGCAATACCAGCAGTTTATGGCAACCGCAGAGTCACCAGAATTTATTGGTGATATTGTTTATGCTATTGCTAATGACCCTAAAGGTGACGAGCTTAACGGGCACACTGTAATTGCTGCCGAAATAGCTAAGCATTTTAATATTACCGACAGAGAAGGTTTGCAGCCACCATCTTATCGCGAAATGTTAGGTTCGCCGAATAAGCCAAACCCTGCCATTATTTATTAATAAGTTATAGATGAGGCTGTTGAAGTTGATAGCGCCTATAAACCTTAAATAAGCTTATAGGCTAAAAACAAAATAAACGCCGCTTTAATTTAACAGTTTAAATTAAAGCGGCGTTTTAACTATTATAGTTAATGCTTGCGCCCTACACCATTACGAACCATGTCTTGCCCTGTTTGGAATACGTTTTCTGTAATCATGCGTGCTAAAAGTAGCTTTTGATTATCGTCAAACACAGCAACAAAACGGCTGCCATCCTTGTTATTAGTAGCCATACCAACACCGGCAACACCTTTAAGTCCAAAACCACCGCTTTCTACATTAAGTAAAAAACTTTCAAGGTCGGCTAGATTATCAATTACACTTTGCTCTTCGCTCATTTTTATAACTCTTTTAATCATGCTCCGCGTACTGCAAAGCTTAGTAATACAATATGCTCGCTATTTTATATACTCTTGGTAAAAACTTAAACCTTTTAGCCAACAACACCGCATATCAATATAAGTGCTACACTGTGGCCTGGTTATTATGCTAACTGGCAAACTATGAAAGACTGTAATCAATGCGGTAAATGTTGTATTAAATACGGCGATGGCGACTTGAGTGCTACCCAAGAAGAAATTGATTTATGGGAAATATTTAACCCTGAAATCTTTGAATTTGTTAAAAATAATGAGATATGGTTCGATCCTAAATCGGGCGTTAGGCTAAGCAGATGCCCTTTTTTAGAGGTTGAGCCTAAAACAAACCCTCAAGCGAAAAATAAATATACTTGCAGTATTTACTTAGACCGCCCCGAAGACTGCCGTCATTATCCGAGCCTAATAGCTGAAATGATCAGAGATGAATGCGAAATGATTGAAATAACTGATCTGTCGCAGCCAATAAAAGCACAAATAAAACTAGATTTTATCATGCGTGATAGCCGCCCCGCTGGCTACTAAGTATTAAAACGGCCAATATAGTTTTATAAACAATATTTTGGCCGTTTTAATTAAACACGCTCTAGTAAACTTTCAGAACTAAAATGTACTCACTGCAAGTTCTAAATGACTGATAGCACAGCCATATTGATCCTTATTAATACGATGATACGCAGTGTTAGCTTGTACACTTAAGCTCAATATAAACTGATCTTGTTGGGCAACTGTACTTTGCTCTTGGCTTAAACACATAGCTTGAATAAGTGAGCGTAATTTTGCATTCGTTAATATAGAGCCAAATCGTTGTAGCGGTAATGCTGGTATTTTAATATTTGCTAAAGCTTTTTCAATGCTGCGCTGGCTTAGGGTAAAGTCTTCATTTTTAATATCAATAACGCTGCCTGCAGGCCAGTATGAGTAGTTATAATGCTGATTGCCTTTTGCTTTTAAATATACCACACCACTTTTACCTATTACGGTAATTAAGTTACCTGCGGATGACTTTATAACGACTAATGCCGTGGCTTCATCAATACCAAAACCAAACTTTTGTTGCGTTTTATCAAGTACTGTTGCCAACCTTAATGTACGGTTTTGTTCACTAAAGTGAGTATCGATCATGCCATAATTAAATGTTGCAAGGCCACCAGCAAGATTAAACATAGAACTATCGTTAATATCTGCCTGTAAAGCCAAAAGGCTCGACCCTTTAGTAATTGTAGCTATGTTACCACTTGTGTTTTTGCCACCGCTTTGAATAGCCGCCCCCGCGCCGCTACCTATAACAACAGGGCGTGTTTGCAATGCTTTAGTCCACGGGTAAGCTTGGTTGTTTTCATCAAACAGTACGCTGCGCGTTAAGTCTTGCTCGCCATTATTAAAAATCACTCCTGTACTGTTGTTTATTAGCTTTACCAAGCTATTAACGCCATTACTGCAAAGGGTATTTTCTGCTTGGATGCGATCGGGATAAATAGCCTCACGGTTATACAAGCGCATTTCTGATTGCCTATATTGTGGTAATTTTTCACAGGTGTTTGTAGTAATTGCTTTAACTAATGCAGGGGTCAATGCTAACCATTGGCTGTTTACACTTGCCGTGCTCAATAAACCTTGAGTAAAATCGGCAGCAGCATAAGGGTCACGGCTTGCTGCTGTAATTGCCAACATACTTGGTTGTTCGTTAGCTACCTTTAAACTACCCGTTATAAATTGTAGTATATTGTTTATAGTCGGTTCATTATTCAAATTAGGGTTAACTTGCTCTGCTAATCGCTGCCCTTGAGAACTAAACTGAGGCACTTCAAGCATATCCATAACAAAATGATACTCTTGCTCCGACAGGCTATTAAGCTGGGTATTATCAATATCGCGCCAGTGCCATAACAGTGCAGGCTTAGTTATTGATGCTGATGACTTAGCCTGTATCGCAAATAAAACTTTAGCTGTGCTACTTTTAACTTCTTGATTAGTACTTGGCCACCGCTGAGTGATTTTTTTAACTTTTTCAGCCGTAACGCTAAATAAATGCTCTGCTTTACCCGCTATTTGGGTGTTTTTATCGCACTGCTGCGTGTTTAAACTACTGCAGCTACTTAGCTCGCTACCAACTAAAATTAACGTTTGGCTTTGCTCTGCGGCCGTTAAACTAGCACAAAACGTAATGCTTAATAACACAGCTAAAAAGCGGGCCAATTGCTGTTGTCTGTAATGTGTAAATGCATGCGTCATGATATAACCCAAATAAGAAGTGGCTTGTAATTACATCATGTTAATTTTTAATAACTTGGGCTGCAACTTTATATCTGAATCTAGATATGGTGTTAAGCCAATAACGCGCGTATCGCTTTGTTTAGCTAAAGATACTAACTACCTAAAGCGGTTAAATAGTACCTAAACAAAATTAAACACGCTGTTTATTGAGCCGGTGTTTTGTTTAACTTATGCTTATATTTTAGGCAACCCGAGTATGGAATATGGATTTTTCTGCTGAAGAAATAGACTTTTTATCTGACTTATTTAAATCCGATCAAAAACCTGCATTACCTCATGAGCCTATGTTAACCATGCAAAGCAGTGTGCCTGTTAGTGTTGCGCAGTTACTTAGCAATGCCAATTTAACTCTGCTGGCTGAGGTTGCCCATTATCAACTGTGGTTTCCGCTACACTTAAAAATTAATAGTTCCGGCACAATTACACCCACTTTAAGCGCTCCTGAAGTTATTGATACTAAAGGTACTCAACGCAGTTGGCGCTGGAGCCATTTAAATATTAAAAGCCAAGGCTTTTGCATTGAATCAATTTCAAGCACAGGTGTATTTTTAAAGCCCACAGGTAAACACAAAAACTTATCAAAAGTTCAACACGTAGAATTTACCCTACCAAATAAAGAATCTGTATCTATGGATATTGAGCCTGTAAGGCAAAGCAAGCATGGCCTTGCAGCTAAAATAAAACACATTCATACTGGTAAAGAACAATTAAGAGCTTATTTATTTGCCGAACACCAACGTCAATACGCTAATTTATATCAGTATGAACCATTAATTAACTCACCAAGTTAGCGCTTAACAACAGCCTCTGGTTACAGTCACTGCATACTATTGCTTTTTGTTATTTGCTAAACAAAGTAGATGCAATATGAATTGGATAGTTGTCATTTATTAATTCTTTAATAAATAACGACGGCTGTTTAGCATCGGCAATTAAGTAAGCCTTATGTTTTGCTCGGGTAAGCCCCACATATAATAAACGCCGCTCTTCTGAATAAGCAAAGGTGTCTTGGCTAGGTAGTAAAGCCTCCAGCAGCGGATTATTTTGCTGACTACTCGGAAAGCCAAACTTCCCCTGCTCTAACCCTATAATAATACAGTAATCTGCTTCTAACCCTTTGGCGCTATGCAGGGTTAAAAATGCTACGTTTGCACTTTTTTGTTGTGAGGCTAAATGCTGTTGCACTTTGTTGAGCGTATAACGATAACGGCTCAATACAGCAATACTCGCGTTTGCATGGTGTTTTTGAATAGTATTGATAGCTTGCTGGGTTTTTAGCTCTAACGACTTTTTACCTTGGTACACGTCATCTAATAAAATAACTTGAGGCTCAGCCACTTGTGTATGAGTAATAATGAGCTTTTTATACTGCTCAGGGTTTTGCATAACAAAACACCCCGCTACGTCACTTATACTATTGTTATACCTAAATGTTTTTTGCAACAACGTTAACGAATGACTACCCACTAACTCATTAAAACGTGTGGTAAGTGCTAAGTTACCACCAGAAAACCGATAAATTGCCTGCCAGTCGTCACCTACAGCGGTAAAACGCACCTTATGACCATGCTTAATTAAACTGTTTAATAAAGCCATACGTGCAGCAGAAATATCCTGAAATTCATCCACTAAAATATGCTGCCATGGCACATTCACTTGCTGCTTATTTACAGCCTGAGTAGCTTGTAAAATCATATCGTCAAAATCAATACAGTTTTGCGCAATGAGTTGCGTTTTATAAGCGCGATGCATAGCAATTAATAACTGCGCGGCCGCACTGTGATGATTAGTGCTTTTTTGATTGCTATTAACTTGACTCGTATTTAATTGATTGGTACTTAGTTGAACAGTATTTAATTGATTATTTTGGCGCTTAAGCCGCTGAGTAATTTCGCTATCGGTTAACTGTTCAGCCCTTATAGCTGCTAAGCATTTTAAATATTTATCAACCTCATGCTTAAGCTGCCCTGAGTCTTTTAATATTGCCAGTACTTGCGTAGCATTAAACTTACTTTTATGAGTATCGCAGGATACTAAAGGCTTATCGAGCATAGCAATAAAGGCGCTTAATAATACCGGTTGGCCTTGTACTTGCTCACTTAGCCATGATGTTAGCCAGCTCGACAGCGCGCCAAAATCACTTACAAAAGGCGATATGTTGCAACCTTTACCTGCCTGCTGTAGCAGCTGCAACCCTAACGCATGAAAAGTTAAAACCTCTGGTGACTTGCTTGATAATTTAGCCTGCTGGGCGCGTTTAATAAAGCGTGTTTTAAGCTCTTGCGCCGCTGTTTTATTATAAGCAAGTACCAGTATTTGCTCTGGCATTGCTTGTTTTGTGGCAATTAGATCAAGTGCTTTGGCTACCATAACTGAGGTTTTACCGGTACCTGCAGCAGCCAATACTAAATTTTTATCGTTATTGCGTATTACAGCAAGACGCTGCTCATTAGTTAATGGGTTTGACTCCACGTTATTATAAAAATCAGCTCGTTGAGCAAGTTGCTTGCGCTCATATTTATTACGCAGTTGTGCAATAGCATCATTCTTATTTTTTGCACTGGCCAATACCGATAAAAACTGGCTACTATTTGAAGGTAAATACCCTTGCCACACATTGCGGTTTTGCTGATAGCGCTTGCTCAGTGAAAACACCTCAGCGCTTAAAATTGTGGTATTACTGTCGCGTAAATACTCATCTAACGCAGTGCGCTTTAATAAAGCTTTAGCATTATTTATTTTGTGTTCAAGCGCTTGCGAAAAATATTGGTTAATTGCAATGTTTAGTGCTTTTGCCTGTGCTTTGTTTAAAAAGCTAATAGTAGTATGAGCACTATTTTCACCTAGAGTTAAATTAATTTTGGCGCTAAATATCCGGTTTTGCAACTGCGAAAAATCGTTAAAATCCTTGATTAAAAACGATTGCTTAGTCGCGTTTTTAAACTCAATCACTAAGCTTTCCTGCTCAATACTGAGTAATTTAATACGGGTGAAAAAACGGCCTAACCAACTAGGTGTGGCAAAATACTGCGCCATAATACTCAATATCTAAGTAGGTAATAAAACAATTGTAACATACTCTTTTATAATACATTTAATTTAACAACTTACTATAACTGAGCTTAGTAAATAGCTAATTTAAAAAATTAAAACAGCTGTTTATCGTTTTAATTTGCGCCTTATTTTAGTCAGCGTTAAGCTGTGCTTTTATTTACTAATTATATTAACTGCATTTGCTATATAGCCTTGCTATAAGGTTAATTATAATTATTATTAAAGGTTTATTATGACTAACAGCACATATCCTATTGGCACACCTGGCACTAAGTGGAATAACAACGATAAAGCCGATTGGTTAACCCGCCAAAATATTAAACGCAGCTATCAAAATGAAGTAGTAACCCTCATTAACGAGCTCAAAGATGAGCTAAATGTAGAACAATATGGCGAACTAAATTACGTTGCAGGCAAATATCCTTTATTTGTTTTAAAAACCGCTGACTTTAACACTAACAAACCTACCGTTTTAATTACCGGTGGTGTACACGGCTACGAAACTAGTGGCGTACACGGCGCGCTTAGGTTTGCAAAAACGGCAGCGCAAAAATATAGTCTGCATTTTAATATTGTAATCGCACCTTGTATTAGCCCTTGGGGGTACGAAACGATAAACCGCTGGAACCCAGAAGCCATTGATCCTAACCGCTCATTTTATGAAGGTAGCCCAGCGCAAGAGTCGGCGGCGATTATGGCGTATGTAAAATCCCTTGAGTTAGATTTAATTGCTCATATTGATTTGCACGAAACGACCGACAGCGACAACAGCGAGTTTCGCCCGGCACTAGCTGCACGCGAAGGCACAGTAAATACTAATTGGAATATTCCCGATGGTTTTTATTTAGTGGCCGATAGCACTAAACCTGAGGCTGCATTTCAAAAAGCCATTATTGATAGCGTAGCAAAAGTAACCCACATTGCCCCAAGTGATGAAAATAACCAACTTATTGGTGTGCCACAAGAGCAATTTGGGGTGATCAACTACGCTGCTCGCGAATTAGGTTTATGTATGGGCTTTACCAATGCACCTTATGTAACCACCACTGAAGTATACCCAGATAGCCCTACAGCAAGTGACGAAGAATGTATTTTGGCACAAGTAGCCGTAATTACGAGCGCATTAGATTACATAATTAATCTGTGATCTGGGTTTAAATATATACAATTAATAATCCTATTAAAATGCCCAAGTAGGTAAACTAGCTTGGGCATTTTTATACTTTTAATTTTTATAAAAGTAACTATCTTTCGTTATGCTAATGCTCGGATCTTCTTCTGCAAAAATAATAAATTTAACTTTACTTACCTTGTTTGAAATATCAAAGCCATCTGCAGTCACCGTTACGGGTATACGCCTCATCATTCCAGGTTGAATTAGTGTTGTATCTGGGCTAGTTAATTTAGCCTCTGCTAAGCCTGATATAGCAATAGTGTAGTGCAATGTTTGTTGGGTTTTATTTATAATCGTTAACGTATAAGGGTTTTCTACTAAACCCTCATAATTTACTCTGTACAAGGCGCCTCTATCGCGCAGTACCGAGGCTTCAATTGGTGTTCTTTGTACCACCCAAGCAAACATAGCTACAATTAGCATCAAGGTCAAAACACCATATCCAACCAATTTAAGCCTAAAAGGGTTGGTTTTTTTACCCGCCATTTGCTCTCCACTAGCGTATTTTATTAACCCTTTTTCATAACCAAATTTATTCATAGTATCGTCGCAAGCATCAATACATAAGCCACAGTTTATACATTCATATTGCAAACCATTTCGAATATCTATTCCAGCTGGGCATACCTCTACACATAAATTACAATCTACGCAGTCACCTAAGTTAAGTGCTTTTGGGTCGGCCTTACGTTTACGTGGGCCACGGTTTTCACCGCGTGCGCTATCGTAAGTAACCACGAGTGTATCTTTATCAAACATAACCGATTGAAAACGCGAATACGGACACGCCACAGTACACATTTTTTCACGTAAAAACCCTGCGTTACCATATGTACACAAAGCAAATAAAAACACCCAAAAGCTGGTAATACCCGACCACTCAAAAGTAAGCATTTCTAAGTACAATGTTTTTGCGGGTATAAAATAAGTTAAAAATGAAGTGGCAGTTAATAGTGATAGCACTAACCAAGCACTGTGTTTAGTAAGCTTTTTACGCCATTTGGTAAAACCCCATGCAGATTTATCAAGCTGTATACGCTGATTACGTGTGCCTTCAACGCGTTGCTCAACCCACGAAAACATCAACATCCAAATAGTTTGAGGGCAAGTATAACCACACCAAACGCGGCCTAACCAGTTGGTTACAAAAAATAGCGCAAAGGCCCCCACCATAAACAACATGGCTACAATAATAAAATCTTGCGGGAATAAAGTTAAAGTGAAAATAGTAAACTTTTGCGTTGCTACATCTAATAGCACCGCTTGTTGGCCGTTATATTGGATCCACGGTATTGCAATAAACGTAAGCATTAATAACCAGCCTAAGTTACGGCGTATACGTTGAAAAAAGCCTTTTTGCTCACGTATATAAATTGGCCCTTCGCTTTTGTAGGGCTTGATGATCATATCTTCTTCTTTAATATCAAACTTCATAGTACTTACTTAATCATAACGGATGTTAGTTAAGTATTTGCAACTTTCAGACCAAACTAAAAGCAAAGGCATTACATTGATATTTAAGTGATTTATTTATTATTAAAAACCTCAAACTCGCGATATAAAGCGATAGTCGCGATATATCACGAAACCTTGCTAATCCCTAACTTGTGCATTTTAGAGCGTAAGGTACTCTCTGGCATACCAAGTTTTGCAGCGGCACCTTTACTCCCCGATATTTGCCAAGCCGACAGCTTAAGCACAGTAATAATATGCTGTTTTTGCATTTCATTGAGCGTTAATGCTGGGTTTATAGTACTTTGTGATATTGCTTGTAATGGCTGACTTAATTGTAAAACGGCTTGCTTAGACAAAATGGCCTCGCGCTCTAGTACATTTTGTAACTCTCTAATATTGCCTGGCCAGTCATAAGCTTGTAGTTGAGAAATTGCCTTATTACTTAATCCCTTAAGCTGCTTAGTTAAACGTTTATTTAACTGCACTATTAAATTACTACATAAATAAGGAATATCTTCCTTGCGCTCTCTCAGCGCTGGCACTTTTATAGGAAATACATTTAAGCGATAGTATAAATCGATTCTAAAACTGCCTTTTTGCACCATTTCCCATAGATCGCGGTTAGTTGCTGCAATAACGCGAATATCTACCTTTAATGTATTGCTTGCCCCAACACGTTCAAATTCTTGCTCTTGCAACACTCTAAGCAACTTACTTTGCGCTTCAAGCGGCAGCTCTGCTATTTCATCTAAAAATAAGGTACCTTTGTCGGCTAGTTCAAAACGCCCTTTACGGCGCTCATTAGCACCAGTAAACGCGCCTTTCTCATGGCCAAACAGCTCTGACTCTAATAAGCTTGGCGTAAATGCTGCGCAGTTCACTTTTATAAAGGGCTGTTTATTACGCTTACTTAATCTGTATAGGTTTCGGGCAACCAGCTCTTTACCTGTACCATTTTCGCCTAAAATAAGCACTGTGGTATCGGTTTCGCTCACTAACTTAATTTGCTCTAACATGGTTTGAAACACGTGGCTTTTACCTACTAAGCCAGAGTCTTGCCAATCTTCGTTTAATTCTGCTATTAAATAATTATTTTCATCTTGTAACTGTTCACTCAAATGTTTTACTTGTGCAAGTGCATCTTGTAATGCATTTTGTGTTTGTTGCTGCTGAGAAATATCGCGAAATACCGCTACCGCACCTATCAATTCATTATTTCGGTAAACTGGTGTCGATGTGTACTCAACAGGGAAAGAGCTGCCATCTTTGCGCCAAAAAACTTCGTTTTTCACTTCACGGCGTTTACCGTCAAACATGGTGCAATATATTTGGCATTCGTCGGCTGGATAAGGCGTGCCATCGGCATGAGTATGATGATGGTATTGATGAATTTTTTTACCTAATAGCGTCTCTGCACTCCAACCTGTCATGCGCTCGGCCGCAGGGTTAACAAACACGGCATTACCCGACAGATCAAAGCCATAAATTCCTTCGCCCACTGCGTTGAGTAATAAACTAGGATCGTTTAAAAATTGTTTTATCATAAAATAGCCCTCGCGAAATATCGCGATCATTATGACAATTTAATTAAAAAAGTGCACTGCAAAAATTATTATTAGTAATTAATAGCGCTGGAGGAAGGGAGTGACAATAGAATTACGAAAATACAAAAATTTATGACAGAAAACAAAGCCTAGTTACCTTATTACGCTAACTAGACTTTATTTACAACTAACTTAAAGGCGTGGAACCAACTTTATAGCGCCTGCAACCACTTTCATATCAAGTGGTAGTTTACTTAGCAAGGCCATTTTAGGATCGTTCATATTTAGCTCATACACTGGGTTTACAGCTAAAAAGCGGTTAATAATATCCATAGCTTGTTCGTCTAGCGCACCTAAATTACCTTTAAAACCACCAGCATCAACACTCGAATCTAGTAATTTTATATTACGTAAAAACACCGCTTTTTTCTCGCTGTCGTAAAATGGGCTACCTTCTATTTGCAGCTTTAAGCGTACTGGGTATTTTAATGCAAAAGCACTAATGTTAGCGCTTGAATCGGCGCCTAGCACTACAACATCACGATTTTCTGGACCAATATTTACACTCACATCGTTTACATCAAACTCTACTGGTAATCCCATTAAACTTACCTGTTCGCTTAATTTAGGAAGCTGTTTTGTTAATAACGACTCCACGTCGGCGTTAGTAAATGAATAAACAGACATTCCTTGTGTAGCGTTACATGCAGTTAAAAATAATGCGGCAATAATAAATAATATTTTCATAAAAAACTCTCTAAATTATTATAAGTGATGGGTATAAAAAAGCCGCTTACGAGCGGCTTTTAAAAGAGTAATACTCTATTAGGTGTAACTACACTAAGCTGTAAAAACAGCCTTTAGCCGTGCTAGTGTGTCAGCATCAACTGAACCTTCACTGAGCGCTAACAACTGTTTTAAATAATAGCTTATATCTGCATGTTCGCCACGATGCTTATCATCTAACATGGCAACTTGCTCTGCCATTCTTTGCATTGCATCATTACTACTTACATTAGCTAAAATTTCCATTCTAGTAAGTAACTGTGCGCTACTAAGTGATGTTTTAAGTGCAGCTTGGTACTGGCTCGGTATCGCTTCATTATTTTCAAGAGCGTTAAATAAGGCCACTAAATTAGCTTGTTCGGCTTTGCTCGTTAGCCCTGCAAGCTTCTCTTCTATGGCGCTAAGTAACGACGTTACTTTTGGCGATAGTGACTTAAACTGGGTATACCCTTTAACTTTAGTTTCTAAGTCGTGTAATTGCGCTTTTTCGTTAATTTGACCTAGCGCCAATTCAAGTTCGTTAAGCTCAGCGACTACTTGCTTGTCGTTTTCGCTTTGATCTAACTTTTGCTGTTCAAACTCGCTACTGCGTTTAGTAAAAGTTTCGTCGTTAAATTGACGAAATTTTTGCCATAAGGCATTTTCAGCTTTTAAGCCGGCAAAGCCAATTGCTTGCCACTGCTGCTGTAATTGTTTTAGCTCTTGGCATGCTGCTGCTAGGTCATCACTTTGTGATAATTGCTGCGCTTGCTCTACTAATGCATTTTTAAGTGCAGCATTGCCTTTATGAAACGCATTTAACGCCGCTAGCACACGCTGCTGCTCGTTTTTGTAACGATCGTTTAATACACGGTACGTTTTAGGGTCAACTTTACCCACACTGCGCCATGCTTTGTTTAAACGATTGTATTGGCTTTCAAACTGCTTCCAATCAAAACCCTGCTCGTCAGTTGCGAGTAAGTGCAGTGCATGCATGTCAGCAATAATACTTTCGCGCTGCGCTTTTGACGCTTCACGTTGTACTTCTTGCTCTGCAAAATAGTTACGGCAAGGTGCAAACAATAATTCGATTTTTTGATCAAATTGCTCACCTTGGTGCTTTTCTTCGTCTGTATCTAAGCGGCCAAGCTCATTCCAACGTTTACGCAACACTTTAACTTGATCAGCCCGTTGCTGGGGATCTACGCACTCCTCTAAAGCGAGCGTGCTAACTTCTTCAAGTAATGCTTCGCGCTTTGGTGCTGCAGCATATTTTTGCCAATCTTTGGCGTCAGCTAGCTGCGCTTCTAAATCGGTTTTTAAGCTTACAAGTGGTTGCTGATACTGCTCAGTTAAGGTATTAAATAACTCTTCAAAGCCTTTAAACACACCAAATGCAACGTTAAAACGACCTTCTTCTATTAGGCGCTTTACATCACGGGCTTTGCGTTTAGCTTGGCTTTGATTTTTTTCAAGCGGTTTTATCAACTCGTTCATTGGCACTAAAAATTGCTTTTTATGCGCATTAAGTTGTGTTTTAAACGTACCTTGCAATGCACTATCTAATATATTTAGATGATTACGCGCTGCTTTAAAGCCACTATTAAATGCAGCTAGGGTTTCGTCGTATTGGGCTAAATCGGCTGCTGGTTTTATTTCACACAGTGCAGCAAATGCCAGCTTATAATCTTTAATAGCAGACGTTAGCTCAGGTAATTTAGCTACTTGAGTAAATGACTTTTCTAACTTATTAATAACCTGCTTTGATTGCGGGTTATTGGCTAACTCTGTTTCATTTATTGCTTGTTGAGCCTGCGCTACTTTTGCATCAAGCCAATCTTGCTGAATTTGCTCTGGCGTTTCTAGGCCAAGTTGTAATGCATTTTCAATTTCTTCACTTAAAGCTTCAAGCGTTGCTAATGCCAACAGTTGACGCTGTTGTAGTGCAAGTAATTGCTGCTCTTTTTCGTGCTCACTGCGAAGCTGTGCAATATGGGCATTTAGCTTTTCGGTAATTGTGCTGTACTTTTCGTTTAACAGTTTTACTTGCTCAGTGCTAAGCCATTTAAGCTCTAAGGCTTGCCATTGCGCCATTAACTCACCGGCTTTTGGGTTGACTAATGCAAAATCATTCTTATCGCGCAGCGCATTTAGCTTAGCTAAAATAACACGGGTTTCCCCCTCAACTTGCGCTGGCATTTCAATTGCTAAACGCTCGTTTTCTAAATGCGTGTTAAGCGCTGTTTTAGCACTGTTTTGTGCATGCTTTAATAATGGTTTAGTTAACTGGTGGGTAATAACCAGCTCAACTAGTTGCGCTTGTAACTCTTCGCTGCCCTCTTTAAAGGCTTTTTCTATTAGTTTAGGGTTTCCTAGGCGCTTTAGTAACTTAACCCGCACTTGCAACTCTTTTTCTGCAAAGGCAAGTTTTTCAAGGGTTTTTACTGGTGCAAAACGCTCTATATATTCGCTTTTAATTTGCGGCGACAGTGTACTTTCGCTACTTAAAACTGCGGTAGATATTTGTTGTTCAGCAATATCTTTTAATGCTTGATCTTGTTTATAGGCTTTCCACCACAGTGGCAAGTCGTTTACTTTTTGCAGTGCCTTACGACGAATTTCTGCTGAACTATCTTCCAGCGCTAAAGTGCTTAAAATTATTGCGTCGCGTTGTACATCTAACTTTTCGATTGCGTCTAGACGTATTTGCAGCTTTGGGTGTTTCCATTTTGGCGTAAAAAGGTGTTTAAAGATCATGTTCACTAAACCTAGCTATTTCGTTATCTGAGTTAAATTCTTTTTGCAGTTGTGCTTTTGTTTTTTGCACCATTTCGCCATTTGCACCAATAGTAAATTGCTCATTCGATTGAGCAACTTTTGCTTGATACAACATAACTAACTGCACTGTTTGCTGTTTTTGTTCATCTGATAAAGGAGTGCCATCTGGCCATTTGCCAGTTGCTGCTCCGTATTGCAAACGTTCAAATAATTCTGGGGTAATATTTTGTACAAGATTGTCGATATTCATGTCATTTTTTCTTTTTTAGAGTCACTAAAATAATACGATTAATAAGGTACCAAATACACCCCACGCCAATAGCGATGGTGTAAGCATACCACTGAGGTGTTTTTTCTTGCGGTTGTAAGAAGTACAAACAGAAAAAACCGCCTAAAAATAGGATAAGTGCTAAAAATGAGTGAGTTATAAACATTTGCTGTTTTTTAATTCGCTGCTCACGTTGAAGCTGTTGAACTTGCTCATTATTTAAGTCGGCAACGTTACTTTCGCAATGCGGACATTGCGCGTGTTTATCTGATATTGATTTGGCACATTTAGGGCAACGGATAATCGCCATACATCTCTCCATACTACGCATAAAAAAAGCGCCTTGCGGCGCCTTTATTGTACTTGTTTTATTTCTCGTTGTCTTTTTTGAATTTGACCCAGTAGTCATCTACCGATTCTTTCATCTCTTTACGCAATAACATAATGCCAATTAAGTTAGGTAGCGTCATAACAACAATAGCCACTGCCGCTAACTTCCATACCAAGGTGGTATCGGCGAACGATGCCCAAAAGAATGCAGCCACATAAAATACGCGATACGGCATTACTGAGCGATGCCCTAATAAGTAAATCATTGCGCGATCTCCATAGTACGACCAAGCAATGGCAGTAGAGAACGCAAACAGCAATAAGCCTATTGATACAATGTACTGGCCACTATCGCCAAAGTAACCTCGTTTAAAAGCCTTGGTAGTTAGCTCTGCTGAATGTACCAATGATTTGCCCACTAAACTAATGCTGTCATCTGTTGGCATGCCATCTATTACTTCTACAACACCTGTGTATTTGTGCTTTTCAGTAATACCAAAGCGTACATCCTCTGCAATTGAGCGTGAATGTAGTACCGTAAAACCTGTACTCAATGCCTCACCATTAACCACTTCAATATTGCCGGTAAACGTCTCTATATTACTTTTTTGACCATTAAGATATTTATAGAGGTCTTCGCGCTGTGTTTGGTTTTCTTCTGTGTAATCGCCTTTAATAATACTCATAGCCGAGCGCTCAAAATGAGTTTGAAATTTTTCATTCCACACCCCCGAGGATAAAATAACCAACCCCGTAAGCGTACAAATAATAATGGTATCGATAAAAGGTTCTAGGATAGATACTATACCCTCTGATACTGGCTCATCAGCTTTTGCCGAAGCATGCGCTATAGGCGCAGAACCTTGACCCGCTTCGTTAGAGAATAAACCACGGTTTACACCCCGGTTAAACGCATAAGCAAATGACGCCCCCAAGAAGCCACCTGCGGCAGCAGAGCCAGAAAATGCGTCCATAAATACAGCAGAAAATGAAGGACCGATGTTTTCAGCGTTATAAAAAATAACAGCCAGAGCACCAATAATATAAATAGCCGCCATTAACGGTACTACGCGTGATGTAATTGCTGCAATACGCTTAATGCCGCCTAATATAACCAAGGCAAGTAAAATAGATAACACTGCACCTGTGGCCATAGGCGCAAAACCAAAGGTGGCTTCCATACCTTGTGCAATATTATTAATTTGTGGCAGGCTGCCTGTACCAAACGAGCTAATTACAGTGGCTACGGCAAATAAAATGGCCAGCCATTTCATGTTAAGGCGTTTATCCATGTAATACATTGGGCCGCCAGACATAGTGCCATCTTCAGTTTTTTCACGGTATTTATGCGACAAGGTAACTTCTACAAACTTGGTAGTCATACCAAAAAATGCGGTCATCCACATCCAAAACAACGCCGCAGGCCCACCAATTGATATAGCCAGTGCTACGCCACCAATATTACCTGTGCCTACTGTGCCCGATAGTGCTGTAGCAAGTGCTTGAAAGTGAGTGGTATCCCCTTCTGTATCTTTTTTATCAAACTTACCCGAAACAACTTGGCAAGCATGTTTAAAATACCGTATTTGGGGAAATTTTAAATAAATAGTAAAAAATAAACCAACCCCTAATAACACATAAGGAAACCATACTGCTCCTCCTAACATGCCATCTAGGCTATCTAAAAGTTGTCCGAATGCATCCACGCTAAATTCCTCTTATTATTTTATTTTGAAATTGCTGACTAAACATTCGTTAAGCCACAGTTTATTGTGCCGTTGCGCACTTGTTATTTTTGTAAGTGTTGTAACAAAAAAGGGCAACATTTTAATGTTGCCCTTACCTTATACTAATTTATCTTAATTTATCAACGACATTTACGATAGCCGCCAAAGTATCTTGGCCAAATTGATATGAACGACGATCTGACCAACCGTAATCTGGGTCGGGTAAGTCGTTATTATCTTTAAATGGCATTTCGACTGTATAGGTAAGCGCCTTAAATTCTTCTGCTGTTGCAGATGAACCTACTGTAAGGTTAGCTTGGCCTGGCTCGTCTTTAGGGTAGCCATGTTCGTCTTGAAACTCAGGAGTAATGGTTAACAAAGCAGCTTTAAAGCTATCTTCTAGATCTTTTAAGCGCGCATCATAACTTGGAATGCCTTCACTGCCGGCTACAAAGTTATACGGGATTGCTTCATCACCATGAATATCAAGGTGCATATCTAGGCCTGTTTCACGCATTTTATTAAGCACTAAATAAACTTCTGGGCTATTTTCCATGCTCGGCGTTTGCCATTCACGGTTTAAGTTAACGCCTTTAGCGTTAGTACGTAAGTGCCCACGAGCACTACCATCTGGGTTCATGTTTGGCACAATATAAAATACTGCTTTTGATAGTAATGCAGCAGCATGCGGGTCTTCGTCATCAAGTAGTTTGTGAAGTATTCCCTCTACAAACCACTGCGCCATTGTTTCACCCGGATGCTGGCGAGCTGTGATCCAAATGTTTTTCTTATCTGCACTTGGCTCACCAATTTTAAGTACGCTCATGTCGCGGCCATCAAGGGTTTCGCCCAATGTTTCTAATTGGCAAATTTGCTGGCTTTGCGCCCACGTAAGTAAATCTAAATGACGCTCATAGCTATATGGTGCAAAATAAGCAAAATAAACACTGCCGCACTCTGGCTCTATTTCAAAGCTTAATGTGCCATTTTCGTAGCTTGAAGGTACACGAAACCACGTTTGACGGTCATACGATGCAACCGCCTGATAATCTACCCAGCCATCTGGATAAGCTGAATTTTCGAGCTTGTTTATATTTAGCTTATGTAATTGGTAAGGGGTTGTTTCTAGGCGAAAATGAAACCACTGATAAAATTCAGACTGGAAATCGTTATTAATCTCTAACTGGATATTTAATGGATCGGTGGCTTCAATAACCTTAATATTACCACTATCGAAATTGCTACTGATTTTCATGACAAAAAACCTATAAGTTGACTAAGTGTCTCTGGACTGCATAAATAGCCAGGATGTAAGTACGCTGCGATTAGCCGTATCTAATGTATAAAGCGTACCATAAGCGCTGTGCTTTAAAAATATTGATAATCAAAAAAGCCAGCAAATGCTGGCTTTTGTATAACGACTAATAAATTAGTGAGGTAAGCTTGGGAATGCCACTTCGGCCATATCGCGCATACAACGTACCACTTGGCAGCTGTAACCAAATTCATTATCGTACCAAACGTAAAGTACAATACGGTTGTCATCAACAATAGTTGCTTGCGAGTCAACCACACCAGCGTAACGACTACCTACTAAATCGGTAGATACGATTTCAGTAGAAGCGGTGTAATCAATTTGGTCACGCAGGTCTGAGTGAAGTGCGGTATCGCGTAAAAATGCATTTAGCTCTTCTACCGAGGTGCTCTTTTCTAAGTTTAGGTTCAAAATAGCCAGCGACACGTTAGGTGTAGGTACGCGAATTGCGTTACCCGTTAGTTTGCCCTCAAGCTCTGGTAGTGCTTTTGAAACCGCTTTTGCAGCGCCTGTTTCAGTAATTACCATGTTAAGTGCAGCAGCACGGCCACGGCGGTCTGCTTTGTGGTAGTTATCAATTAAGTTTTGGTCATTAGTATACGAGTGAACCGTTTCTACGTGACCATTTTTAATGCCAAACTTATCGTTTAATGCTTTAAGTGTTGGTGTAATGGCATTAGTTGTACAGCTTGCTGCACATACAATTTTGTCTTCAGGTAAAATATCTTTGTTATTTACACCATATACGATGTTTTTGATATTACCTTTAGCAGGAGCCGTTAATAGTACTTTAGCAGCGCCTTTACATTCTAAATGCTGACCAAGGCCTGCTTCATCTTTCCAAATACCTGTGTTATCAACAATAAGTGCATTGTCGATGCCGTAGGCTGTGTAATCTATTTCGCTAGGAGAGTTAGCGTAAATAACCTGGATGTAGCTACCATTAGCTTTAATTGCATTACGTTCTTTATCAACAGTGATAGATCCATTAAATGGACCATGAATTGAATCACGACGTAATAAACTGGCACGTTTTTCAAGGTCGCCATCTTTACCACCACGTACAACAATTGCGCGTAGGCGTAAGTCAGCATAAGGACCTGATTTTTCAATTAGTAGGCGTGCAAGTAAACGGCCAATTCGACCAAAGCCATAAAGCACCACATCGCGTGATTCTTTAGCTGGTAAATCAGCAATTTCAGCGAGCTCATCTTTTACAAACTCTTCAACAGAACGACCGTTTGCAGCATCATTATACAAATAGCTGTAAGCAAGCTTACCAATATCGATACGTGCAGAGTTTAAATCCATTTTGCTAATCGCTTCTAAAAATGGGAAGCTTTCACGTAAACGTAATTTTGTACCTTCAAACTGCGCAACTGATTTGTGAGATTTGATAATTTCAATTGGGCTTGCATTTACAAGTGGGCGGCCATAAACAGCAATTTCGATACCACGACTACGATAAAGCTTACCAATGATTGGTTGCATGCTTTCTGCGTAACCTTGGCGTTCTTGCCAACTATTTGTGTATTCTAACTCGTGAGATGAGGTCATTTTATTTACCTAAGTTAAACATTTTGAACGGATAGCCCTAGAGCATTTAACCATCAAAAGTTGAAATGATTTCGACCCTGATAAGTCAACGCACTCTAGTGACTTCCCTATTCTAATTTAATCTTGCTTTATTCTCTACTGTTAGAGGCTAAATGATTGCGTTAGAATAACATTATATTAATATATTTAAGGGTTGAGGATGGTTATAAGACTAATAGTAGTGCTTGGAGTACTCACCTTAGCCGGATGTGAAAAGCCACTAAGCTTGGCCCAAGTATGTAAAGAAACGCCCGGTTTTTGCAACGATCTAAATAAAGATAATCATTGTCGGGAGCAGCGTTCTAACACTATTTTGCAGCGTTATATTGAATATAAGCACCCAACTGATGAAAATAAATATCAGCTACTTAAAGAGTTTGAATCATATAATCAGTGTATTACGCTTGCAGCTAAAATTGAGCATATAAAATTAAAAGAAAAAAAGACCTCTCGTGTAGAAGGTAAATTAACCAGTATTAAAGAAATGACGCGATTATATCAAGATACTAAAAGTACTAATCACCCAGGCTTACTTTACTATCATTGGTCGCGTAATAACGATCAGCGAGCACTGACTAAATTTTTAGCTTTGGAGCATGATGAAAGGGTGACAACAAGTGCTGAAATGCAACTTTTTTTGGCATCGTATTATATTAAATTTGATGATGATAAAACGATTGATTTGCTCTACAAAACATTAGAACTTAATAAAGCACAGCAAATACCTGATCCCGAGGTGTTTACTTCTTTGGTCAGTTTGTTTTATAAACAACAAAATTATAAACATGCCTATGTTTTTTCTAAAGTTGCGCAGATGTCGGGGATAGAAAACGTTGATATATTTGCTGTAGAGCAGCAATTGGCAAGCAGCAGAAAAAATCTTGATAGTTTAGATTCTTTAGCGCAACAAACTTTTCAGCAAATTCGCGCTGGTAAGTTTGTATCACCTAGGGAGTTTTAAGTAACCTAGGCGTAGTTAAATAAAACATTAATAATAAAAAAGGCAGCTTACGCTGCCTTTTTTATATTACTTTGCTTTACTTGTGCCCACTTCTACTCGGGTTTTAAGTTTTTGCCCAGGTCTAAAGGTCACCACGCGACGCGCCGAAATAGGAATATCTTCCCCTGTTTTCGGATTACGTCCCGGTCTTTCTTTTTTATCACGAAGATCAAAATTACCAAATCCAGAGAGCTTAATCTGCTCGCCTTTTTCAAGCGCTGAGCGGATTTCTTCAAAAAACGCTTCAACTAAATCTTTGGCATCTTTTTTATTGATCCCGAGTTTTTCAAATAGGTGTTCAGCTATGTCGGCTTTAGTAAGCGCCATATCTAGTCCCTCAACGATGCATTAAACTGTTCGGCCAGTGTGGCCACCACGTTATCAACTACTAGATTGATATCTTTCTCTTCGAGTGTTCTATCAACCGATTGCAGTGTTAGAGCAATCGCCAAACTCTTATAATTTGGCTCAATACCTTTGCCCTTATACACATCGAATAAGTTTAGGTCAACTAATTGATTTCCGCCAACTTTTTCTATCGCTGTTAAAATATCGCCAATATTTACGCTCTCTTGCACTAAAATCGCGATGTCGCGGCGATTTGAAGGGAATTTAGACACCCCTGCAACTTGCGGTAAATTTCTTTTTTCGATTGCCGACATTTCAATTTCAAACACGAAAGTAGCATTATTGATATCTAACGACTTTTGCGCTTGAGGGTGTAATGCACCAAAAAAACCAACCTTTTTACCAGCAACATAAATTACCGCTGATTGACCAGGATGCAAACCATCTGACTGCTCTGCTTTAATTTCAAAGCGGCTCATATCATTGGTAATTGCCAGTAGTGCTTCCACGTCACCTTTCACATCGTAAAAATCGACGTTGCGTTTTTCTTCAACCCAATGTTCGCCATGCGCAAGACCGGTAATTACACCGCCAATTACTGGCACTTGGTTAACACCGTTTTCGGCATTTTCGTCACTTAAAAATTTAAGGCCGTGTTCAAATAGACGAATACGCGGTTGCTGACGATTTTGGTTATACGCTAGCGACGCCAATAAGCCAGGCATTAAGCTTACTCGCATTGCAGACATTTCAATTGAAATTGGGTGCGGTAATACTAGCGGCTGACTTTCTGGGTGCAAAATAGCTTGCGCTTTAGGGTCGACAAAACTGTACGTAATAGCCTCTTGATAACCACGGGCTACTAGCGTATTACGAAACTTGCTTAGTGCGATAGTCGCTTCGTTATGGGTAGTCATTTTAAGCTTAGCAGTCGGTGCAACATTAGGAATACTGTTGTAACCGTAAACACGCGCCACTTCTTCAATTAAATCTTCTTCAATACGCACATCAAAACGGTAACTAGGTACATCTGCACTCCAGCTGTCGTTTTCAACTTTTACGTTAAAACCTAAGCGAGTTAAAATATCAGTAACTTTCTCATCTTCAATATGATGGCCAATAACACGGTCTAAACGGCTACGACGTAAACGAACCTCAGTCACTTTAGGTAGTTTATCTGCGGCAACGGCTTCAACCACTGGGCCTGCTTCACCGCCTACTATTTCAAGTAGTAACGCTGTTGCACGCTCTATTGCATCATGCTGTAGCGCAAAATCAACACCACGCTCATAACGATGCGATGCATCTGTGTGTAAACCGTAGCTACGTGCTTGCCCAGCTATTGCTACAGGGTTAAAAAATGCGCTTTCAAGTAATATATCAGACGTTTTATTTGTAACACCCGATTGCTCGCCACCAAAAATACCCGCAATGGCTAGTGCTTTATTATGATCGGCTATCACTAATGTAGATTCGTTTAATTTAACGCTATTACCGTCAAGTAAAACTAGCTCTTCACCGGCGTTTGCACTACGTACTTTAATTCCACCTTCAATCGCATTTAAATCAAATGCATGCATTGGATGGCCAAGTTCAAGTAATACATAATTAGTAACATCAACTACTGGGTCGATTGAACGCACACCGCTGCGACGTAGTTTTTCAACCATCCATAACGGCGTTGCTGTATCAAGGTTAATGCCTTTGATCACACGCCCAAGGTAGCGAGGACATGCATCTTCATTAACTAATTCAATCGATACTTTATCGTCAATTGTTGCTGTAACCGCTGGAATTTGTAATACGTTTACGTCAATGCTGTTAAGTACGCCCACTTCGCGCGCTAAGCCTTTTATACCTAAACAATCACCACGGTTTGGTGTTAAATCAACATCAATAATATTATCATCAAGGCCTAGGTATTCACGTAAATCTGTACCTACTGGCGCATCGCTTGGCAATTCCATAATGCCATCGCCTTCTTCGCTAATACCTAGCTCAACAAAAGCACACAACATGCCATTTGAAGGTTGGCCACGTAACTTGGCTTTTTTAATTTTAAAATCACCAGGAAGCACTGCGCCAACAGTTGCAACCGCAACTTTAATGCCTAAACGACAGTTCGGTGCGCCACATACGATATCAAGTAGTTCATCACCACCGACATTAATTTTGGTAACGCGTAGCTTATCTGCATCAGGATGTTGTCCACATTCAACAACTTCACCTACCAATACACCATTAAATTTTGCTGCTGCAGGTGTTACGCCATCAACTTCTAGGCCAGCCATAGAAAGCTGTTCCGACAGAGCTTGCGTATCAATGGCTGGATTAACCCACTCTCTTAACCACTTTTCACTAAATTTCATATTATTGTTTCACTCTTAACGGAACTGGTTTAGGAATTTTAAGTCATTTTCAAAAAATGCACGTAAATCGTTTACGCCATAACGCAACATAGTTAAGCGCTCTACACCCATGCCAAAAGCAAAGCCGGTGTATTTTTCAGGATCAATGCCCACAGACTTAAGAACGTTAGGGTGTACCATGCCGCAGCCTAATACTTCTAGCCACTTGCCGTCTTTACCCATTACGTCTACTTCTGCTGAAGGTTCTGTAAAAGGGAAAAATGAAGGACGGAAACGAATTTCCATGTCTTCTTCAAAAAAGTTACGCAGGAAGTCGTGTAAAATACCTTTAAGTTCAGTAAAGCTAACATCTGTGTCGACCATTAAGCCTTCAACCTGATGAAACATAGGCGTGTGCGTTTGGTCATAATCGTTACGATATACACGTCCAGGAGAAATAATACGCAGCGGCGGTTGCTCAACTTCCATTGTACGTATTTGTACGCCACTCGTTTGCGTGCGCAATACCAGCTTAGGGTTGAAGTAAAAAGTGTCGTGATCAGCACGGGCTGGATGATGCTCAGGAATATTTAACGCATCAAAGTTATGAAAGTCATCTTCAACTTCAGGACCCGATTTAACTGCAAAGCCTAACTCACCAAAAAAGCTTTCTATGCGCTCAATGGTACGTGTAACCGGATGTAGGCCACCAGTAGGCATAACACGCCCAGGTAATGTTACATCGATAGTTTCAGCGGCTAGCTTTTCTTCTAGCGCTTTACTGGCTAACAGCTCACGTTTATCGTTTATAGCAGCTTGCACATCTTGTTTAGCTTGATTAATAACTTGGCCCGCTTCTTTACGCTCTTCAGGGGCAATTTTGCCTAACGTTTTAAGTAAGCTGGTGATCTCGCCTTTTTTGCCAAGGTAATTAACCCGCATTTCTTCTAACTGCGCGATTTCACTGGCACTGGCTACCGCCTCAAGTGCTTGCGCTAATATATTTTCTAAGTTCATTGGATACCTGATCTTTCACAGAAGGTGATTGCTGTTAAGTAATAACTTATGATAACTGAAAGCAGTGCCTAGATTCTAGACCTACTAGAGCTTTAACGTTGATTTTATAAAAGGAATTGTTAATTTTCGTTGTGCGGCCATAGATGCATGATCTAATTTGTCTAATACGTCGAGTAATGTACGCATATCACGGCTTAAGCGCGTTAATAAAAATCGGGCGCATTCGTCACTTAGCTCTAAGCCACGCATTTTTGTGCGTTTAACTAAAGCTTGTGCTTTATCGTCATCGCTCATTGAGCGGATTTGTAGCGTAGTTCCCCATTTTAGCCGCGATTCTAAGTCTGGTAAGCTAATATTTAGCATGTCGGGGAGTAAGTCAGCGGTCACCACTAACATTTTTTTAGGCTCGTTAAAGCGATTAAAAAAATTAAATAAGGCCTTTTCCCACGCATCATCACCCGCTACCAAATGCACATCATCTATGCATAAAACATCAAGGGCTTCTAAGCCTTCTAATACCATAGGGCCAAAATCAATAACTTCTCGCATAGATAACAGCATATTTGATAAGCCGCGCTCTTGCGCTTGAATACACGTAGCGTACAAAAGGTGAGATTTCCCTGAATCGCCCAAACCACATAAATAAGTGTATTGAAAAGATTGCGACAATTTTGAAAAACTGTCTTTTAAATGACTTACTTCTAAAGAGTCCTCACCACCAAAGTACGAGGTAAAGGTTTCGTCATCGGGCAAAGTAACCGGCAATGCCATTTGCATTGGCTCATGAGTTAGCATTACTCACCAATCCATTGATACTCTAAACTGTTTTTATCAACAATATGATAAAAAGCACTTGGATCAACATAATCTCTAAACGCAGCATCAAGCCCTAATGCTTTTTTTAAATCAACCACACTACCCGTATGATTAAGTTTGAACTCAACTAAATCTGGGGTTTTTCGTATAATAGTAGCCTGAGTTACCACACTTAAATTTGATAACCGGCGTTTAGCCAACTCAATATCAACAAAGCTTTGCGTACCTTTTAGAGTTAAAGTTGCCGCTGCTTGCTCGTAATAAGCATTTGGATCAATTGCATATTCATTAGCTAGCCCTTTCGCTAACGTATCTATCATTTGCGCAACAACTTGTTGTTTATCACCCGTTAATCTATTTAATTCAAAAAGATCATCGTTAGTAAATCGCCAATCTAAAACCCAGTTTTCACTATCTGATTGCTTATACATTCTGGCTGTAATACTGCGCTCAGCACTATAACGCTTAGAGGCCTCTTCTACTGGCTCTGAAAAGTTACCCCATACTTCAGGAATACCTACTAGACGTCTGTCTTGTAAATCAAGTAAAGGCACTACAACCGGTAAACCACGTCGCCCTGCTTTATCGTATATTAACTGTTCTAGTTGTGGGTAGCTTTCTTGAGTAACTAGCTCTCTGCGCCAGTTATCTTCAATTCCTAACCATATTGCAATTAATGGTCGTTGCACACCCCATAAGGGTAAACCGAGCTCTTTAATTAATGCATTAATTTTTCGCGCTTCAAATTTAACAACAAGTTTTAAGTTACCGGTTGTACTCTCGTCGTACTCAAACTTGAGCATGTAGTCTGAAATATCTTGAGTTTTTTGTTGCGCTAAGCTGTTTTGATCAGCACTTTCATCACCGCTGACTTTCACTAGAACATTCAGCAATGCTTTACGACTTGCTGCTAAACGCGTGTCTCGAGTTTTATCATCAACTTTTAAAATATCTTGATAAAGATCAGTTACTTCAACCGCTGATGCAGTAAAGCAAAATATAATTGATAAGGCACTTAATAATAATCTATACACAGGCTATTTGTTCTTAGTTTTAAACTGATTTGATCCTAAATCAAAGCAACCCACAAAGCAAAATTATATTTTATTTGTAGGAAAAAGTGCTAGGTGCTAGCAGAGATTGCTGATGGGGTTATTTTTGTCTAACAATTTAATGTTTTTATACTAATCGCATAAAGTTAATGAGTAATTTAATATTAAATAACGAACTCAATAACAAAGCGATAATTAGAATCGGAGTCTTTAATTAGGCCTGGTAGTGTCTTAATGCCCACAGCAGTGGAGAGTCACAGTGCAAATACACCACACTCATTGACTAGTGATGATGTTTTTATGATTTGAATGTCGGTGCGCTACTTCGTAGCGACAACGCAGTAGAATGTCGTAAGTGCCCACA
>TARA_R110000772_G_C13310120_1_pt1 | contig 27524 bp, 28 predicted proteins | sample TARA_R110000772 | Tara Oceans TARA_R110000772 (sample SAMEA4397948) | marine metagenome | biome: Polar Biome; feature: [SRF] surface water layer (ENVO:00010504); material: water (ENVO:00002006), including particulate matter (ENVO:01000060) such as... | depth 5 m | reverse complement strand
CCCGCCGATCGGCGATGTGGTTGTCAGCGGGTCGAGCCCGCGCATCTTCGTGTCGAGCGTCTTATGCGCGGCCCTGCGTCGGAGCAGAGATTGATCCGCACCAGACAGATCGCCTGTTGCGTTCATGGGGTCGGTTTCCGGCGCGTGCTGCGCTGGAGCCGACAAACGATCCGTCTCCGGCATCAGCCGCGCTGGGTCTCCGCTCATGTTTTCCTAGTGGTATCCGCCGGTCAATGGAGTCGTTCTGCCACGGGTCGGTTTCTGACGTTGGTCAGCTGGGGGCGTGTGCTTGCCGGCCTTGCGATCTGCGATGGCCTGCTGTGTCTCTTCGTCACTCGTGACGCGATGCCTTGTGCCGGTGCGGTCCTGCGAGCTCACCGCGTTCGGATCGATGCCCTGCTGTTGTTCCATGCCTGGTTCTGGTTGTTGCCCCATGCTCGGCGGCGCACCACCAGTTGGATCTTCCTGCTGGCTCTGGCCACTCATATCCAGGCCGGCAACTTCGCCGCCCATCACGAAGCCGTTGCCGTCAGTGTCGGCTTGCCGGTATTGATCCATGCCGGACAAGACCATCATCGCGGCCTGCGTCTGCACGAACGCCATCTTGTCCTTGACCGAATGGATGCCGGCCATCTGCGCAAACTCGGGGCCCATCGTCTTCGCCATGGCGTTGACTTGTGCGACCTGTTCGGTGAACTGACGCATCTGCGGCGCCGTCCAGTCGATCTCGAGGTTGGATGTTGCGCCGGTGCGAACGATGAACTTCAGCGACTCTTTGCTGATCTGCGCGCGCATGAACTGCTGCACACGCGGCGTGTAGCTCTTCGCGTCGATGTCGGCCTTGAGCTCCGCGTTGAACTCGTTCGATTCGCCAACCATGGATGAGAGGTCGCCCCAGTCCTGATCGGATCCTTCCTGGTTCTGGAAGCGGTCGAACTTCGCAACGTTCTGGTTGATCGGCTTTGCGAGTATCGCGGCGATCTCCTGCTGCGTTTCATTCTCACCCTTCATGCCGGCTTGCTGATACTTGGCGCCAGCTTCGTCGGCGCGCATCTCTGCGTTGAAGCGTGCGGTCTCCGCGTTCATGCGCTGCGTGTCAGCCTTGAACGCATCGCCCTTCTTCTTATCCGCCATCTGCTGATCGCGTTCGCCCGTCGAACGCCACTGCCCATCGAGCTCCATAGGCTGCGACACTTGCCCTTGGAGTCGAGCTTGGTCCTCGCTGTTGAGCTCGCCCGGCCCGCGACCACCGGTCGCACCCTGAGCACCCGGCCCGCCAGCCATCTGCTGACCGCCGCGTTGCATCTCCTGCTCGAGTTGTGCTGCACGACCGCCGCCGGGACCGCGCTCGAAGCCGGCCTCTCTGCCCGCAAGGTCGGTGCGTGCTTCAGCGTTCGCTTGAGAGCGATCGAACTGGCTGGCCTGCTGTGCCTGGCTGGAAGAGAACTGATCGGCGCGTTGGTCGCTCTGCTCCTTGGCAGCGATAGAGCTCACGAAGCCTTGGGTAAGCTGGCGCATGTCCTGCTTGCCTTCACGGTTGATTCGATCGCCGCGTTCACGCTCGGCCATCAGCCGGCGTTGGCCGGTTTCCTCCGCGCGCATCATGCGATCGCTCATCGCTCCTGAGCCCTTGCCGATAACTGTCTTGCTTGTCCTTGCCATTAGAAATACCCCGTTGATCCGGCTGACTCCGTGATGGCAGCAACACCCTGCCCGGTCATGATGTTGTTACCGCTAGCCATGCCGATCGCCGTCACGACGATGCCGGACCAGAACTTACCGCGAGCGTGATCCTTGGCCATCTTCTCGTAGCGACGTTGGAGCTCGACTTGAATGTCGCTGAACTCCTTTTGGATGTAGTAGCTGAAGTCTGCCGCCTCGTATTCCTTGTTGGCGTAAAGATCGGCCATCGCCTCATACTGACCGCCCATCATCGACGACAGTGAGCCACGGCCGCGCTGTTGCACCTGGCCTAGTCCCGTTTGGATCGCGGCCAAGCCAAGCGCTTGCTGCTTCTCGTTTTGCTTCTTCGTAAGCGCCTGCGAGATGTAGTTCATGTTCGCGGCAGCTTCCCCCATGGTCATCGTGCCACCGGAAGCCTCCGCGAGTTGCTTGGGCGTGTAGAGGAAGTTGCCCGCTTCATCGACTAGCCGGCCGCGCCCGACCGACATGCCGTAGCGCTGCGCCATGTTGCGCGCCATCGCGTCGAGCGAACCGCCGGATACGCCCTGCTGTTGCTGCTGGCCGAGCTCCAATGCGCCGCTCTGCTGGTTCTGCCCGAACTGCTGAGCTCGGACATTGTAGCCGTAGGTCATCGTGTCGCCTGGCGACGACGGGTCCGCAGCCGTGGCGCCCTGGACGTTCTGGTAGACCTGGTTCAATCCATTCAGCTGCGTTTGCAGGCCCGTTGGAGGCAAGCCCTGCATCTGCTGCTGCGATATTGGTGCTTGTCCTTGCGGGACTGGCGCCAACTGCCCCGGAATCGTGGGGGTCGTCACCTGGGGGGGCATTGCGGTCATGAGTTAAACCTTAGTGTAGAAGATGGTCATCCGGGCATTCGACAACACGAGGCCCGCGCCGGTCCAACCGGTGCCGACACCGAGGATGATGTTGGTCGCATTGATCTGAAGCGAAACGACGAAAGTCGAGCCGCCGCTTGGGAATGGGAGAGGCAGTTGGGAACCGTTGCTGCGATCTGCCCAGCCACGCCAGGCCACAACATTGGCCAAGGTGGTGATGCCGTGAGCGATATTGACGGTGCCAGTCGCCAGGTTGCCGGCGTTCAGGATCGTCTTTTGGTAGATGATGTCGCCGTTCTCGTCGAGACGATCAGTCGCCTGTTCCGTGGTCGAGTAGTCCAGCGTGACGCCATCTGCGTCGCTGCCGGCCGCTGGAGTGCCGAACTCGAGCGCGGTCGCGCCGGCATTCACGATGACCGCGTTGCCGCCTTCGCCGACGTAGCTGGATGGCGTGTCGGATAGAGCCGTGAACTCCGTGACACCCGGATCGACGGGAGTGCCACCATCGCAACAGTTGTCGATGATGTATTGGATGTCGTTGCAGACCGCCGCCTTGAACTGCTCAAGGAAGAGCTCCATCGACTGCTCGTTGATCTGGTTCGAAGTCGAACCGCCTTCAAGAGTCGGCTGCGACACCGACTGGTATCGGAACGCGCGCAGGTCGCATGTTTCGTCTGGTGCTGCCATTGGATTATCGGGGGGTTGACCTCGTGATCTCGAAACGGATCCAATCGATGCCAATCCGTGGCTCGCTCGTCGCGAAGGCCGTCGATGCCTCCATCTGCACGCCGTAGCCGAGCCTGTTTTGCGGCACGTCCGTCGTGTGCGTCGCGACAAGGGTGCCGTCGATGTAGAAGAGCACCTCGGTCGCAGCCTCGTTGACGACTAGCTCCAGGGTCTGCATGTTCGCGCCCGTCGCCGAAGCGGTGACAGCAACACCCGAATCAGTCAATGTCTCCGTGGTGTCCCGAGTGACGCACTGCCAGTTGGCGCCATGGGCCAAACGGTCGTATCGGAAGTAGATCTCTCGGGCGCCGACGCCCGTTGAGGTCACGTCGTTACTGATACCGGCGCGACAGACGTATTCGTCAGCAACCGTCGATAGCGACCAGAACTGCGAGCGCATCGAGAACTTCATCGCGGCCGTGCTCGTGACGATCGCATTGTTGCCGACGTGTAGCGAGATGAAGCCGCCGGCCGTGGTGCCGACGCCGAGCTCGATAACGCCCTGGCTGTTGCTGGCGACCGTGGTGAACTCCCACATCTGGCGCGAGCCCGCACCGCTGCCGGAGGTGGTCTGTTGGTAGCCGTTGCCGTCAACGTCGGCCGAGACAAAGTCGGCAAAGTGAACGTGCGCCGTCTCGTCGTTGATGCCGATAGCCGTCTGTGCGGCCCGCGTGCTCGCCGCCGCCACGATGGTTCGGGCGGTGGCAGTGATCGGCAATCGTCTCGCGTCGGAAACCATTAGGCCGGGATCCTCTCTACGCGGCCGACTGCGTTGATGACTGCGGTCGTGTCCGCGAAGGCCGTGATCGTGTCAGTGGCGGCGCCGCCAAGCACCATGCCCTCAACCGCTGGAATGGTTGTGTTGGCCGGCACGGTGACATCGATCTCGTTCCCCGCTCCAGCGGCCCCGAACTCAATGGTGACGAGCACGTCAACCGCGCTCGTGTTCGTCAGGTCGATGAAGACGCGGTCGAGCTCGCCGGCCGTGGTCGTTGCTACATGCAGCGTCGTGCCGAGCGTTGCCGTGGCGACGATGGAGATCGGGCGCCCGCGCGTGCTGCCGCTAAGAGCGATCGTGTCGAATGTTGAATTGCGCACCCAAAGCCTTCCTAGTGAGTCCACGTTGAACGTGGAGTAGTCGCCATCTGTGCCACTGCTAACTGCTGCAACGTCGCGACGAACAGCCAATGCCATGACGCCAACGTCGTTGTCGGCGTGCGCACGATCCTCTTGCTTGCCAAGGTTGTTTGCGTTGGTGCCAGGGACGATGCTTTCGATTTCCGATGTCACATACAGCCGGCCGAACTTCGAGATCTGCAACACGTTCCATGTGTCTTGGAACGCGGCAGGAGCGCCCGTCACCCATACCATCGCCGGGATGCCATTCGCGATGCCTTCACCGTTGATTGCTGGCGTGGCTGAGCCAGTGGGGATTACGTCGCACAAGGTGGCGCTGTCACCGTCCTGAATGCGGCTGGTCGAGTTGAGGTTGGCGTGCGTCGCCTGGCGCGGCTCTGTGTGCATCGCCCCGACGCTGTTGGTCGTCAACGGTGTCCAGTCGCCATCGAGACTCACCACCGCACTTGGCGTGTCGTTGCGCACGGCGCCGGCGACGATCCCCACCTGGCCAGTGACGGTTGCCACCGCGTCCATGGTGACAGCGCTAGGGCTGAGACCCGTCGTGGTGAACTGGACAGTGACGACCCCCGCCGGATCTTGAACGACGCGCAAACTGCCTTCGTCGTCGCACGTCATTTCCTGCCAGGCGCCCGACGCCGGCGCCGGGGTGTCGGACGGATACTTCATCAGCGGCGCCGTGCCGAACGCACTGACCGGCGTTACTTCACCGTGCTGGATCACGTCTAGCAGATTGGCGCCGTCGCCGTCCTGCAAGCGAACCGTCGCGTTCAAGCTGGCGTGCGTCGATTGGTCAACCGTCTGCGTTGCCGGGAAGTTGCTGACCGCCACCGTGCCATCGACCGTGAGACTGCCACCGTTGTCATCAACGGACAACGGCTCCTGAATCGTGACCGCGCCGGTGATGTCGATCGGGTTTGCCGGGCCAACTGCAACTCCCCCGTATTCGATGATGTTTACATCGCCGCCGCCCCCACCACCGCCCGTGCTTGACACGAGCAAGCGGCCGTTGACGACTTCCGCGACCTCGCTGAGATCGTTGTCGGTGATCCGAACCTTGCCTCCACCAGCCATTATTTCGAAGTCCTTGGCATGGTGCAGAGAACGTGATTGATGACACTGATGGGCGCCTCGGGTGCAAAGTTTCGCATGCGGATAGCCATGTGGTCGTAGACGGCGATGCCAACAGGTTTGACCTGACGGCCCTTGGAGTAGTCCTGCGAGAAGATGCGGCCTTGCCCGACTTCGTCGGTGACCGGATCGACAACCGTGCCAGCCTCGAGATCGATGCTGCCGAAGTCCTCGAGCAAGTCCACACGCAGCTTGCTGGCGAACTCTTGAACCTCGTGAATCAGGATCTGGCGCCAATCGCGCTTCTGCATGTCATCGACACCGAAGTTCTGCGGCTTGAACAGCAAGTCGAGCTCGATCGCGCCGATCATGTATTCGTATTCGAACTCTCCCGTCTCATCGAACGGCGTGTCTGGACCCCACTGCGGAGTAACGAACAAGCGCGTCGCCGTCGATGCGTAGATCGTTCGGCTCTTCCATGGCTCTTCGTAGTCATCAGTCTTGCGACGAAAATGCACGCAAGCACCGGCAAGACCCATGTCAGTCCCATCGAGAGCACCAGACAAGCCAGCGATCCCAGAAAGGGCACCAAGACCAGGAACGCCCCCAGTGATAAACGAAGCGGTGGCGTCATCGAGAACGGACGCTCCGGTTGCTTCGTCGATGCCGGCTGAGGATACGTCTCCAACGACAGTTCCCGTGGCGTTCGGGAACCCGGCGCCATCAGTGTCCCCAACGTCGTAGGTCCAGACGAATCCATTGGTGTCGCCGAGTAAGACTCGTTCGTTTCCATCTGCATCCTTGGCGACCACCATTGATTGGAACTCCTGGCAGAACTCGAGGAGCGTGATGTTGCGAAGTTTCACGTCCCACACGAGCATCAGGTTGCAACCGCGCGTGGTCTTCACGGTCGGCAGGATGAGTAGGTATTGCTCAGTCGCTGGGTAGAACACACCGACTGCGTCGATGACTCGGCCGTTGCGATCGCGGCGAATGTAGTTCGGGTTGTCGGGCTTCGTGAAGATGTCGTTCATCGCCTCCGACTCGGGGATGTGCTGCACGCCACGGCCGTCGAACAACGCAATGCCCCGCTCGGCCAGCCAGCACGTGCCAGACTCAACCTGCGCGAACGTGCGCGGCCCGATGCAGCCAACATCGGAACTGATGCGCGACGGCACGTAGACTTCGTTCGCCGGGTTGACGTTGAAGCGCAGCACGTAGCTCTTGCGGCGCTTGCAGATCACCAGGCTGTCAAAGTTGGACGCGGCGCCCATCAAGCGGTCGCCGTCGCCAGGTTCGATGTCGAGGAAGTTGACGACGGGCCAGCACTCCGGCTCCAGCGGCTCGGAGAAGTAGAGCCTGTTCGGGCGCCCGCAGAGCTCGAAGGTGAGGTTGGTGTCCGTTTCGCCTTCGTATAGGTCGGTGAGCTTCAGCCTCTGGATCGGTGGCGACAAGCCCTCTTCCGGCGGCAACACGCGGAGCACTTCGTAGAAGCGGCAGTCGCCGGCCACCTTGATGAAGCGACCTTCGAGGCAACGATCCCACTCAACGTCGTCGCTGCCAATGATGATGTCGCTGTCCTTCACGACGCTGACGGTTCCGACCGGCGCCAGGTTGGGGATGTCCCCCATGCCGAACAGACGGTTGCGGAAGTCAACCACGACCGGCACGCACGGCATCGGTGCGTTGAGGATCGAAAGGCCCTCAGTCGTGAAGTCGAGCGCTGCGTCGCTCTTGGTGTCTACGAACACCGTCGTCTCACTGATGTCGAAGCAACCGACCTTCGCCATGATTGGGAAGTCGCCGCCCTCGAGCGTGCGGTAGAGACAGATCTCGCAGATTTGCGCGTCACCAGGGATGCGCACGCCCGCGAACGAGATGGTCACGTTGGCCGCTGGAGAGTTGCCGCTCGTGTCCACGTCGATGTCATCGAGCGACGGGTCGCTCTCCTTGCCAGTGCAACAGTTTCGGAACGTGTAGCGATACTTGTAGATGCCCGGCGACAAGCCTCCATCGGGCGACTGCGCTGTGTCGTCCTCTTGCGTTGACGGGATCTCCCCTTCGAACGGTTCGGGGATGCCCGCGTCCTCGATCTCCGCTGCGGTGCCGACCGCGACCGGGTTGAACTTCTTCGGGATCGTTGAGCCGTTGGAGATGATGAGAACGCCAGGATCGCCGAGCCCCGCGCTTGTGCTCGCGCAGCCTTCCGAGTCGAACGCGCCAAGGTCGAACAGCGGGCCCAAGTCCACAACGTCCGTATTCGGAACTTGCAGCACGTAGGCGAGGTTGACCGAGCCGGGGTAGTCGTCGCCCGAGCCAGTCCAAAGCCCCTCGAAGAGCTCCGTCATCTTCCGCTTGCCGGCGAAGTTGATTGGGTCTTCAGACTCTAGCGCTCCGTCGAGCGTGATGTGTTGGTCGAGCGTGTTGGTGCCAGTGTCAACCTGCGGCAGAACATCGGTGTTGAAGAGTGACGACGACACGTCTTCGTTGAGATTTCCGTTTAGCGTCAGACGTTGATGACTGTCTGTGATGATGCCGCCAAGGTGCAGAATGCCGCCCTGGACGCTCGTGCTTAGGATGCGCTCTTCTTCGAAGTCTTCGAACCACAGCGGGTCGAACAGCGAAGCACCCTGGTTGTATTTGATGCCGCCGGCCGGTGCGCCACCAGGAATGAAGCCCTTCGTGTTCGGGCCGTGACCGGTTCCGAAGTAAGCCGTCATCAGGTTGAAGCCCTCAACCGTGATCTCCCACGTGCTATAGACCGCCCCCATGTTGGCTAGGGTGCCCGACGCATACTGCGTCGTGAGTTTGTCGCCATCGACTAGGTCACCGATGATGTTGGCGGAGCGGCCATACCAAGTGTTGCCGGCTGACGTGCCAGACCCGTAGGTCTCGATCGATCGCTCTGTGACCGTTGTTGCTCCGTCATCGCACGCCCCAACCTGCGCATCAAACCACCCGGTCTGGCCACCAGACGGAACCTGGCGGTGGCTGGTGTGGAATTGCACCGTGCCGTCCCACTCGTCAGCGTGATAGATGAAGCGCTCGCCGCGCCGGCCGTTGAGCGTGTTGATCGCTGCGGCCGTGGTGTAGCCAGGACTAGCCGGCAAGTAGACGCGCGTGCGGTTGTTTGGCGACGGCGCCTGCACGATCGCAAAGCCACACGCGATGATGATCGGGTTCTTTGTCGCGACGGTGGTTGCCGGCGATGTCCAGTCGGATCCGTCCGTGCGCTGGATGTCCACCGAGTAGGCAATGTGGCGATCGGGGTCAGCGAGATTCGCTATCGTGTCCCAGTCGTTGAAGAAGTCGGTGTCGTTGGATGCGAAGCGGTCGAACTCTTGGAAGACAAGTTGTGATCCCTCCGTGTTCGTCGTCGGAAACTGGAACGTGCTGATGAGGTTCTTGTTGCCTGGCGTGCCGGCGTTGTAGAGAACGTCGAGGCTGGTGATGGTTGACTGCGACCAGAGGCCACCGGCGCCGACCGTCTTGTTCATCGTGCTTTCGGCGATGATCGCTGACTCGATCAGTCGCTCGGTCTGCGAGCTCGAGCTTGGATGCACGCGCGCTTGGATGCCGATCTGCTGTTCGGCCCCCGTGTATTCGTGACGCACGCATGCCCAGAAGACCACCTTCCGCACTTCGCTGTAGCACGAAGGCGCGATGTAGAGCCTGCCCGCGTCTTCTGGAATGTGAACGCCACCAGCGCCGCCACCAGAGATGACGCGGTTGTTGGCGTTGAGCGGCGACGTTCCGAAGATCGTCGTGTAGCAGTTGAGTTGGTAACTCGTTCCGAACCTGCGCGCCATTAGATCGCCCCCGAAGTTACTTGTTCGATCTGCGCCTGACTGCCAGCTGAAGAGATCCCAATAGAACTCTCGCTACCCAACGACGCATCCTGAAGCTCAGTGATGACTCCGGTGAGTGTGACTTGTGCTCCCCCAGATGGGATCGCGCGACCGGTGACGGTGAACGTCTCGGCATTATAGCTGAGACGCAAAAAACCATCAGCAAGAGCGGCACCAGTAAGCACAGAAGAAGCCAGAGTTGTGCGCGCCAAAGTAGAGACATTGACCAGTTGGATGTTGAAGGTGTAGTCGGCCCCAGAAAGGCTCACGTTCGCCACTAGGACAAACGAGGTGCTCCCCTTGATCGCGACGGCCGCAGCTTGGATGGAGCCGCCGGCAACGAAGTCGTATTGGATCTCTGCTTGGTAGCTCGAGATGACCGAGTCTTTGAACCAGACCATCAGCCGATCAAGCGCGACGTTCGTGTTGTCGTTCTCGGCCGCAAGCGACACCAGCTGCAACGCACCGACGAAGGTCTCGTAGTCAGTCGTGTTGTTCCAAACCGCCGTGTCGAGCGTTTCGAAACCGTCGTTCATCAACGAGTCGCTACCGAGGAACGATGGGATGTTGAACGGCTGGCGAACTTGGATGCCGTCTTGGTCAGCAACGACGACGTATTCGTTGCCGCACTCGTCCGTGTATTTGAACAAGCCACACACAACGCCGGTGAAGCGTTCGTCGAGTCCACGCACCATGCCCTTGCGCTTCTCGAGCAAGTCCATCTCGTTGATGATGCCATTGATGGAACCGTCCTCTAGGTAGCCTTGGCCTGGGTCGAGTTTGCCACCGCGTGTGTTGAGGCCCGGCCAGGGCTGACCTATCGGACGAAGAGGAAATGGAACCCAGCGTGTCATTAGATGTAGAGCAGGGATCCGAGCGACGACGCCCTAGTGAGAGGTGTTTGCTGCGCGCCACCAAGCGTGTCAGCCGCGCTAACCATGGTGATCCGGTTAGTGATGTTGCGGTTGTTCTTGCGGCGCAGCATCTTGAGCTTGACGGAGTAGACCTGACTCATGCGCTGAGCATTCTGCGGGTCGGTGTCGAGCGTGACCGCGTGCGCAGCGGCGCCGTAGATAAGCACGTCGCTGTCCTCTTGAGGGCAGAACGGGATCTCGCTGTCTGGATCGTTCGGGCGGATCTGTCGGCCGTAGTATTGCACGACCATGTAGGGGTCTTCGCCATCGACCGTCTGCGTGTCGGAGAAGTCCGGCTCGGGGAATATGCGCACCTGTTGGCGACCGTCCGGCCCCATCTCCGCTTGGATGAACGTGTGCGGTTGCCCGCCGCTCTGCGTCGCGCCTTGCACCAACCTGAAGAAGTTGATGTTCTGCATCTGCGTGAGCGGTCGCCTGTTCCAATTGCCGGGACGGATGAGCTCGAGCTCGCCGCAGTTCGCCGGCAGTTCGTAGGTGTGTTGACCGTCCTTGAGGTAGATACGCGACTCGCGGCGCAGCCAGTTCCAGTAGCCCTCCAGCCGGATGATGTCGGCTTCCGCCTCAAGCACGAAGTCCAAGTAGGTCTGGATCTTGGTGCGGCCGGCGGTGGTCGCGTTGTAGCGCGCGTCGCCGTTCTTCTCGACCAACGTGATGACGCGATCGACAATGCGGCCGTAGGTGTAGTGCGAGCCGGGGAAGACGTTGACCGCCTGGCGCACGTCGCGGAATGTCTCGATCTCGAGCAAGCCACAGCGCACTAGCGCGAGGCCGTCGAGGCCGTAGGGGCTCGTGCCGGCCGGCTGCGGGGTCACCGTGCCGGAGATGAACTCGAAGCCCGGCAGACCGACGCCGCCCCATAACGGGTCTTGCCGGTCGGTGTAGCTGAGCTTGGACTGGTTGAGGTTCCTGTCGTTGAGGAAGACATCGATGACTACCTGGTCATCCTCTCTGCGGATGCGCAAGCGCATATCCTGCCAGAAGCCCTTGTAGGGGAGCACGTCGCCCGCCTCGTAGGTCGTCGAGTCGAAACCCATGTCGAGGTTCAAGTCGTCGTGGTCGAGCGTCACGGACGAGAGAACGACCATGCCGTCCACTTCCGTCGATGCCGGCCTGTTCAGACCTGGCAGTCGCCGCAGGGGCATGAACTTGATGATCTTCAAGATCGGCGCCGATCCATCCAGTGGCATCGTCACGCGCGCGCCATAGCCCTGGTCGTAGCACGCAGGGTCTTCGTCAGTCCCGAGGTCGTAGAGCAACGGGTCTTTGCTCATGCGCGCGAGCAGCGTGAAGCTGTTCGGGGTGTCAACCGATGGAGGGTCGAGCTCGCTTGCGGTTTCGCCGTCGTGCGCCCACGTGCCACGCACAACGTAGTGCGGCCCGTCCATGGCTTCGGCGGTGTAGAAGACCTGAGTCTTCTGCGCGGTGACACCTGGCAGCAACGGTGAGAAGCCACTCAGGATCGCGCCTTCGTTCAGCGGAATGACGGCCTGGTCAGAGATGACGACGCCGCCACAAGCGACCGTGTAGTTGGTGCCGATCGTCCCATCGGCGCGCGCGAACTTGTCGTAGAAGCGGCTAGTCATTAGTTAACCTTGGTGCTCTTGTGCTTCGCCATGTTGGAAGGATCGTTCCAGTAGTTCTTGTCGCCGGTCTCGCGGATCTTGCCGTGGAACAAGTCGGCCGGCACGCTGTTCGTATGCCGGATGTTGCCCTTGTTGCCACCGTCCGCGAGTGCTTTGCGACGCTCGTCGATGTGCTTCTTGAAGCCGCGCACGCGCTTCTCTGCGCCCCGCTTGCCGACACCCATGCCGTCATTGCTGGCGACTCGCTTTTCCTCTGGAATGAAGTCGTGGTCCCGGCAACTGCTCGTGTCGATCATCGGCACGTCGGCTTGCCAGTCGCGTAGCATCGCGTAGCCGCAACCACACTCGACCATCTCGGGCGGTCCTTCGACCATGGTTCGACTGACTGTTGCCATCGATCCGCAGTCTTCGCATGTGAACGTGTATTTCATAGCTTCTTGACCACCCTGCGTCCGCAAGGCCGTTTGCGACCGCCTCAACCGAATCCTTTCTTGATGATGTTTTTCACTGACCTGAACTTGCAGGTCGGTGATGTGCAGCTGAGCGTCAAGCGAACCTTGGACCACTCAGCTGTCACGGCCGAGCCGCACTTAATGCAGACTCGGCCAGCCATGGCTTACGGGCAACCCGCGACGCCAGTGCAGAGCGAATCGATGTAACCGATCGCGTTCGGGGCGAGCACTTCGAGCGTGCCTTCCCACTCGACCATGCCCTTCGTGCTCGAGCCCACCTTCGCGAGCTCCACGGCCAGCACCGGACGCAGGACGGCGATGCGGAGCTTGTTGGCTTCCATCGTCGAGATGCGGTCGTTCTGCTGGTAACGGTGCAGGTAGATGCGCTGCGTGCCGAAGTCGGACTGGTAGAAGTCCACCGTGTTGATGACGGTGCGCTCGTTGACCGGGATGTTGTAGCGAACATTGCTGTTCGGGTTCAACGTCAGGTTCGACAGCGAGCGCTTCTGCGCCGCATTGGCGTAGAGCGTGTCCGTCATCGCGCCCTTGTTCCACATCGCTTCCAAGTGAGCATTCAAGATGCACTCGGTGATGCAGTCGTCCGGCGAGGAGCCAGCGACCGAGGTCACGGTGCCCATCTCGTCAGCGCTCAGGCCAAGGGTCGTCGCACACGTCGGATCGCTGGCGGCAGCGAAAGCGTAGTAGCCGTCCATCTTGCGCGGCAGCACACCACCGGAGTTACCCTGTGCGGTCTGCGACTGACGCTCGGAGTGAACGAGGGCGAACTCGATGAAGCGTGCGAGCTCCATGGTCGCCTTGCGCAACTGGTAGACATACTCGTCGCGCAGGCCGGCGGTGTTGATGTCACGTTGCGTGTCGGAAACGTCGAACGTGCGACGGATGATGTGCGACAGGTTGCAGAGCCGCTTACGCGGAACCAACGCATCGAACGTAGCGTCGCTACCTTCTGGGGTCGCTTGAACGTCGGTGTTACCAACGTCCGGGTCGCCGAAGTCGGCGAGGATGTCCACCAACCACTCGTGGCTGATGTTGTTTGCGGGCACCTTCTCGAAGCCGCTCAAGTAGAGCGTGTCCATCGGAGAGATGTTGGTGATGATGTCGAGCAAGTCTTCACGGTTGCCCGTGCCGACATCGAATGAGTTGAGCACTCCAGTGCTCCCTACGAACGTCATAACTGCCTCTGTTGGTTAGGGGGTAGAGACAACCCCTCCCGCATCAACCGCCGAGTCGTTTCCGTAGGTGCGCGTTCACGAGGTCCATGCCTTGCTTCTGCTTCACTGGGTCGGACGATGCGCGCAGATCTCTGATCTGCTGCGACTCGGCGACAAGGTCGGCTTCAGGGTCGGACTGGGGCTCGGGTGACGGCGCATATCTCGCGTTCGCGAGTGCGGAAGAACCTGGTGCTACTACTGGAGGGATCGCCGCGTTGCGCGCCGCCTCCCGTGTCACCAACTCGTCTGGCTCGGCAATTGCCCGATAGGCTTGCTCGATAGTGCAGTTGGGGTTTTTGCCCCTGAACATATCGACCAATGGTCCGTGAACTTGGTAGTCGAAAGATGGGTAGATGTTGGACAAGTCCTTCATCTCCCGCAGCTGGTCTCGTGACTCGAGTTGCGCGAATTGGGGCTGGAATCGCTGCGTCAATCGCTGCTCGAGGTTCTCGAACATCTGACTGAGACGTGCGTCCTGCATCACCTGCATTCGCGTTTCTGGATCGAGGTGTTCAAGGTTCGCTTGAAGCATCTGTTGATGCTGTTGCTGAAGCGCTTCTAGCTGACCTTGTGTCTGCTGTTGCGCATCCCCGGCCTGCTGGCTGAGGCTCTTGAACTGATCGAGTTCCTGCTGCTGAATCTTCAGCTTCCCTACTAATTCTTGGATCCGTTGCTCTGCCCGTGGAGATGTTTCTACGGGTGGTGCTTGAGGTGGTGCCGCTGCCAACGGAGGAGCCTGGCTCCCATCCATCGCTTGGTCGGGCGTGCCGGCTAGCGGTTGGTCACCAAGCTGCTGTTGAGCTTGAGCCATCGCAAGGTAGCTGCCTTCGGGCGGGGGTGGTGCCGGCGGTTGGCCGTCTGGTCCTACTTCAACAGGTGCCGATACTGGCATCTGTGCCCCATCATTCACGAGCGCTGCTCGCAGAGATTGGGCCGCATTGTCGGAACGCGCATTGAATGCGCTTGGACTCGGTTGAGCTCCTTGCGTGTCTGTCATCTTGTCTCGACGCTGCACGAATGCGTCTTATGTAGCAGTGCGGTTTGGGTGTGGGTCGCGAGCCCCACTGACGCGGTAATGGTTTGTCCGAAACGAAGCCTCGGACATCGGGCCCGTGGAACAATGTTCCACGTGAAACACTAGCGGCCGTAGCCCTTGATGTTTTCGTTCGAACCGTAGCCAACAGACGGACCCCGGTAGAGGTTGTTCTGTCCCGTGCCGGTGTGACCCGACTTGGTTCGATTGCTCAAAGCGGAGCACGCTTGCGCGTAGCCGCCTGGCCGGCTGAGGGAAGTGCAGTTGTCGCCGGTCTTCGCCTGAGCGCCACCGGCAGCGGCGCAATGCTTTGCTGAGTCTTTCATGATTGATCCTTATCCAAATCTGGGTTTCCGGGGCGCTGATGAAGCACAGCGTCAAGTTCATTCTGCGCGACTTGGAGCCTTCCTTCAAGCTCCGCTGAAGCCTTGTCGCTCTCCAGAAGCCCTAGGACTTCGTTTAAGGCCCTAACTCTTCCGCGCGACTCGCGTAAGCCGGCGTCGGTCAGCGTGTTGTCAGCCACCAGCGACGAGCGCGAGATGTCCCGCAAACTGGTGACCGCCCCCACGAAGGCCGCATAGCCGGACGATGTGCGCATCGCCACGGATGCCTTGACGACGGCAATGCCGCCTTCGAGGCCCTTGATGGTCGCGCGAATCCGGTCCTCTTCGACCTTCTCGCGCGCCTTCACGTCCCAGATACTGTGTTGGTTCATTGTGCATCACCGCCGGTCGGCGGTCGTCGTCGCTCTGTGTCACCGCCGCCGCCGCCTTCGCCGCGATCGACTTCGTTGTTTCTCATCTTCGGTGAGTTGGGATCCTGCCCCGGCCCGGCCGCTCCAGCGACCGGCGACCCACTGCCATCTTGCAGGCCAGCCGCCGCACCTTGCTGCGCCGCCGCCTGGAGCTCGTTCTCTTGCAACAGCTGCGTGCGTTCGAACTCCCGGTAGTGCTCGGCGATGTGTGCTCGGGCACGCATGGCAGTGCCTGGACTCTTCATCTCGAGCTCAGCAAAGCGCTCGCTGCTGATCTCTTCGGTGTGCCCCTGGATGTGGCGCATGTCGTTGTCGTCCGGCGCGCGACCTGGCACCTTGCCGTGATACCAAAGCTCGTGCTCTTCGGTCGGCGTGAGGATGCCGAGCTCGCTCGGGATCTGGATGATGTCATCGACGTTTCGAATGTCGAAGCCGACTTCCAAGATCATCTTCAACAGACGCGGCATGTTCACGGCCTTCGGGCCATACATCTGATTGATGACTGGCGCGCGGTCGAGGATGTTGACCAGCTGCTGCACTTGCGTTTGCTTCGTCGTCAGCTTGTGGCTCGATAGCGACTTCACGAGGAAGCGGCCGATCAAGTCTTCGGGCCGGATGGTGTAGCGGTCGTTGTAGGACAAGCCGCTTGCGCCCGTCTCGCGCACCACGCGCGGGTAGCTCATGAACTGCTGATTGTTCCAGACCATCTGGTGAATCATCGGATCACGAACTTCCTCTTCGTAAGCCTCGAGCATCGGCACCAAGCGAAGGTTCGCTTCGTCAATCTCGCTCGTGTGCTGCGTCGCGGTCTTGCCGGCGCCGCCGAACGGATCCTTCGCGCCCATCGACGGCGACGTTGCGCCGGACGTTTCGCGGATGTCCGCAGTCAACACGTTCTCTGCCTTCAGCGCGGAGTCACTGACTTGTGGAACGTGGAGGGGCTTGACGCTGTTCTCGACGTTCGGAACGCGGATGGCGAGACCAGGCTCTAGCGTCAGCTGGCCACCGGGGATGTTCGCTTCGTCACTGACGAGCCACATCGGGTTTGCTTCGAGTTGGGTCGCGGCCATGAGCAAGTTTCGCTTCATGTCCTTCTCCATCGACAAGCGCGCGATCATCTCCAGTGCGCCGATGCCGTAGAACTCGTCTTCGAGGTTGATCGGGCGCCAAGCCTGGTAGGGCTTCTTCTGGTGCCAGAAGGGACACACAGTCACGCGCACGATCAGCGCCAGGCTCTTCGGCTCGACCATGACGACGTTGCATAGCTTCGTCGTCAGGTTGCCGCCGCTGTCCTTGATGACGAGCGGGCCCCACCAATCGATGACCTCGTAGTGTGGCACGTGCGGCGCCCACGATGCTTCGCGCGGATCGAACACGCCGTATGCGTAGCTCTTCCGTTCCTTGAACTCGTCGCCAAACGAAGTGTCGCCGCTGCCGGGGTGTTCCTTCAGCTTGTCGAGGTTCTCCCAGTGACCGAGCTCGCCCATGCGCTTGACATCGTAGTCAGCCATCGCACTGCGGTCGGCGCACCACTCAGCGTCTTCAATCGAGCTAGCCGATGGAGAAGTGAGGAAGTCGAAGATCGAGACGTTCTCGACGTAGTTGCCGTCGAAGGTGAGCTCCTTGCGCTTGACTGTCTCGAGGCTGACGCGCGACGTGCCGGGGAAGTCGGGGTTCGGCTCGCGCTTGCCGTTCCGATACGTCATCTCGCCCTCTTCCTGCTTCCACCAGGTCTTCTGGATCGCAGTGCCGTAGATGAGACCGTCGCGAATGAATCGTGACGTGCGCGCGCGGTGCTTGCATGCGCGCAGCTGATCCTTGACCAAGATCTCTTGCGCCTTCGCTGAAGCGTCGTGGTCCTCGTGCTGACCGTAGAGCTTGAAGAAGTTGTCGCTGCTGAACAGCGTGCGAATGATCTTCGGGTGCAGCGTCTCGACCACCTTGAAGGGCTCGGGACTGTGCATCCGGTTACGGCCGTAGCTGTAGGTGTCGAGCGACTCGCCTCGATACAAGCGGTAGAGCACCAGCCACTTGTTCCGCAGGAACTCCATGACGTTGAACACGTCTTTGATTCCACTGAGCACAGCGCCGCGCGCTTGCTCTTCGACGAACTTGTCTTTGGCTAGGTTGGGAAAGCCGACGCTCTCTTCGAACAGCCTGGCCTTCTTCTCGGCATCAGTGCCGTCAGTGAAGGCTGACTCGGTGAGATCATAGGCGCCGAGAACGGGGGATGTTCCGGGTCGCTTTTCGAACTTGCCCATGCCCCGGTTCGGCACGCCGCCCATCCCCGTGCGTGGGTTTGGGGGCCCGCCGGCGTTCATCGTGTTCCCTGTCATTCCTCGGTCGCCCATCGGTTACTTCCCCTTGCTGTTGCCGGCCGTCGCTACCAATGGGTTGATCTTCTCGATCCGGTCGAAGTCCTCGGATCGCTTCATCAACGGCTCCGATCGTTTCTGGTTGTTGTCCTGCTTCGTAGGCAGTTCGACCTTCACGTGAGAGTTGTTCGGCTTGTTGTGCATCGACTGTTTGAAGTGCGGAGTAGATCGGACCTTGCCATCCCGGCCACAGCATTGCGCGTCCGGGGTGCTGCGATTCATACCACTTCAGCCATGCCATCGCACGATCAGGGTCTGAGTAGAAGGATCGCTTGCCCGTCGCTGGGTTCTTCTGACCGAAGAAGTAGCCGGTGCCGCTCTCCAACGTGAAGCCAAGCATGTAGATAGGGTTGCAGCCCATCAAGTGCGCCGTTTGGATCATGTAACATGCCGAGTTGCCGCCCGGATGGTAGGGATCACGGAACGTCTTCGGCATGAACGGCTCGACCCAAGTCGGGCGCCAGGTGCCGCGCTCGTCCCGCGTGCCGCCGCGCGCCGGCTGGATTCCAACCTCACTGACCGGCCATCGCTTCGATCCGACGACGCGCAGTTGCGCGCTGCCGGCGACCGAGTAGGCGCCGCCACCAAAGATGTTCTTGTTGACTACGACAGCCAGGGAGTCGGAGCATCCAGAGAGTTGGTGTCGCTCACCCTTCCAGACGTTCGCGTCAACGACATGCCAAATTGTGGGCTCCAGCGCTCGGAGGGTCCAGTTTGATCCGATGACAACTTGGCCTTGAGCAGCGTCGAGGCCGGGGGAGTCAACCAGTCCCCCCGCTCCCCCAAGGATGAATGCAGGTCGGCCGGAAGCGATCCCTGTAAGCCACATCGGATCAGAACTTCTGCCGCCCGGTGGGCGTAGGTGTGCCGCTTCGAAATTAGGTAGGAGCATGCTTTGCCGATCTCTTCAGCTTCGTTCGGGTGGTCTATGTAGTAGTGGACGAGCTCGAGGAAGTGATCCGGGTCTTGCGCGCGCGGCGCCATCGGGAACATCCGAGCGAGCTCGCTGCGGTGGTCGTCGCTAACGACGAGCGTGCCACTCGCTGCCATCTCCATGAAGCGAGGGTTGATGTGTGACGCCGGCAGGTTGGAGTCATTCCAAAAGCCAGTGCCCCACTCCTTCGGCCGCGACGTTGGTGGCGTCAGTCCAGCCGGCCACTTCAGCGCTGAGCCACGGCCAAGCACGCGCTTCTTGAAGCAGTCTTGCGTGATGCTTGGGTTTCGATGCACGTTGAGGCCAACGACGCAATCGGCGTAGAGCTTGGGATGGTCAGCGGCCGTGACCCACTTCGCGTCTCGCTTGCCGACCGTCGTGAAGAAGCGGATGTCGGCGCCTTCGACGGTCTTCTCGACCGGCTTCAACCACCGAGGGCGCGGCGTCAGCGTTGCGTTGCCAAGGAAGAACGCTGGCGTGTTGCGCTTCGAGTAATCGACGTAGGGGAAGAGCTTGGTGTCGGCACACGAGGGCAAGTAGTGGACGTTCTTGCGCGTCGGCCGGCAGTGTCGGTGCGCCTCCACCGTGCAGATGTCCATGCTGAAGACGTGCTTGAAGAGCGGCGAGTAACGCGCCGTCTCTCCGATCTCGTATGGCTCGTCGCAAAGATAGACGGCTGTCTGAATGCCAGCGCGGTGGAGCTCGTTGAGGAACTCGGTGTTGCTGGCTGCGCGACCGTGGTGGCACCACACAAGCGACGGCTTGAACTTGGCGATGTCACGCGCCAGCTGCTTCGCTGTGCCAGGCATGGCCATGGTTCGATACGGAGAACGAACCATCTGCGTCGCTCGACGCAGTGGCTTCACGTCCACAACCTTCACGTCGCAGCCAATGGCCTTGAAGCCTTGCGTCCACCCGTTGCGCCAGTCGTCGGAGTAGATGAGGCCGGAGTCGTCAGCGATGACTACTCGCTTGTTGTGTGCGCCGAGCTGGATGGCCATAGCCTGTGCTTCCTGTGTTGAACTTCGTTGTATTTCACAGCACCGGAGTGCCAGACGTTCATGCCTTCCGCATACGCGCGGTCGTGCAGGAACTGGGTCGGTTCCACGTCACCCGATGGAGGGTTGTGCTTGAGGAACTTCGAGCGGAAAAGCATCAGCCCGCACGCGCCTTGGTGCGGGTTCTTTCGCGGCCGGAGGATCGGCACGCCAGTCGCAGCCTTCGTGTTGACGACGCTATCGACCATCGCCGCGCGCCAGTCCTTGTCGAGCGGCATGCGCATCTTGCCGAACCAAGACTCGTCAGTGATGCGGCAGTTCGGCATGACCAAAGCGACGAGCGGATGGTGTAGGTCGCTGATGAGCTCACAGATCGACTTGTTGAGGTAGACCGGCTGACGCTCGTGCAGCAAACGCCACTCGAAGTCCTGCGCAGCCAGGAACGCTTCGGCCTTCGCGAAGTCTTCCCGCTGGCCACCGTCGATCAAGACGGTCACGCGGTAGGGAACGCTGGTGTGCCTGTCGATCGACTCGAGGCAATCGGGGAGTAGGTCGGCGTCATGCACCGCTGTCGGAATCAGAATGTCTAGCAAGTTGAGCCTCCTGCTCTTGCGCGCCTTCTTTGGCGATTGAACGGCGTTGGCACCGCGCGCTACAGAACATGATGTATGGACGACGGTCGCGCAGCGCGGCAACCACCTTCCCTCTAGGAACTACGATGTCCTTAGAACACCCACGACACGGGACCATCGTTACGTCCCCGTTCGGTTCGCTGCCCATTGTCTGCCTCTTTTGCTGGATCCCTCACGTTCTCGATCGGGACGGTTGGATTGACTTTCGACGAGTCCGCAACCTCGCGCTGCGAGGTCAAGAGCTCGTCCTTGTTGCGTGCGGCAAACTTGTAGCTGCCGCCTGGTTGGCCGTTCGCTTCTACCTGCGTTCCGCCGAGTTGCTCGTAGCATCTCTGCACGCATTCCTTCACGGCGGCTTGCGCCTGGTGTAGCCACGGCTGGCCTGGGTAGTGCTCGGCTAGGATTGCCCCCACCGCCTCGGCTGCGTCCCCTGCTGCCTGAATATACTGCTTTGATGCCCTGGCCGGCCGTTGTTGGGCTGGTCCTGACCCGGAGATTTGTTGCGCCATATGTCTTGTCCGTCGCCTGTCTGTTGATCGCGCTTCGCAAAGTCCTCAGCCGGATAGCCGCGATCGGGGTTGTAGCCACCGTTCACCATGTTCGGCACGTGCCGGAACGCGGTTGACGATTGGAAGCCAAGAGGTGGGTGCTGGCAAACGTGCTTGCCTTCCTTGTCCACCTTGTCGATGTCGCTGATCGCATCGGGGATGTCGTCGTGCGTCGAGAAGGGCCACTCGGTCATCTCGTCGATCAACGGCTTCCACTTCTTCCACTGGTCCCGCAGGTTCTGCGAGAAGTAGATGTTGGCGTTGCGGAACCGGGGCTCGACCGACTCGATGCGGATCTCTTTGATCTCTTGGCTGCGGCCTGGCACCGGGATGATTCGCGGCCTGGTGTTGGTGTCGCGGCGGATCTCTTCGAACAGGCTGGAGAGGAGCTCCGTGTGCGTTACCTGCTCGACGATGATGCCCTTCATGTTGATGTGCTGATAGCGGTCCCACAGGTCGCACGCGATGCGCACCGAGTCAGACGGCTTCCAACGGCCAACGTAGAAGTCGCGCACGTAGGCGACGCGGTTGGCGTCGATGGAGACCACCCAGAAGGCCGTTCGGTCGGCCCTGCCCTTCTTGCGCTCTTCGGCAATGAACGCCCAGTCGGTCATCAGGTAGGTCCACACAGCGGACGGGATGTCTTCTTCCTTGAGCACGCGGAAGTAGTCGATCTTGAAGATGCGCTCTTCGTCGGTGGTCGGCTTGTTCTCGTAGAAGCACGAGAACATGCGCGGCGTCATCAGCGCCTTTTGGTTCTTCACGAACGCGCGCGTCAGCCGGCCGGGGAAGAAGAGCGACCCGTCTTGGTTGAGCCACGAATGGATGCTGAGCTCGAAGAGCTCGCGCATCTCGCGCGTCTTCATGATGTAGCAGTAGAGGTCTGCGAAGTGGTGAAGCGTGCCGATCATCAGGATGCGGCAACCAGGGTCCAGCTGCGCGAGGATCTCGCCGAACCAATGCTTCATGCTCTCGAGCGACTCGATGGTCTTGGTGTTCTCTTGCGACACAACGTCGTCCATCAGAACCAAGTCCCAGTGGCTACCCGTCCACACTTCGCCGGCGCCGGCCGCTAGCAACGTCGATTCCTTGACGTGGCTGATCGTGCGCAGCGCTGACGTGAACTCACCCGTCGCCTCACGCCATTCCTTGTCCTTTCGGTGGGCGCCGAAGCGGTCACGGAACCACTGCGAGTCGATGATCTTCATCGCCTGCTTGACGAACTTCTTGGCCTGCTTGCCCGTCTCGGAGCACACACAGATTCGGATGTTCGGGTTCTTCGCGATCTCCCAGCACACGAGCGCGACGTTGAACACGGCGCTCTTGAACGAGCCACGAGGCCACAGCTGGATCTTGCCCTTGTAGATGCCGCGCTCTGACTCAGGGTCGGCGGTCCACTTCCAATTGAGGATCTCGATGGCGCCCTTGCCGTGCGGAACTTCCTGCGCATCGGGCGCGGCGCCGCAGTCACGCGCGAAGTCGAGGAAGCCCTCCTTCGTCGTGTAGTATTCCGCTTCGAGCTTTAGCCGGTGCTTCTTGATCTGCGCCGGCGTGTAGCTGCTCAGGTCGGGAAGATCTGCGTCCATTGGAACCGAAGGTTCGGCCCCTTGTGTTTCGATACCCATCGTCGCCAGCCTCCGCAGGCTTTTTGTTGTCCTTGCTTCTTCAATCGCTTCACCCGGTTCTCTGCCACGTTCCGATCGAGCGTCTTCACGATCGCGTCGGGGATCTCGTCGTTCGATGAATAGAACGAGGCCGTGAGGTCTGGCCGCTCCTGCACCTTGAAGTGCTGCCGGTAGACTTCCTGCAACTGCACGTCGCTCCAGCCCTTATTGCCCGCGAAGTCCTCGTCGTAGCCACCGCAGATGCGGAAGTCGTCGGCGTGGATCGCGAAGGTGTTCGGCGAGGTCATGTCTACCTTGCCGCTGTTCACGTGCTTCAGGCCGAACTTGATGATCCTGCCGCGCTGGATCGCGCTCGTCGCCTGCATTAGCCGATGGAGGGTCGGCGAGTCGAAGATCATGTCCGGGTCGATCATGCAACACCAACCATCGGCCTTCGTCATGCCGAGATTGCGCGCACCCATCTGGTTCCACGGGATGTCGTCATCGACGCGGAAGACTCTGACGCTGGCAACGAACGGCGCGAGTTGCTCAGCAACATCGACGCCGACCGCAGGTTCTCCGTGATCGTCCACGATGATGACGTGCAGCTTGTCCAGCACGACATCGTCATAGGCAATGATCGTTTCAACCTGCTTGGCGAGGATCATCGGTTGCCCGTAGATCGCCATTACCAGCGTCAGCGGCTTTACCATCCTGGGTTCTCGTCAAGTTTGGGCAGGAACGCTTCGGCGATCTCATCGGGGAGCTCGATTTTCTTGAACTCTCGCTTCGTGAAGATCATGAAGTGGCGCGCGTGGCGCGTCTCGTCATGCACCATCTGCCAGCTTAGATCGAACTGGTCAACGATACGTTGCCGGCCAACCTGCACGGTTGCATGCGGGTCGTGGCGATCCGGCACCGCGATCAGGAGGATGTCGGTCATGCGCTTGGCCTTCTCAAGCACGGCCACGTAGTCGTCAACGTGCTCGAGGCTGTCGAGGAACAAGATCGCCTCGTAGTGGAGCTCGTCGATGTCCTCAAACGAGACTTGTTCGACTGGCAAGTTGCGCGTTGCCGCCAGCGCTACTGCATCGCCGTCGATCTCGCACCCAACGACTCCAAGCCCTAGCTCCGATTCGAGCAGCAGGTAGGTGACCAAGCCTTCGCCACAGCCCACGTCGAGCACCTGGCAGCATGCTGGCACGTGCTTCTCAACCTGCACCATCACGTCGAGCACGTGTTCCCGGTAGGGATCGCCCTTCGTCTTGTAAAGCTGGAAGTGGTAGTCGCCGCGCTGTTGATACTTGCTCATGCTCTGTGTGGTTTGAACGTGAAGTAGGGGTTGTCGAAGATGTCTTCGTCGATTGTGTGGATCGAGCTCGCCGAATAGCAGAGCTTCCACATCGCAAACGGTAGCCAGATCTGGTCGCGAGCGACTTGCTCAACCATTCCCCACCAGACCGGCGCAACCATCTCTTGGAACGAGTTGTTGTTCGTCCTGCGCGCGATCATGCCGCATGCCCATAGCCCGAAGTCCTTTGGGAATCCTGCGGCGCTCAGCGTCTTCCTCGCTAACTCGCCTTCCGTGGGTGTGATTTTGTTGCGCGTGACGCATGCGTCAATCTCCAGGTAGGCGCACGTGCGATGCGGATGCTTGAACATCGCCACGTTCGAATCAGCCAACCACTTGTCCGCTAGCGGGGCGACCTTGACCTTTGGAGAGATTGAGCCGTCGCAGTAGATCGACCAGCGCGCGCCGCCTGGCGGAAACATGATCTTCTGGTTTCGATTCCACAGCGTGCCGCTCTTCGACGCGCGATCAGGGTGCATTCGCAGATGCCGCGCGACCTTCTCCTCTGGAGCGAAGCCGAGCGGGTCGGCGTCGTATCCAGGTGTCACGGCTGCGTAGATTATGCCCTTTGTAGAACCGTGAACCCGTTGTTGTTTGTCAGCATCAAAAGGATGCGCCACTCGCTCCCCTCTTGGGCAAGGAACTCGTCGATTGCCTGCCTCAAGCCCGGCTTCGTCTTGTCCTGGCCCATCTTTCCGAACGTCGTTGTGTCGTGAAGTGCTATCCACTTCGTCACGCTCTGATGGTGGCGACATAGTTCGGCCCTGAGTTGCTTGTAGGTGTGGAGGGAATCGATGTGCAGCAAGTCGCACTCAGGCAACGTCGCCTTGAGGCTGTCGTAGCGATGGAACTCGAAGTTGATCGACATCTGACATAGCCGCGCGGCCGGCGCGGCGCAGTCGGCGACATCATAGCTGGAGACAGGTTTGCCGGATGACGCGAGAGCCGTCGCGCTGATGCCTCTTCGGAAGCCGATCTCGCAGATGCGCTTTACGTCAGGGTCGCACGCGAGGCCGCGCAGCAATCCGAGGTGTTCGCTGATGTCGAGTCGCTGTGCCATCAAGCGATGGAGCTCTGTGATTAGTGCGGTCATCGGAGCTTCTTAACCTTCTTGGCCAGCAGTGCCAAGTTCTTCGGCATGCCGCCGCCCATGCCCATCTCTTTCCCGGTCTTGCCCTTCAGGTGTCGCACCCAGCTGCGCGGAACCACCTTGAACGGTTGCCGGTTGAACTTCTTGCGCAGCACGGCGCCCGCGTAGTCGTCCTCGCCATAGGCGAAGAAGTCTGGATCGAACAGGTTGTAGCCGTATTGCGCGCGGATCGACTTGATGACATCGACCGGCACCAACCAGCAGAACGCGCTGACCTGGCCGCACCTGATCGGCGGCTTGTCGTGGGATCGCTTGGCTAGTGCTTCCTTGGTCGCCGTTCGATCGGTGCATGGCGACAAGACCAACGTGCCCTTCGCTTCCTTCAAGAGCTCGACCAACCAACTCCGCTCGGGGAACTCGAGGTCGTTGTTGAGCACGAGCACGTGCGAGAACTGTTCGGTCGGGTCCACGAACAGCGCCATCTCAATGAGCCAGTTGACCGCCTTGCCGAAGCCAAGGTTCGTTGGCGATCCGCCTTGCCAGTCCACGAGCTTCTCATCGATTGACCTGACGGCGCCGTTGTTGAACGCCATCAATCTGCCCTTGAAGCCGTGACACTCGCGGAACTGCTTCAGCATCGACTCGGTCATCTCGACGAGCGGTTCGCTGCCGGCATACACGGTGATCGCGCAGATCCTCATCCTCGGTCCTCTTGGTCTAGGTTGGCAGGCAGGTTGTCGCCGGCTTCGACGGAAGCCTCATGCTCGGCGATGTTCTCAAGTCGCACGCGCTTCTTGTTCTGCAAGGCCGCGAGCTCGTCGAGCTCGTGCAACGACTCTTCGCTGAGGTCGTGCGTGTGATGCACGTTCTGCGTCGCGCGCTCCACGATGCCGATCGATTGCAGTGTGGACACGAGCTCCTTCTGGAACTTCCACATGGCCGAGAAGTCGCCGGCCTCGCTCGCCATCTGCATCGCGCGCTCGAAGGTCAGCTGCAAGTTGCCGACCATCGTCTCGAGCCGGATGCCGACTACCTGCGCGCCAAGGTCGTTGGCGTAGGCGCCGAACGTGTCGCGCACCTTGCGCTCGGTGATGTTGAAGTCGTTCGCGATCGCAAGCGGCGTGAAGCCTCGCGTCCGTAGCGTCACGATCAACGCGACCTTCTGCGGATCGCTGAGGTGGTCGAACCAGGTGTGCCGATTGCTCGGCCGCTCACACTGCATCGCACCCCACAGCCGGTCGCCAAGATCCTGAAGCGTGTAGCTCTTCTGGATCCCGTTCGGCGGTGGCATCGAGACCAGGCCATTATCGATGAGCAGATCAGCAAGCCCTTGGAGGTCCAAGCCGGCAGCGTCGGCCGCTTTTTGCGCGATCGCCACCGCGTCCGGGTTTGCTACGGATGGCACCGCATCGGTCTTGATGACGCGGCGAGCCATGCGCTAGCCCTTCTTGACTTCAGTCTTCGGCTTGGTGGTGATCGAGATGACCGGCTTCGACGCGACACGGATGTCGAGGATCTCCTTGGCCGCGAACACCATCACTTGCTTGCCGGTCAGCTTGTCGCCCGACTCGTTCCGAATCCAGGTCATCGCCTTCAGCGAGTTCTCGAAGCGTGGGATCTGCGGGATCGGCAAGAGCGTTCCTTTCGGGAGGTCACTATCCGAAGGGGCGATCTCGTAGATGCAGTAGTCGCCCTCACCTTCGCCGAGCACGCGCTTACGAGTGCCTCGAGCGGGGACTTTCTTCTTCGGTGGCGCGGCGGGGGAATCAGTCGGAGTTGCGGTGCTCATTCCGCCACATTACCGGTGTCATCGGGAGATGCAACCTCTGTCGGCGGATTGAGTTTGATATGTGCTTGCTCCAGCGCACCGAAAATGGCGATGGTCGCCTTGTCGCGGATCAGGACATGACCCGAGACATTCTTGCGTGTCCAGCATTCGACACCAAGAGCATCGGTTTCGCAGCGCTCGACGATAGTGCCGACATCGGATGTTCGCACTAGGCGAACCTTCACTTCTCCGTGCATGCCAGTCCACAGAACACGAGGCCACAGCTTTTGCGTCATGCCCCGAATGCTACACGAGGCTTGTCCGGGTTACGAGGGCGCCCCTTCCGGGGATACTTCTTCGCCAGCTTGTTGAGGACCACCAGGTCAATCGGCACGTCGCACATCTCGGCATGGATGTCCATGAGGATCGCGATCGTCGTCCCAAGACTGAGCCCCTCCTCATTCGAGTAGAGGGTTGTGGACCAGTGATGCCGAAGAGCGCGCAGCCGATCCGCCGTCTTCGAGTTGATGCTGATGTTGTCGTAGGCCATGCGCGCACCCTACCGCACCGCAGAAAGAAACGCCACACACTTACGTTTCGCGACCTCGAACACTTCACTGTGTATTACGCACGTCATGATGTAGCGGGCACCAGCTGTATACACACACAACCACACACACACAGTAAAGAGAGAGAGATAGAGAAAGTAATAGACATAGGCATTATTGGTCTTTGTTAGCGTTCTGTTAAAGCAATCCGGCAAGAATCGGCCTTGAGCCTCCACTGGGTTTCGGTCCCCAGAAAAAAAATGGGCGAGTGGACGGACACTTTATTCATTACCTGGAGTCTGCGGGGGCCCCATGCCCACAGATCTCGCATCCCTGAACCGCCGATGCCATGGGGAGTTGCGATCATACGTCGCTGAGCTGATGCA
>TARA_R110000772_G_scaffold84241_1_pt1 | contig 27528 bp, 18 predicted proteins | sample TARA_R110000772 | Tara Oceans TARA_R110000772 (sample SAMEA4397948) | marine metagenome | biome: Polar Biome; feature: [SRF] surface water layer (ENVO:00010504); material: water (ENVO:00002006), including particulate matter (ENVO:01000060) such as... | depth 5 m | reverse complement strand
ATTCAGTTTAATGAATGCCGGTGTCCCCCGTTAATGATGAAGAGCCAAGCAACGCCAAGCCACCCCAAGAAATGAATTAGGTGGGCAGCCATATCACAATAGCGGAATTACCATAATCGCAAAGATAGATACGAATCATTTACCGCGTTATGAATTATATAATTTCGTTGGTATAGGATTTATGCGCAGCTCATGGGATTGAGGCGCACGTTTTCTGGAGCAAAAGAGTTGTGAGATCAAACCCACAAGAAGATGAGTAGCGGCAACGGGCGTTGCCGTAAATGCTCTAAATTATATAAATTAGCAGCGAACAATGAGTTTTAGATTATGTGGTGGTTCCAGCCGCTTACTGCCGCCACATAAGCCACACCTGCCTCGACACATCATTGATTTAGCTATTCGGGGCCAGCAGAATATATAAGAATACCTATTGGGGATTAGCCAAGTCCCACATTATTCTTTTGCAGCACCTGCTCAGCGCGGTAACTAGAGCGCACCATAACACCAGAAACCACTTCTAAAAATCCCTTCTCCAAACCTAATTGGCGGTAATTTTCAAACTCAGCAGGCGTTACATAGCGCGCGATCGGCAAATGATTTACCGTTGGCTGCAAGTACTGACCCAGCGTCAAAATATCGACATTAGCCCTTCGCAAATCATCCATTGTCTCTAGGATTTCTTGGTCGGTTTCACCCAGACCAAGCATTAAGCTCGTTTTGCTTAATACTTCTGGCTTGTAGCGTTTAGCATGTGCCAAGACATCGAGGGTTTGCTGATAGCCCGCTCGAGGATCACGCACCGGGTGGGTTAGGCGCCTTACCGTCTCAATATTCTGTGCAAACACTTCGATCCCAGAATCAACCACCGCTTCAACATCGCTTAATACCCCTTCAAAATCTGGGGTTAAGGCCTCAACAGCAGTATCGGGATTTAATTCTTTCACCCGCTTAACACAGGCAGCGTAGTGACCGGCACCGCCGTCAGCCAAATCATCGCGATTGACCGATGTCAGCACCACGTATTTAAGCTTCATCAGCTCGACGGATCGCGCCGTGCGCTCCGGCTCATCAGCGTCCAAAGCCCCTTTGGGGTTACCCGTGTTTACTGCGCAAAACCGGCAAGCTCGTGTACACACATCGCCCATTAACATAATGGTTGCCGTACCCGCGCTCCAACACTCCTGCAAATTTGGGCACTTTGCCTCTTCACAAACCGTCGCGAGTCTATTTTCGGAGACAATTGACGCCACTTTTTTATAAGCATCGCCGCCCGGAATTTTAACGCGCAGCCAATCAGGCTTTGCTAGCCGGGCTTGGGTTTGATTAGTCGCCTTAATACCATCCTTAATCGCCCTAACGCCTCTTTCGGTGGTGAATTTCTCACCACTGTAGATTCGTACAGACGGTATAATATCGCTATCTGACATCTAAATAACTCGCTATAAACAATAGACCGGACTGAAAATGGGATTAACCTAGGCTATTCCAGTGCAAGTATTTTAACATAAATAGCCACACAAGAAGTCAGCCGTAAAACACCGCTGCCTTGCTAGTATTCCAGCTAATAGCTCAGGACTTGCGGGAATAAGCCACCACTAACAATGTAAATACACTCTAAGATGGACCCAAAATAAGCCCCTAGCGTATTAGCACTTACCCCATATTACTTTCCATTTCGTCAACAAGCAGTATTTTGTCAATACTTCTGTCGAACAAGCTCTACTCATCTTCAATAACAATTTCTTGTATTTCAGGCACTTGCAATCTCGCCATCACCATTTCGAAATCAAACTTCTCATAAAACCAACGCCCCCTCTCCCGCTGGCGGTCCAGACTTACCGGTTCAAGACTGCGAATACGAGCACGTAATGTACGGTGAGAAATCATTGGGAACAACAGCAGACGAGGATTTGAGCATAGCCAAAATGCAACAAGAAGGCTTGAACTCGTCGGGCTTTCAGGGATTTTATTTACCCCACCAAGAACGCCGAGTGCAACACTTTCACGAAGTGTTAAATAACTATATGAATGCAGATTAATTAGTTATTTCTTAATTTTCCCATCTCAAAAGCAAAATGGCGGTATAAGTACATTTTACCGCCACAACGCTCCTCTATCACCAAGCTCTTACCTCGGTTAAAATTTTTAGCGCGGTAACCCAGTTACTGACTGGCTTGCCATTTTTATCGCCTGCCACGGTTTTAAATTATTATCCGCGCCTAGCAACCCTGCCCACGACCACATCACCAAACTACCAAACTCAAGATTTAAATAAGCTATACAGTACTTCTCGCCCCTGGGGAATATAATCGCTAAAGCTACAAAACCCATGAATTTGGCCCGGGACACAACGATACTCAACCGCGTTGCCCATGGCTTTAAGCTTTTCCGCATAAAGCCTCCCCTCGTCGCAGAGTGGGTCGTACTCAGCGGTAATAATCACCGCGGGCGGCAGGTTAGCTACCTCTGCGACCAGCAAATCGACGTATGGTGTATTTGTGTTTGCCTTAGTACCAAGGTAATTTTTCCAGAACCATTGCATTTGTTCGCGAGTCAAAAAGTAGCCTTTAGCAAATTTGTGCTGAGAGCCAGTGTCACAACCAGGCGATATTACTGGATACAGTAACAATTGCCTTTGTATTAACGGGCCCTGTCGGTCGCGAGCAAGCAAACACAAAACGGCGGCGAGATTAGCCCCAGCACTGTCACCGCAAAATGAAATGGCATTTACGTCAATGCCTAAGGTCTCCGCTTCTTGTTGCAACCACAGTAGTGCGCGATACGCATCTTCTGGGGCTGCAGGAAATTGCGCTTCTGGTGCTAAACGATAGTCCACCGAAATCACTACCGCTTTGCTGGCATTACACAACATCCGGCACATTCCGTCGTGACTATCCAAATCACACATCACGAAGCCGCCACCGTGAAAAAACAACACCGCGGGCAATAATGCAGCGTCATTTGCACCAGTACTCTCCGGATAATATATCCGCGCTCGCAGCGGATCATTTCGGCCAGGCTCGTTGTCTCTGGCGACGATTGGAATCAGAGTATTCACAACTTGATATACCGGCTCTACTTTACCAGCCACCGCCTTCACACCTTCGCGCATCAATGCGGGCGTGACGTCAGCCATAGGTAACTGAGGCTGACTATTCATGAATTCTAATAGGGCTTTCACTTCCGGGGCTAGCATCATCACTCCGTCATTCTTCTTGTTATATAAAACACTGGCTGTACTCGGTAGCTAATCGCAAAACACTTGCTCAAAACACGGATTACGCTCATTAACCATGGACTGGGCCTTAGAAATATACGCAGACTTAAAGTCAGGATGTGTAAATATCCAAAACGCGCCGCGTTCAATGGCATCAAAAACCAGTTCTGCCACATCACATGGCTGCATACCGTCGTGAATGCCATCACGTAAAAAATCGTTCAATTGCCCTGCTTTATGGAGAACGTTATCGTCGGCATCAATGAGATCCATAATATTGCTGGCTACCTGGGCAGGACATAGTACCGACACACCAATGTCAGCGCCCTGTGACTGCAAGTCATAAAGCAAAGTTTCCGACAACGACACCAGCGCATGCTTACTCGCACTGTACGGTCCCATCATTGGCGAGCTCAACAACCCCGCCAGCGATGACGTATTTACAATATGCGCTGGCGATGCCTGCGCCAGCATTCGCGGCACAAATTCATGTATGCCAAAGACCGCACCCATGAAATTGACGTTCATTACGGTCTGCCACTGCGCAACGCCGCACTCCCAACTCAGACCATTTATCATAATACCCGCGTTGTTGAACAACAGGTTTACACGGCCATAATGAGAATAGGCAAGATCGGCCAATGCTTTAACTTGGCTAGGGTCAGAGACATCACAAACCATAATTTGATGGTCAATATTGCGCTGTAGCAAATCGTGGCTCAGAGACTCGAGCCTAGGCAGACTAATATCTGCGGCAACAAAACGGATCGTTCTAGCCGCACAAACTTGAACTAAGGCCAAACCGATTCCACTGGCCGCGCCAGTGATAACAGCGACCTGCTGCTCTTCTATGTCCATTGATATCTACCCCGTCATTATGTTGCTAGTTTTCACAATGCAACAATGTGCCGATCTTAATCTCAATAATCATCGTCGAGATGGACTAGTACAAACCATCACGATAGGGATATGCTGTATTTTTGCTCTACAATCGCTGCAAACAATGGTGAATATAATAAGCGACCCTATCGACATGAGCTTAGACAACACCCCCGCATATGACTTATGCACCTTTAGCGGCCTTTTAGAGAGCATTTATAAAGGCTTAAACGAGACGCCACTGTGGCAGGGTTTTCTATGCAAATTACGTACGGAAATGAGCGCGAACATTTGTTTTCTTATCCTACGCAACCCCAACCCTGGGGATGCGGGCCTACTCCTGAGTGACGGCCTGCCGCCCGCGCTGTCGGGCAGCCCAAACAATGTCTACAGTGATGGACTGTATGCCATAGACCCTTTTGCAAACCTTCCCTCAGACCAAGTCACCACACTTGAAGAGTTTGTGCCGACCGAACAGCTTTTACGTAGCGAGTTTTATTTGCGCTGCATGCAACCTTTTGATTTATTACATATTCTAGGCGTAGACATGCAGCTCCCCGGCAGCTTGCGGGTGAGCCTACGGATAACTCGCTGCGCCAATGCACCCTCATTTACCGCAAAAGACAAAGAGAAAATTACATTACTGATTCCACATCTGCAGCAGGCAATACCCCTGTACGCCAGACTCCAGCAAATGGAAACCGAGAGGTCGCTTCTCGACCGTACCGTCTCCCAACTATCACTCGGTACGATCATTCTCGACGACGGCCGCCGCGTACTTCACTGCAACGCCGTCGCAGATCGCATTATCACGGAGAAAGACGGAATCTGCAGCAAAGACCGACAAATACTCATTACTCATAGCAGCGAAGCCAACCACTTTAGACAACTAATTAATAATGCAATTGACGCCCATAAACAAAGTAAACCCTACATCGTTCAAGCCATGGCCATTAGCCGTAAAGCTGGACGACTACCCTTAAATATAGTGGTTCGCTCAATGCCGCAAGTGAGTCAGCTTGACGGACAAACCGTGGCTGCGGTCGCTATTTTTATTAGTGACCCAGAATATAAATCTCACACTTCGGCGGAAATATTAGGTCAGCTTTACGGATTAACGCCAGCAGAATCGAGGCTCGCCATGGCCTTAGCAGATGGACATAGCCTAGAAGACGCCAGCAATAGTTTGCATATCAGCCGCAACACGGCCCGCGCCCATTTACGCGCAATCTTTGCCAAAACCGGTGTTACCCAACAAACCATGCTAGTTAGCTTACTATTGAAAAGCGTTGCGGCATTTCTGGCGTCGTCGCGTTAAATTCATATTTAATGCTATTTACTAAATATAGTTAATCTGGACGATTAAAGCCCTCTTAAAGCCACATAAGATCATACCTATAGCGTCTATCGGCGCAGTAAATTTAGGTATGAAGGGTGTCGTCAAAATGACCAAAAACAACTGCAACACACAGCGTCGTTATGTAATCGTCGGCGCCGGCATGGCTGGCATTTTAGCAGCCATAAAATTACGCGAAGCAGGCAAAGATAATATTCGCGTGTATGAGAAGGCAGATCGCATCGGTGGCACGTGGCGCGAAAACACCTACCCCGGCCTGACCTGTGACGTACCTTCGCACTCATATACCTACTCCTTTGAACCCAATTCGGAGTGGACTCGGCATTTACCACCTGGAGATGAGGTCCAAGCTTACTTTGAATCTGTAGTCAAAAAATATCAGCTTGAAGAAATTATATCTTTTAATGAAGAAATCACCGACTGCCAATTTAACAATGAGCAGTGGCAGATTTCTACCTCAAAAGGCAATACCGACTACGCCGATTTCGTCATTGCCGCTACGGGTGTACTACATCACCCACGCATCCCGGCCATAAAAGGAATGGAGAAATTCAAAGGAAAGTTATTTCACAGTGCACGCTGGGATCATTCTGCTGTATTAGATAATCAACGTATTGCTGTGATTGGCACTGGCTCTACTGGTGTTCAGATCGTAACGGCACTCGCCGATCGAGCAGCCAATTTATGCCACTATCAACGCACTCCGCAATGGATAATGCCCGTAGTTAATGCCGAATTTAGCGAGGCAGAAAAGGCGCTTTTTCGGAATAATACCGCAGCGCTCAAACGCATTCAAAACGACCCAGAATTAGAAGCTAATATCGAGCGCTTTTCAGTCGCGATCACCGAACCCGATTCTGCAGCAATGCATGAAATAGAGAGTATTGTTAGACAAAACTTAGAATCATCCGTAAGCGACCCCGAGCTCAGAGAACGTCTTCGGCCTGATTATCGCGCGGCCTGCAAGCGACTCATTTACTCCGAAACATTCTACCAAGCTGTACAAAAGCCCAATGTCGACATACTAACCGAAGGCGTGGAGGTCATCGAAGAGGACGGCATTCGCAGCCTCGACGGCACCCTAAGAGAATTCGATATTATCGTGCTTGCTACTGGTTTCCACGCCGACCGCTTTATGAGACCAATGCAAATTACCGGCGAAAACGGCATTACACTTGAACAAGCCTGGGCAGAGCGCCCAACGGCTTATATGTCGGTATCTATCCCTGGCTTCCCCAATCTATTTATGCTCAACGGCCCCAATGGCCCCGTTGGGAACTTCTCCCTCATTGAGATCGCCGAACAGCAATGGCATTACATTAGCCAACTGATGACACCAGTGGAAAATGGTGATTATCGGAAAATTAGCGCCACCCAGACAGCCCTAGATAATTTCGACAAAGCACGGATCGCGGCCGCCAAAAAATCGATTTTTGGCTCTGGCTGCCAGAGTTGGTATTTGGATTCTCAAGGTGTACCCGCAACGTGGCCATGGACCCGTGCGCAGTTTAAAGCCGCAATGCATAAGCCAGACTTTTCAGCGTTCCACATGATCTGAACGCTATTACGGAATCACAAAAATCGGGGATTTAGCATGAGGAACGTAGCTCTTATTACCGGCGCCTGTTCGGGTATCGGCCTAGCCACAGTAGATAGCTTACTCGCCAGCGGTGCCACCGTTATTGCCTGCGATATCATGTCCCCATCGAATTCGCTTTCCACATTATGGCAAGCCAACGGTATACATTTTTTCCAGCTCGACGTGGAAAATGAAGCAGCAATACGTGCCACGCTTACCCAAATTGCCGATGAGTTCGCCAGCATCGACACACTTGTCAACTGCGCAGGAATCAGCGGTTGGGGCGGCGTAAGCGATATTGATATGGCGCAATGGCAAAAGGTATTAAGCGTTAACCTGACCGGCAGCATGCTGATGTGTAAATACGCACTACCGGTCATGCTCGCCCAAGGCCACGGCAATATCATTAATGTAGCGAGTATTTTTGGTCTAGAGGCCTGCGACAATAATGTTGCCTATAATGTATCCAAGGGCGGCATCATTCAATTAACTCGCAGTATTGCAGCGGACTATGCCAGCTGCGGTATCCGCTGCAACAGCGTGGCGCCTGGCTTGATTGAAACCGCCATGACCAAAGATATCGCCCTAGCCCCGCAACTCCATGAAAAATTTATTAGCTGGCATCTGCAAGGCCGCGCTGGCCGTGCCGACGAAGTAGCCAGTGTGATCGACTTTCTTGCATCTAGTGCAGCATCATTTGTAAACGGTCAAACCATCGCGGTTGACGGCGGATTTAGCGCTGGTCGCAAATTTGCAGCCCATCCCAAATAAGTCTATTGAGCGACCATAAGTGACCATAAGTGACCATTCTTTTTACTTATATCTTAAATAGTCCATTTCAACGATGTTTCACCTCTATCGCCATGACATAAAGATGTTATTAAAAAGACAGAAAAAAGATAAGCCGCCAAGGCCGCATTTAGCTATTCAGATTATAAAAAAACCATTTTAGGAGTACATTATGTCATCACCGAAAAACTACAGTTACGCAGTAAGAGCGCTTATTATGGCCATAGCGGCCATTAATATTAGCTATGCCGAACAATCAAACAATAGCCTGGCACTAGAAGAGGTAATTGTAACCGCCCAAAAGAAAACTGAATCGCTACAAGATGCACCAATTTCCCTAATCGCATTTGGTAGTGAAAAACTCGAACAGCTTGGAATTAGTGATGTTGGCGATATTCAAGGCGCGGTACCAAATTTATCCACCGCGCCACACCCCTCAAATCGCAACTCACTCACTGCTTTTATTCGCGGCGTCGGCAACGCTGACTTACAAATCACCAAAGACCCGGCGGTGGGTGTTTACCTCGATGGCGTCTATTTAGGTCGTTCTGCGGGCTTAACTGCCGATATCGCCGACGTGCAAGCGATCGAAGTATTACGGGGGCCCCAAGGCACACTTTACGGACGCAATACCACCGGCGGTGCGATTTCAATTCGGAGCGCGCAAGCGGACGAGGAATTTAGTCTTAAACAAAAAACCAGCAAGGGAAATCGCGGTTACTGGCGCACGTTAACGCAAGCCAATTTACCTATTACCGATACCGTCATGGTGCGTGCAGCGTTTAGCCGCAGCGCTGAAGACGGCTGGGTAGAAAACATCGGCACAGGTAAAGATTTTGGCGAACAACAAAAGCAAGCACTCCGTCTTTCTGTGCGCTGGTTGGTCAGTGACACACTGACCTTAGATTACGCCTTTGACCAATCTGAAATCAATGGTGGCCAACTCGCCTATCAGCTGACTCACATCACCAACCCAAATGGCGCTGGATTAGCTCCGTTTTCTCGTGATACACGTCAATCGGCACTGTCGGTTAATAATTTGGAAAAAAGCAGTGATGACGTTAGTGGGCATAGTTTAACGGCAAGCTGGTTTATTAGTGACGATCTCACAATTAAGTCCATTACGGCCTATCGTGACCTCGATGAGTTCGCCTACCAGGACTATTCTGCCAGCGCGCACCATTTCAGTGGCGGCGCATTCCCATCCATGGTCGCCAGCGGCGCTGAAATTCTCGACACTCGTACCGACAAAGTTCAAGATCAGATCTCGCAGGAAATCCAATTTCTAGGCACGCTATATGGCAAAATAGACTATGTAGCTGGCTTGTATTATTTCAAAGAGAAAGGCCGCGAAGACCAACTCGCATCACTCAATCTTTTAGCACTGGGCGGATTCCCAGAAATAGCTGAAGAATATAATGAAGTAGACGCCAGTGCCGAATCCCTAGCCGCGTTCTCTCAATTTGAATACACGCCCGACCTGCTGGAGCAGCGGCTTCATTTGACCCTAGGTATGCGTTACACCAACGATAAGCGTGAAGCGAGCAAGTACGACAACTTATTCAACAACCTAAATGGCGCCACAGTGAGCGGCGAGCAGTCCTCCAGTAAATTTACCCCCAGTATCACCGTGGCCTATGACCTCAGCGACGACATAAATGCTTATGCCAAAATCGCCACGGCCTATCGGGCAGGTGGGTTTAATACTCGAGGCACAGAGTCACGCTTTGCCTCAGGCTTCGACCCGGAGGAATTACTAGCCTACGAAATTGGCAGCAAAGCCGAACTATTTAATCGCCGCGTACGTCTTAACCTTGCCGCCTTCTTATACGAATACACAGACTTACAAGTAGACCAAAGCGATCCTGTCAATATTATTGCAACCGACACATTTAACGCCGGTGAAGCAGAAATGTCAGGCGCAGAAATAGACTTAACTGCCGTATTGAGTCGCGACCTACTACTAAATGTTAGCTACGGCTATCTTGACGCCAATTACGAGTCCTTTATTCAATATGGGCAAGAGGTGTCAAACTCAAAAAATGTTGCGTCTGCGCCTCAGCATAGTTACAACATTAGCTTAGACTACGCTCGAACTGTTTCATTCGGCGAACTCAATGCCGCGCTGAACTACAGCTGGGAAGATGAATATTACTTCAGTTCGCAAGGTGTGGCCCGCAAAGACGACGTTGGGCTATTAGGCGCGACACTCGGCGTCCGCGATATCGCAATGGGCGATGGCGAACTTAGCGTACAGCTATGGGGCAAAAACCTAGAAAACAAAAACTACGCTGCGCACGAAATTGACTGGGCTGCCAGCGGCTTCGTAACCACCATCTTTGGCGAACCTCGCAGTTTTGGGCTAGATGTAACATTGTCCTTCTAACAACTCACCAATAAAATAGCCAGCGCCACGCTGGTTGAATATCCAGCAGGCTACAGTATTAGCCAAACCTGCTGATCATTATTCCCTGTATGTGCGTATATTTACTGCTCAGGGATATGGGAAGTGTCGCAACGCTGCTTGACTAACAGCCCACGCTGCGACTCTTCCTTTACAAACTCCGAGGCCAAATTAGCGGTTACTACCGCAGATAAGCAAGGTCTAAAGGAGATAAGCGAACAACTACTCGTGCGGACGTGCCTCCGCCCCTGCTACTATTCTATAAATACAAATGCGACTTGATGGTATTTTCTAGCATATCCCGTGGTATTCGCGCCGGCGGGTGGAACGGTCGAGCAGGCTCCGCGTCCACAGCTGGCCCATATGATCCAGAGACTGTCGTTAGCATTGAATTAGGAATGCGTTCGGATTGGTTTAATAATAGATTGCGGCTAAATCCAACCCTATTTTGGACGAAATATGACGATAAGCAAGAAGCTGTATCCCAGTGTGTTGCGGATACAAACTGTGCTTCTTTTGAAACATTAGTTGAAAATGCCGCCGGCGCTGATATCAATGGGTTCGAATTGGAATTTCAAGCTTTGTTAAGCGACCAACTGACTTTACGGACCAATATCGGTTATATCGATGGAGACTTTACGTCGTACGAGGTCCCTGATTTACAAAACCCAGGAACCACAATAGATGTCAAAAACCAGAAAAATCTCATTCGCACTCCAACATGGACCGTTGCTACCGGTCTCGACTACACTCTGTTGATTGACGGAAATAGCGATCTAGTTTTTAGTGGCAGCTACTATTCTATTTCCGATGATCGACTGCAGGTCAATAGGGATTACTACGGGCGCGATCAGGTTGACGGCTACCATTCCGTCGACCTTTCGATGTCCTACAACTACGAGGGGAGCAGTTTGCCGGGGAAGTTCACTCGCCTCAGTGTGGGCCTATGGGGTAAAGATATACTAGCAAAAGACGATGGCCGTATAGCCAACACACTAGACGCTGGATTATTTTACCTTAACGTCACTGCCCCAAGAAAAACCTTTGGCATAGATTTAATCGTGGAATTTTAACAATTCCACTGACAAAATACCGACATACTACTAAATAGGCAGGCGCCGCCATCGTTAAAGGCCACACGTTGCGCGGCGCATGAAATATGAGTGTATAAGGCTCAACTAAAACGGCAGGCCATCGATTTCTGCTCCGTTAGCACATATGCTAAAAAGTGCTTGCGACAATCAATTTTAGTCAGATTAAATACATAGTGTCCCTCACAAACTAAAACACTATAATTGTTGATCTATATAAGCTTGGAAAATTGAGATCAGCATGCCTTACTGCATTCAGTGCGGAACCGAACTCACGCTTAAAACTCCGCCTAACGATGATGTTGAACGCCTAGTGTGTCCGTCGTGTAACTATATAAGCTACACCCCAATATCTGTTCTGGTTGGGGTATTACTCCACTTTGAAGACAAAATACTTTGGATAAAGCGTGGCATTGCGCCTTATAAAGGGTTATGGACTTTCCCGTCAGGTTTCCTGGAAGCAAACGAAAGCCTACAAGAGGCGGCGTCGAGAGAATTAGCAGAGGAAACAGGTATCTTAATCCCACCCGCTAAACTTATTCCATTTGGTGTATTATCCATCACACCAATAAATCAAATTTATTTTACTTTTCATTACAAATGCGAAGATCTATTGGCAGCTCAACTGACCAGAGAGGTCGCGGACTGGGGGTGGTACACCGAATCCGATGCGCCATGGCCAGAAATGGCCTACTTAGAATCACAAGAATATGTTTTGCAAACCTACCAATGGCTCAAAAATGATGAATTCTCTCTACGAGTTGGTAAAAAAGACAGTAGTGGAATGTTGATGCAGACGTTTAGAACGCTAAACAACATCGAGGGAAATTTCTGAAATAATACTCGTAAGCTATAGCTGTATTTTTTCAGAAAGCTGACAAAATTTCCAGCTATAGCTAATTCTAACAATAATTTTAAAGCATACCCATTAATGGCGTAGCCGCCAAAATATCACCCTTGATTTTTATTTTTCGAGTCATAATCGCCAATTGCGGGTTAATTTTTTTGTCGAGCATATTTGAAAATACTTCGATACTAGAACTGATGGTAATGTCCGGTGATTCAGCATCATCCTGAATCGATGGCGGCGAGGTGTTACCATTGAGAATCATAACATCACCATCTAGCTCTAGCCTGATAATTTTATTAAATTGACCGACGCTTGCCGCCTTTTCAGCCAGCCGCTCTCTTAAAACTTCGAATGTATCCATAACTCACCCTTTATAAAAAAGTCAATAATGCTGCATATTATATATTTTGCCTACCAACATATATAATTATTAATATATGGCAAAATGGACTCACACTCAACATAAAATACTCATTTAGCACACAAACGGCCTGCGCGGGCTTTGTTTTATTCCGACATCGTAGGGGCAAGGGTTTAAGTTATGAGCTTGTAACATCATTTACAGCAGGCAATGCAATAAGGAGCTAAAGCTACTAACTACGCGGTTCAAAAATTGCTGAGCCTACACGATTATTACTTAGCCATCAGACGAATATATTTACTGACCAAACCAATATGCACTCCGCTCTTGCGCGTCTTCCACATACAGCATGGCCTCCTCATATAACAACGTTCCTCTTCCCACGCTATCCATTGCAGCGGCAGTTACAGCAGAAATATAAGATTGATGACTTGGGTATCTGGCGAGAATATCTGTTATCAGAAATTCCTGGAAACTTCCCCAAAACGTGCACTCGTCGCCGCGGTTTATACCTAAGGGGGCAGCCATTGGTGGCGTTCGAATACCGCCCTGTGCAAGTCCATCTGCGTCACGAATAATCCGGTAGTATTCATCTAACTCAATGCGAGGCTGGGATTCTGGAGCACGCCCGGATGCTACCCATTTATTAAGATGATGCAGAGCGGCAGCAGCCACGCGACCTTGCCCGACCTCGTTTATAGGCAAACCGCAAAATATGGGTTGTTCCAGATAAATTGGTACATCCCCGGGCGACGAGGCTTCGCGAACCGCAAAAGCCGTCGTGTACGCCCACAGCTGCTTATCAAAATGTGATGCACCAGCGACTTCCCAAACTCGAATCAACCCCCGGTCTGCTCCGTAAGGCGGCGGCAAGGGCGGTAATATTTGCGTACTCACAGGTACAGTGTAATCGAGGACCGCTCCACCGGTTTCAAGAGCAAGAATGCCATCAATTTCAGTTTCGGTAATAAAGTGCAGGACTGGCACTCCCACGTCATCGACACCTTTGCCCTCAACCGGGCCCGTGTGCAAGAAAAAACCATCAAACAGCTTGTGCTCTCGCTGCACAACGTCACTATAGGCAACCAGCATAAATGATGACTGCGATTCACCACCGGCGATCATACGTTTAGGAACCAGGCCCGCCAACGGCGATGGGCCGCTATTTTGCGCAAATAAGGCGCGCCCTGCTTGCGCATAAATATCCCAAGCATAGCCGTCGCCCGGGTGACTGAGTGGCCCGTAACGAACTGGATCCCAATTTTTTAGCGCAAGTGGACTTCCACCACTAACACCAGTTTCCTGAGCAGAGACGCCAACATAGACAAAGCCCTCGCGCATCAACATGTCATGTGAGGCATTCCACAGAACATCAGTATCGGATTGCCCGGTAACGTTGTACCACTCTAAAAAAACCGTGCCGTTAAATACACTCGCGAGTTTGGGCCGCCTGACCATTATTCGGCTAACGAATGTCGCATCGGGGCCCCCTGTTAATACACCATCTTCGTCGCGCTCTTGTGCTGTACCACTGAAAAAATATTCCTCTTCCACATAATCATAGGGCTGTAACGGCGCAAGCGCTTCCACTGTGGTTCCGAACGGTCGGCCTTTTAAACCCGCATCACTTGCAATAGGGCCCTCGACTGAAGGAGCCGCTACTAAGCTAGTTGCACCCCGCGGGTTTGCCTCATAGAAATTATTTTGGGCAGCATTTGATGTCGTTGAAGTGGTGCCCGAGCCACCACACGCAACGAGTAAGACTATTGCAATTATTTCAATGGCGGCGGCGCGCAGAACATTTATCGAGTTTATCATTATGGCACCCTAATTTTTATGACCATGTAAAGCTTGCTCCAAGCTGTTACAAAGAAAAACCGATCAATAGCAATTTGCGAGCGAACCACAACGCAAAATTGAGACAGACGCCAGCCCCGAACTCGCTCGCGCCATACCAGCAATTACGTCGCGATAAAGATCTATCACTCCTTTTCCCGCGGAATAATCGGCAATACAATATGACTTGGGTATTTCTCGGAATAGTGAACAACAATATCCGCGGGATTCTCATTGGGGAACACATAAGGAAAATCGCTAGAACTGACTGCTACCGCAATTCGGTGCCCTTTCTTGACTAGCCATGAGGCGGGGAATAATGCAATGTTATATTCAACTACCTCACCGACAGGTATCGGCTCTTGACGACGATAATCACTCTCGAAACTGCGGAAGGTCCCCTTTAAATACCCTGGCTGAATCATAAGCCAGGCGCCCGGCTGCGGTTCACTCTGAAAGCTCTCCGCTGGCTCGTCCGGAAAGACATCAATTAATTTCACGATAAAGTCGGTATCATCAACTGTCGTCGAGGCATACAAGGTCATCGTAATTGGCCCCGTAATTTCCATATCTTCCTCCACCGGCTCAGACATATACACTACGCGAGAGAGTGGATTTTCAAGACGCTGATCACCACGGTCACCGGGGTCGTTATACCCAACGATGTCACGATTATCTGGATTAGTCTCATTATGGGTTTGTGAAAACCCGGTATAACCATTTCGCAAGCCATCTACTGGCGAATAATTATATGAATTTGCACCCGGGGTTGCTGGTGGCTGATCGGCCAAGCCACCCTCAACAATAGGATCGCCTCCTGGTATCGGAGAGCTCCCTGCCGTCAAATACATCTTGGTGTACTGCGTATTCGCGATCGGCCAATCGTTAGCTTCTTTTGGTTCCCACTCCTGATAGGTCAAATAACGGAAGCGCGCTGCATCAAGCTCATCCTCAATGCCGTTTTTCTGGCCTTTCAACCAGTAGTCGAACCAACGCAGCGCTTCACCCGTTAAATCAAACCCTGGCGCATTTCCTGCGTGGCTCATAAAGCCAAAAGAAAGCATATTGTTCTCGCCGCCGTAGGTCTCGTAATCATCTATCGAACCGGCCACGAAAATATCATCCCAAGAACTCCACACCCAGGCTGGAATTTCGGTAATTGCTCGGTCTGCAATCCCAAATGTATCCCAAAACTCATCTTTCTGTGGGTGATCCCAAAACCCGTAAACCGCTGGGCAATAAGGGGTCTGGGCGGTATAGACTTTGTCGGTCCAGATTTTAACAGCGCGATCCCATTCACTCTGATCTTGCGGTGGTGTGTAGGTACCATTCTGACCATAAGCCATTCCCCCAGGAATACTGCAGACCAGCGACGCCGTCGCGAAAGATCGTATACCTCCTGGGTAGAGCAGCATATAACCGTTACCACTAGTGACCTGAGGAATCATTGCTTTCCAGGATGGCGGCGCATAGGGCGCCGTCTGAACCTGACTAACGCCATTACCTGAGCCGCCAATAGTGCCCACGTTGCCAGTAGACCAATCCTGCTCACCCAGCCACTCAATGGCGTCGTAATTACGCAAAGCCCACGCCGGGTCGCCATAATTCCAAGGACCACCTTCGCTTTCGCCGGTGCCCGGTACATTTACATAACCCGCGACGTAGCCATTGCGGACAAACTCCGGAAAACTGACCCCCAAATTACCAACGCCACCACAATCCGGTACCGGCCCCGCTCGAGTTGTATACGACAACTCAACAATTACGGGGAAACGCCCCGGTGCTTTCTCGGCGCTGCCCTCTGATTCGGCAGGAAAGCACAGGTCAATATTCACCGTATCGCCATACCGAGTGGTAATATAGGCTTGCTCGGTAACCATTCCCGCGTATGTCCTCGTATTCGCGCTTTCGGTTTGCGAGCTATTACTCACTTCAGTGCCAACTGCAGGTTTACTACTATCCCCACCACAGGAAACAGTAGTGCATAGAACCACCAAGAACAGCAACGCGCTTACAAGTCTATTCCAATTCATCAGCCCACTCCTGCGCCACAAATGTGATCGCCAGCAACATTGACAACCACATCAATAGCAATATTTTTTATTGTTTAAATATATATATTAGTATAAAAAGTATTAAATGCACAAATAGTGTATTATGAGAAATTATATGCATTTAGCGATAATGACCCGCTCATAGAACGCGCCATAGCCTATCGGCCGGGCCGGGGCGCCGAGGTATGCATAGGGTATAGGCCACACCCAATAAAAATAAACTTACGCAAAACGGATACCAGCCAATGAAAAACTTCCGACCAAGCAGCTACTCATTCGCCATTCTCACGCTAGCCGCAATCAAGTCTACTGACCTAGCCGCCGCCGAAGCAGCGACCCGAAAAACACTCGAAGAAGTACTTGTCGTCGCACAAAAGCGGGAAGAACGAATGCAGGACGTCCCGATATCAATGAACGTCATGTCCGACACTCAGCTTGCAGAACAAAATATCACTACAGTCACTGATTTAGCGCGAATTGAACCCTCGCTAAATTTCCAGCAGGGGTTTGCAGCACATTCAAATAATTATGCTATGCGAGGAATTACCTCTTATTCACTAGAAGGCGGAATTCAACCCAGCGTTTCCCTCGTGGTTGATGGTATACCACTGTTTCGTGCCGGCGAGTTCGCATCGGAGCTGGCGGATATAGCGCGGGTAGAAGTATTGAAAGGCCCCCAGGGAACCTTTTTTGGCAAGAATTCCACTGGCGGTGCTATTAACCTCGTTCGAAATCGCCCAACTAGCGAACTGGAAGGCCAGATAAATGTAAGCCTAACAACCGACGACGAGGAATTAACCAGTGCAATGCTGAGCGGACCACTATTGCCTGGTGTCAATGGCCGCATAGCGGCTTATTACAAAACTCGTGAAGGGCATATTAAAAACGTGCAACCAGAGACAGGTAATGAGGGCGGCGAAGAAAGCTGGGGAATCGTATCCAAACTCGACTTTACCTTCTCTGAATCAGTGAATCTGTTACTCACTGGTGAATACCGCCTCGCGAAGTCTGGCCTCGGCCCACAAGTCACCGTCATCAATACGGTACCCGAAAAAGATGCCATTATGGGACCTGAAATATTCAATGACGTGTTTAAAACAAAAACAAATACTGAAACTGGAAACGACGTCGAAAACTGGGGGATTACCGCGGAATTGTCGTGGGAAATATCAGACACAGTATCGCTGGCCTCGATCACAGGTTACCGCGATTACTATGCACAGACACTGACCGATATCGATGCGTCACCGGCCAGCGGCACAAACCCTCAAGCCGTCCCAGTGGTCCACATTCCGTCGTCCAACCTCAATAGATACCCAGACAAGTTACCCACCGCAGGCAATAATGTTGAATACCTAACTCAGGAACTTCGCGTTGAGTACGCAACGGATAGCTTACGCTGGGTGACAGGTGCCTTTTATCAAGGTGTAAAAGACCATTTTTACGGTGAAGTTGCTCTACTCGCCAAAGACTCATTTTTGGTGGCCTCACTAGCGGGAATCGAACTACCGGTATCGTCGGGCGAATACGCAGCAATCACCACACACCCTGATTCCTATAGCACACTCGACAGCGCCGCGATTTTCACCGATATAACATGGAATATTAATGAAAGCTTAGAAGTTTTTGGTGGCTACCGAATAACAAAGGAAGAAGGCGAGATTGATCACAATCGAATAGACGTAGTGGTACCCGCAATAGCGCCGTGCTTTAGTACCACGGATTACAGAGCCAATTTCACACCTGACGCCGTGGGCTGTGTTGCTATCACCAACGAGATCACAGCATTCACTGTGCCCGATGAGCTAACCGGTTGGTCAGGAAGATTGGGGGGCAAGTGGTATCTCACAGAAGACACTAATATGTATTTTTCTGTGTCGCGTAGTTTCGTCGGTATAGGCTTTGACTCGGGGCGCAACTCCACTGCCGAAAAAGCGACACTCGAACCAACTACATCCAAAGCCGCCGAGATCGGTATTAAGTCTATATTGCTAGATAACACCTTGCGCCTTAATCTTGCCGCGTTTATCCAAAATTCTGAAAACCTGCAGGTATCGAGACTTATCCCCGGTACAATCACCGCAGAAAACATCAATGCCGGCAATATTAATAGTCAAGGTGTAGAGCTAAGCTTGGCCTGGCGCGCTACCGACAATTTGTCATTTAACGGCTCCGCGTCTTGGGTAGATGCCGAGATCGATGACCTAATTCAATCCTGCTACTACGAACAAACCTTTGAGCAAGGCTGTAACCTCGATGAAAATAACGATGGGACGCCTGAAAGCCAAGATGTATCAGGAAAACCTGCCACACTTACACCAGAATACAGCTACTCATTCACATCAAAATACGAATACCCGCTACAGGCAATTCAAGCTTCTATATACGGCCTAGTAACTTATAGCTGGCAAGATAAAATCGTGTTCCCACTCTCTCACGACCCGATACTGGCTCAGGATGCATATGGACTTGTCGACGTATCCCTAGGCTTACAAGATACAGACGGCGAATACGAAATTGCGCTATTTGGTACAAACATAACTGATAAAGAATGGCATGCGTCGAAAGATGAGGCTGCAGGCGTAATCGGCCGCTTGTACGTTAGAACACCACGCGGCGCCCAGGCCTATTGGGGACTAAAAGGCACTTTTCGCTTTTAGCTCTAAATAAAGCTCCATACTTAAATGATTAGTACGGAGCTTTATGAAAAACCAAGCCCAGCTTTCTAAAGAGGAGTCGGCAACTAGGAATAGCGATCTAAATGTTCATTTAAATATCTAGCAACATTGGTTAATGCCTGATGCGTTTCAGGCAATACTGACCATAAGTGCCAAACATGCGGTAAGCCCTCCCAAATTTCCAGTTCAAAATCTACGTCACATTCCCGCGCCCTTGCCGCTATTCGCAAGGTATCGTCAAGCAATATTTCTGTACTACCAACTTGCGCAAACATCGGCGCGCAACCAGTGAAATCACCAAAAACAGGTGATAACAACGGATTTTCCGGATCCGCATCGCCGGTATATAATTCGAAAGCTTTCATTTTCCGTCGCGTCGGCAGCATTGGATCAAGCCATCTATTACTGGCTCGCGACGGTCCAGCAAAACTTAAATCTGACATCGGACTAAGCAAGGCAACCGCTACTGGCTGCGGCAAACCCGCATCTTTTAACGCCAACAACAGAGACAGTGTCAAACCGCCACCCGCAGAGTCCCCAGCAACGACTATATTTTTTGAATCAAAACCTTTATCAAGAAGAAATCGATAAGCGGTTAATGCATCATCAAGGCTGGCCGGAAACGGATTTTCCGGAGCGAGACGATAATGTACTATCAAGCCATCAGCACGACACCCCCTCATAATTTGCGCCAGAATTTGTTTATGGGCCCATATAGCAGGGAAAAAGAAGCCACCACCAGGAAGGTACATTACGATCCTACTACTGGTCTTTATATCACTACTCACTAACCGCTCCGCAGGGAAACCCAAGCCTTCAACCAGCTCGACCGTACACCCGTTCGGCACTTTGTCCCATTTCTCGGCAAAGCCCTTGGCTTGTTCAGCATAATCAGTACCAACAAAGCCCATAAGCTGCTTAACCGTTCCTCGCAAGAACATATTCAGTGCTACTGCTTGCCAACTGATACCAGCCACTAGACGAGGACGTCGTTTCTTAAAGGAAATGGTTGGCAATGTTGAAATATGCTTAGATAACTGAGGGAAAGAATCAAAAGCCTCAATTTCGGCAGCCTCTATGGCCTGTAAAGCCTCGATAAATTCATTAAGATACTCCTTGGGGAATTCACTAAAGCCAGCCGAAACTTGTTTAACACAGGCTAACAACTCTGGTATATTTTTTGTTTTCGGCAAGCGATTCAATAGAACCCATTGTCGTCGCCACTGGACCATTCCTGTGCCGAATAGCCGCTTAGGTAAGCGAGACAATTCAATACCTGTATAGACGGCCCGCTCTGCAACGGCCGGTAGCACTTCCAAAAAAGCATACGGCACATTACCTAATGAAATTCGTCTAGCATGGTCTAAATATGATTCATATATTCTATCAAACTCAGTCTGCCTGTCGTCGCCAAATAATGGATCAGGCCTTAATAGCGAATGAAAATCCGCGTTCTCAAATTGTTCTGGATGATCAACAACATAGCACTGCTCTAGACTTAGGTTTAGACGACGGCGCCAACAATATTCGCTTAAGCGTTCAAACAATTCGGCTCTAGGCATCTTAGCGTTATTTACTGCCATTTCAACGTCGATGCGCAACTCTGCTTCCAAGCGAGCTACTTCATAGTAATCAATTAGCAAATCATCAATTGAACCGCTGTATTTAGGGTAATCCTTTCTTAACTTTACAAAAAACGCTTCCTTTCCACCGCACTTAAAATCGCGCGACTTTATAACTAAATATTTCAACACCAATCCTAGTAACCGCAGATCAAATTGACGACCTCCGTAAAACTTATCTATCTCGTCCTCGACAAGCTTAACTACGCGACGAATATAATCGTGTTCGAAAAAAAGCCATTTAATATCGCAAGCATAAACCACTTTATTAATACTACTTTTTGAACTACCCATTAGTCGACACCAAACCATATTTAGGTTATAAATATCAATTCCAGAAAACGTAGGACAAATCAATCATCATGTCGCTCCGTACTTAAATACAATTCGCCATACACTTCGTCAAAAAGTTCACTGATACGATTTTGCTTAGGCAGCACACCCTTTCTAAACAAAAGATTAAAACTAAATTTATCTAGATAACTCCAAACAGTAACTCCGAATGCGTTGATATCCATCAAATTCCCACAGGACAAAAGATCCACCATCTTTAAACGCCCGTCACAAGCATACAATTGCTCTTGCGGACCAGGAACATTAGAAACCGAAAAATTAGCCAAAACACTCCGTTTCAGCCGCTGCCGCCGTGAGATGTACCAGTTTAAAATCCTGAACAAACTACCTGGCAAGTAATCCGAAAAATTATCAATTCGTCGACCATCAGTAATCCTTACATGTTGCATCGCAATTTCACTGGACTTCTGAATCGCCAACAATCTTTCATCGAAAGATCTAATTCGCAAATCCATAGAAACAAAGGCCAACGCCAAATTGTTATTATGTATCTCCGTATTCAAAAAAACCTTTGAATTATCTGATTTTTTTTTCGACACCGGCATAACAATCACCAAGGGGGTGTCAGGAATCACCTGCTTCATCTCAGACAGATATCGGAGAATAACCTCACTCACTATTGTCAAAACCAATGTGTTTATAGTGCAGCCATATTTTTTCGCTATAAGCTTAATTATCCGCAGAGAAAATGTTTGGTACTCAAAATTGCGATAATGCCCTCCTGGCGCATTAAAAATCGTATATGGCGCACTGAACGCACTAACCACACCCTCTTCAAAATTTCTAGATCCTGGCTTAGGACGAGCAAGCCTAGCCTTGCGCAAGTTGCGAAAAATACCCGGCAGCTCTATCGAATAGCTTTTAAATAGATCAATAAGCGCAGACGTGATGAGATGTGATTTTTTCGGCGGCGGGAGATGGCATCTTGGAAATGGATCGTCCACTGAAACAGACCTGCGCGCAGTGTGTAATCGAATAATTTGATCTACCGACATTATCCCATCAGCATGCACATGGTGAACCTTGCAAAACCAGGCAATTCTACCGCCTTCTAAGCCCTCAACAACCCAAGAGTCCCACAGCGGTCGTTTTTGATCCATTGGCATACTTAAAATATAGGAAATAAACTCACACAACTTCTCATTATTTCCAGGCGCAGGTAGTGCAACATTGTGGATATGATCATCTAAGTTAAAATTTGAATCCGGAACCCAGATTGGGTGATGTATATCAAATGGAACACGTATAACGCGCATAGATAAGCCGTTACTGCACCAGTTCTGGATCCCATTTTTTATGAAGTTTTTCAGCTCCTTGTAACTCGGAACATCGTCGCTAGATATAGGCTCATAGATCATCACCTTCAAAGTAACGAATGGCGATGTGGGTGTCTCTGTATATATAGTCTGTGCATCACTACCACGAAGCCTGTACATTTACATTTCCCTGTACGTTACACCGATTAAAATACAGTGATTACCCATATAATCACTGTATTTTAGGTTTTATTTAGACACTATATCAATCGATTAAGTTTTAGTATTTTTCCTTGTTACTTCACCCGCGATCTTTGGCACAGACTTGCCCCTCAACATCGCCTCTTCCAAAAATTTCACTGCAGCCTCAGCACCCGCTGGAAAATAATTCATATTTTCCTCCCTAACTACTCGACCACAACTATGATAGCCAAGGGTAAGATGGCCACCCATAGACGTTGCCCCGATAGCCAACGCACCAGTATGAAACATCGGTATAATAGGTAATTGGCATTCAACAGGCATACCGCAGAAATATATCGGCTGCAATGGGCCTGGGATGTTTGTGACTACAGCATTAAACAGTACGGGAAAATGCTTCCATGGTCTTGTAACATTTAGTCCCGCACAAGCCATGTCTATAAATAGCGGGAACAAGCTACTTACCAGATTTTCACGATCGATAGCACTTAACGCACTAGGCGATTTCGGTGTCTTAATGGCTACGGTGTCCGCCTTAACCCTGCCGATTCTCTCGATAAGATCCGCTGTGGTGTTATGCGCGTTGATTGTTGCCAATCTCAGCTCATTTCCGTGCTCTCGGGAAGACGCAGAGCGCGTACTAACCGGCATACATAATTGCAAATCAAAACTGATATTCTCATTAATTTCTGCGAAATAGTTTAACATCGACTCCGTAGCTATAATCAAACACAAGTCATTCATTGTGCACTGGTAATACTTGCTTAGCGCCTTAAGCCGAGCCAAGTCAAAACTAATAAATGTGACGTTACGACGATCATTCGATATTTCACTATTTAACGAGGTTCGACCTACGTACTTCTTTTTACCTACTGACCGGACGCTAACATTTTCACTATAAATTTTCTTTACCAAATAGCCGCACCCCGTATTTAGAGCATATTTAGATAGCTGATAAATTGCTTTTGGCGCCTTATTGCTTAAACGAGACATTACTTCAGACGCTGCCTCCGTCAGCATCGCGACACGTGACGGTAGCGGCGGAGATGACCATTGTGTGACGCCGAGCGTATCGAGCTTTTTGGGCTCTAGATCGAATAAAGTCTGCATAATCTTCATTGCAGCTTTTCCATCCATTATCGCATGGGAAATTTTTTGTACTATTGCAATCTTTCCGCCCTCTAAGCCTTCAATTATTTCAAAGCGCCAAAGTGGCCTTTTGCTATCCAAAGGTTCAGAGGAAAATCTACCTAAGCGCCGCGCTAACGCAAGATCATTGCCAGGCGAAGGCAGTGTTGAAAATGTAATGTGATCCCATACATTAAAATCGGGATCATCTACCATTTTTATATCGCCAACATGAAATGCATCCTGAATTAGCCGCTTCCGCAATACCGGGAAGCCACTCAAACGCGCTGCAATATGCTCGGCGATAGCCAAGCCATCGACCAGGCAGACCCCCTTAGCAGGATCTAATATCATTGCACCCTGCATATTCAATGCAGGCAGGCCACTCTCTCCTACTTTAAATAGAAGCTGATCGACAAAGGACAATCGCTCTATCTCGCTATCCATTACGCCTTCTCCAGCTGCTTTTCGGCCCACTTATAATCGGGCTTACCATTGGCCCCCCGAACTATTTCGTCTACAAATTTAATTATTCGCGGGCATTTGTAACCGGCCATTTCCTGCTTGCAATAATTCTGCAAAACACCCGGCATATTCGCATCTGCAGGAGCATCGCTTGATAGCGCGACAACTGCGGCAACACACTGGCCAAACCGTTCGTGAGGTGCACCAACAACCAAACAATCGACAACAGCATCATGGCGATTAAGCACGCTCTCGACTTCTTCGGCAAATACTTTCTCGCCAGCTGTATTGATGCAGCCAGAGCCACGACCAAGTAAATTTAATGTTCCATCAGCGTCGATAGTCCCCATATCGCCAGTTAGCGAGTATCGTTTACCGCCAATAGTTCGGAATGTCTTTGCGGACTTTTCAGGATCTTTATAATACGCAATCGGCACAAATTTACCGCCAGCTGCTATATAGCCAATTTCATTTGACCCAGGCTCTATTTCACGGTTATCTTCAGAGAATAATTTAGTGTCCGGCATCCGGCCAAACTTTCCCGTTGCGACGGGAGGTATTGCTCTACTACAAATACTCATGCCCATACCACCTTCAGTCGCACCCATAGCATCTATTAAATAGGCGTCAGCAAATTTTAGTAACTTCTGCTTCGACTCCAATGACCACGCAACACCAGATGACATTACAAACTTTAGACTCGACAAATCGAATGTTCGGCCAGTTTTTAACGCTTTATCAAGGGCTTCAAGAATAGGACGGCAAAATGCATCACCAACAATTACGCTAAAAGTAACTCTCTCTCGTTCAATCGCCTCAAGCATTTCATATGCATCAAATGATCTATTCTGCATAGTGACGATTTTGGCACCACACAACATCTGAGTGAGCAGACCATTCATCAGGCCGGCTGTATGCATTAGCGGACAAGCAGGAAGTGAAACTGGGGGCATTGGCGACGCCGACAACTCTTTAGCGAAAGCTGCAAGATCCTCGCAATTATTAAGGATCGCAGAGCTTCCAAAAAATGACGGCAGCGAGCTAAGATAAAATTCTGTCACATCACCCATTCTATAAACAACCCCTTTTGGGTAACCGGTGGTTCCGCCGGTAAAGTTCATAAAATTATCTTCATTACTGCGCTCAATTCGTGCGGCAGGCAAATTGCTCTCAATTAGCGACTCGTAGCTATTCGCCGCTATTTTGGATATACCGCCATCATCAATTTCAATTAAGAGTTTTAATTTCGGCAGATAATTCACAACCTCTGCCACTACAGCGGACAAGCTTCGGTGAAAGAACAATGCCTCTGCATCGGCGTAGTCTAAAAGGTATTGCAATTCCTTTTCGCGATAACGGTAGTTTATATTGACAGCAACCCCGCGGATCTTTAACGCTGCAAAGTAGGCTTCAACGTACTCATTACCGTTATAGAGGAAAAAGCCGATTTTACTGTCCGGCTGTAAACCAGCGTTTTGCATTGCACTGGCTAGCCTTGCTGATCGGTCGTCGAGCTCAGACCACGTTCGCCGCACCGCGCCATTAACTAGAGCGGGCTGCTCTCCCACAGCGTCCGCAACTGCCTCAAATAAATCCGCGAAATGCATCTGTAACTCCCTCAGCGCCAAAATCCATAATTAAACACATTGCACAATTAGTGAACGATATGTACATTGTCTACCATGCAATCTGTAAGCGTCAAGAAATACTTAGAGAGGCACCAGCATGACAGGCTTTAGCACACTATCTGGCGTAGTTTTAGCGCTCGCCTTAATCGCCACAGCAGGCGCAGTTAGGCGCTCGCCCAGGCAGTTACATGCGTTGGCACCCCCCTTCTGGCTGCTTAGCTGGAGCGCACAAACCTTCGCGTTGCCACTAATAGTAATCAGTGCATCGATACTTTTGTGGATTCTCCTCCAGAATAAATCGCTTCCAGCCATTCATGCCGGAACACTCCTTTATACCATTACGATATTTTTATTTTTACACTGGAGGAACTGGCGTATTTATTTCTCCTTAAACACAAGCCAACATTTAGGAATTACTATTTTAACTGGCCTAAACCCCTTCAAAATAGATAAAAGTAAAGTTACAAAACTCAGGGATATTCCTTACGGCAGCGAGCATCCTAGGCAAAAGCTCGACCTCTATCTTCCGTCACAGGCACCCAATTTGAGAAATATCGACGCAAATGCAAATAGACCGATATTGCTGCAGGTACACGGTGGCGCCTGGATTACAGGAGATAAAGGTAGCCAAGCGCGCCCCATACTTTACTATTTTGCCAGCCAAGGATGGATTTGCGCGTCAATCAATTACAGCTTGGCGCCTAAAAATAAATTTCCGGCAATGTTGCACGATACTTTGCGTGCCTTAAACTGGCTAAACACCCATGGAAAGAAATACGGCGGCGACCCGAATTTTATAGCGATTACTGGCGGATCAGCTGGAGGGCATATTGCTAGTCTTGCCGCACTAATAAGTGGCAATCCAAACAGGGAACAAGAGTTTCATTACGCTAAATTTAAAGTTGCAGCAGCGCTACCACTTTACGGACGCTATGATTTTCTAGACCAAGCCGATGTTTTGGGTAGCACCAAATCAGGTCTTGCGAAATTTCTTCGCACCAAAGTCATGCCGTGCAGCGAAGAAGAAAAACGAACATTATGGGAACTCGCATCCCCCGTCAGTATGATCGATAAGCACGCACCACCTTTTTATATTATCCATGGTATAAACGACAGCCTTATTCCTGTTGAGGAAGCCCGCCATTTCGCAGAAAAAATCAAATCAGTATCGACTACTGAAGTTAAATATTCCGAGCTACACGGTGCGCAGCACGCCTTTGACTTGCTTTCGACACCCGCGAGCGAAGCAATAGCAATTGCGGCCAGCATATTTTTGAATGGTATACACAAAGAGCGCTACAAATAGGAATTAGTCTGCAGTTAGAAACTGCCTTAGCGAACAAGGAGTTATTTAAACCATTTAACGCTCTGACGCTTAATTCCAATGCTGCATTCACACCAATAACAACAAGTTTAGCGAATACTAAATTCAAAGGGTATAGCGAAATTAAATAACACCATACCCAAAGCGCTATAAAAATATCAGCGGGGGGTATCTATGACACCACCCTAATTAAACGCCTTAATGATATTGCCCAGCATTTCTTTAGCATCGCCAAACAGCATCCGGGTGTTCTCTTTAAAGAACAGGGGATTGTCGATACCGGCAAAGCCCGACGCCATCGAACGCTTCATAACAAAGACGTTGCGCGCCAAATCAACATTGATAACAGGCATGCCATAGATTGGGCTGCCTTCCATTTCACGCGCGGCTGGGTTAACTACGTCGTTCGCACCGATAACAATCGCCACGTCGAAGGTTTCCATGCGCGGGTTAAC
>TARA_R110000772_G_scaffold67570_4_pt1 | contig 27536 bp, 23 predicted proteins | sample TARA_R110000772 | Tara Oceans TARA_R110000772 (sample SAMEA4397948) | marine metagenome | biome: Polar Biome; feature: [SRF] surface water layer (ENVO:00010504); material: water (ENVO:00002006), including particulate matter (ENVO:01000060) such as... | depth 5 m | reverse complement strand
GAAAGGCAATAATAAGAAAACAGGCAAAGCGGATGTGGCGCTCAACCTCATTGGCAAGCTCTACGGTATTGAGCAAGCCATCAAAGATAAACCAGCCACAGAGAAGTACACTGTTAGACAACAAAAAGCCAAACCCATTGTTGACGAGTTATACCAATGGCTGCTCAAACACAAAGATAAAATCCCGCCCAAAATGGCGCTAGGTAAAGCCATTAACTACGCGATAAATCAATTTGAAAAATTCCGGCGGTACCTTGATGATGGCAGACTTAAAATAGATAACAACCGCGCCGAGTGCGCTATCAAACCATTTGTTATTGGCCGTAAGAACTGGATGTTTAGCCAAACCTCACGCGGCGCAATAGCAAGCGCTCACCTATACAGCATCATCGAAACTGCAAGATCCAACGGCTTAACGCCATTTGATTACATCATGCATTGCCTCGATGAGCTTTGTCAGCCTGAGCCAGACATAGAACAATTATTGCCTTGGAATATCAATATCTAGGTGATGATCACCGGACGTTTACGTTGCATGCCTTGCTCATATGCGTCGTAAATTCATCGAAGCGAAAGGCAATAATAAGAAAACAGGCAAAGCGGATGTGGCGCTCAACCCATTGGTGAGCTCTACGGTATTGAGCAAGCCATCAAAGACAAACCAGCCACGGAAAAGTACACTGTTAGACAACAAAAAGCCAAACCCATTGTTGATGAGTTATACCAATGGTTGCTCAAGCACAAAGATAAAAAATGGCGCTAGGTAAAGCCATTAACAACGCGATAAATCAATTTGAAAAATTCCAACGTTACTTAGAGGATGGCAGACTTAAAATTGATAACAACCGCGCAGAGCGAGCAATCAAGCCCTTCGTGATAGGGCGAAAAAACTGGCTGTTCTCACATACCAGCAAGGGTGCGCATGCCAGTGCTATACTTTATAGCCTTGTTGAAACCGCAAAGGCCAATGACCTTGTGGTGCATGACTATATTTCTACTTGCTTACAGTACTTAGCTGAGCAGCCTACTAACCTAGCGCCACTGTTACCTTGTAATATTAAGAAAAGCTAGGTGTCGTTAGCTATACGCTTCCACTGTAAAACTGACCATACTAAGATTAAATAGGGCCTCATTTTTAAATTAAAGCAAGACCCTTAATATATTTGCTATATAAACACAACAACTTTAAGATCCAACATATATTACTTAGCTTTATTAATAAAAGCCTCTATAGACATCAAAACTTTTTTTGATAATGTTTTAGCATCATATATACTTTTACTTTCTGTATAACAGCGTAATTCTGGCGCGTTACCGGATGGCCTCAAGTGAACAATATCATTATTAGTAAAAATGAGTCTTAACCCATCTATATTATTAACACTTTTAAGTATAAGATCACCTAATGTCAAAATAGATTGTAGGTTTACAGGATCATTAATTCCTAATTGTATTATGACTTCGCTTTTTATCTTTTCTATATTTTTTATTCTGTCACTGTAAGTAAAGCGACTAGGCAATTGTTTAATCAAGCTTGAGAGTACTTCCCCTTGCACCAACTTAAACACTGCTAATACTGGCAATAAAGCATCTCGGGTAATTAGGCTTGTAATTGTTTTACTCCCAACTCTAATGTTTGAAGCCAATAAAAACCCTCCATTGGCTTCAAACCCAGCAATTCTGTCGTAACGTGGTATTAGATTTTTTAATGCCTCTATTACATACGGTGAACCTATTTTAGTACGTACGACCTCATCAAAGTAAGCACTTCTTTCTATAGAAGTTATACAACTAATAGGTACTGCAAGTGCATTTATAGATAGGCTTTTTGCAGCTAGCATGCACAAAACATCACCAGTTAAATACTCTCCTTTTTCATCTGCTAGTAAAGGTCTATCACCATCACCATCTGTTGAAAAAATAGCGTCAAGAGAAAACTTTTTCGTCCAACGCCTAGCTTGCTCTCTATCTGAATCAGCAACAGCTTCAGTGTCTATAGGGACGAATTCATCACTATAACCAAGACAAATAACTTCAGCTCCTAAAGCTAAAAATAATTCAGGATATAAATCTCTACCTGAACTAGAATGCTGATAAATACCAATCCTCTTCCCTTCAAGCATATTTGAAGGAAATACGTCTGAATACCTCTTTAAATATGCATTAAAAGCACTTTTATTGACCTCAGGCAAAGGGAGAGGTGTTTTGGGTATTATTTGCTCGCTAGCTTTTAGTATTTTAATTTCGTCTGCTTTGGTTATCTCACCTATTTTGGTATAAAACTTCAGACCATTCCTATCAAATGGAATATGACTGCCTGTGACCATTATTGCTGGGACAGAGTCTTTTTGAGCAGTAAGAGCCAGTGCGGGTGTTGGTATTACTCCATAGAAATCAACACTAATCCCTAGCGAGTCAGCTGCGCTAATACATGCTTGAGCTATTTTTCGACTACTTGGTCGATTATCAATTGCTACTGCAATACGCTTTACATCAGTTTGAGTACTTATAAATGCTAAAGTAAATGCAAAACAAACTTCATTTGTAAAGTTTGTAACTAACCCTCTAGCACCAGATGTTCCGAACTCTATTCCACTTTGCTCAATAATAATCGAACTATCCATAGCATCCTCTATACATCATTATTTATAAAAAATTTAAGAACGACCGTACCTATCTTCAAAACGTACAATATCATCTTCACCCAAATATGAGCCAGATTGAACCTCTATAAGCTCTAGACTAACTTTGCCTGGATTTTCTAAGGCATGTACTGCTGTGATAGGAATATATACTGACTCATTTTCGGTTAAATACTTCTCCTTCCCATCCAAATATACCTTTGCGGTACCCGATACAACAATCCAATGTTCTGCTCGGTGGTGGTGCATTTGCACTGATAATTTTGCACCAGGTTTAACTGTAATCCGTTTAACCTGAAAACGCTCACCACAATCAACTGAGTCATACTTACCCCAGGGCCGATATACTTCTCGATGAAAAGTCACTTCTGAACGTCGTTTATCTTTTAATTGTTGGACTATAGCTTTAACTTTTTGTGACTCGTCTTTATGTGCAACCAACACCGCATCCTTAGTACTTATAATCACTAAATCCTTAACTCCAATAGTCGCTATTAATTTATCATCACCATAGACAAGAGTATTTTTTGTATCAATCGCTTTTATATCACCTTTAAAGGCATTTCCGTTTTCGTCATGCTCAGACACTTCCCATAAAGCAGCAAAACCACCTACGTCATTCCACCCCGCATCCATGGGCACAACAACAGCATCTTTTGTATGCTCCATCACAGCATAGTCAATTGATTCATCAGGACAAAGTTCAAATTCAGCTTTATCAACACGGATAAAATCCATATCATCGCTTTGTATTTTCATAGCCTTTACACAAGCAGAGTAAATATCTGGACGAAATGCCTTTAATTCTTCTAAATAACGGCTGGCTTTAAAAATAAACATACCGCTATTCCAGTAGTAGTCTCCACTCTGTATATACTGTTTTGCAATATCAACACTAGGTTTTTCTACAAAGCTATCGACCAAAAAGCCTGACTGGTAACGTTCACCACGTTTAATATAACCATACCCAGTTTCAGGCTTATTACCAACAATACCAAAAGTTACTAGCTTCCCTTCTTTAGCCAACTCCGCACCATTTTTTACACTGTTATGAAATGCTTTAAGATTATCAATGACATGATCGGCGGCAAGAACAAGTAATAAAGCATCTTGATCATTTTCTACTGCTTTTAGAGCCGCTAACGCAATAGCTGGTGCTGTATTACGTCCAACTGGCTCTAAAAATATGCCTGAATGCTTTACATCCAGCTGGCGTACTTGCTCAGCAGCAATAAAGCGGTGTTCTTCATTACAAATTAACATCGCAGGTGTATGTTCAATTCCACTTAAGCGGGCTATTGTTTGTTGAAGCATAGTTAAGTTGGAATTATCTAAAACTAAAAATTGTTTTGGGTAATTGCCTCGCGATAACGGCCATAAACGAGTACCTGAACCACCTGCCATAATGACTGGTAAAATCATCTTACAATTCCTTTTATTTTTTCAATTTGCTTTTCATTAATAAACATATAAACTTAGAATTAGTTACTAAGTATCGTTTCCACATCCTACTAGGCTCTTGTAATACTCTATAAAGCCATTCTAATCCCGCTTTTTGCATCCACTGCGGTGCACGCTTTACTTTACCTGCTACAACATCAAAGGTACCACCAACACCCATTACAAAGTCAACACCAAGCTTGTCTTGCCATTTATTAATAAAATTTTCTTTTTTAGGCGAGGTAATCGCAACAAATAATAACTTAGCACCTGACTCTCGTATTTTACTAACTACAACCTCTTCGTCATCCCCCTCTTTATTTCCAAAGAAATAGCCATCATGATACCCAGCTATTGTTAAGTTAGGGTTTAGTGCTTTAACTTTATTTACTGTTTTACTCACAACTTCTTCAGTAGCACCAAGTAAAAAAACAGGAAAATCTCTCTTTGCACTCATGGCAAGCAGCTCATGAAAAAGGTCAACCCCTGCTACTCTTTCGGGCACATCGTGTCCTAAAAATCGTGCCCCAAAAACCACTCCCATACCATCAATATTTATTAAGTCGCACGCTTTAACCGACTCAGCTAAAACAGGATCTTTTTGCATATTAACTATTTTGGCTACATTAACCACAACATGCTGTAAAAATTGTTTTTGCTCAATTCTACTTTCAATAAAAGACACTGTCTCTTGCATGGTGGCAATATCCATTGGTGCTTTTAAAAATTCAATACGTTTCATTGTTGAGCCCGTTTTTAAAGTTGTTCAATAACTGCATTTTTAACGCTGTTCATTTTTTGTCGATTAAAATAAGCAAACGAATAATATACCCATGCTTGTGTCCAACGCACATAGTCAACCTTATTGGTAAAGTACTTATTTTTTTGATAAATAAAACGCTGATTTTTAGGCATATATAAGGTTTGAATAGCGCGGTTAATTATTTTTTCAGCCATTGTGAAGTCATCTAGCGTTTTACCTACTTTTAAAAGTGTAAAAACAGCCTGCGATACACTGTGCATATCGAGTGGGTAGCGATTATTATTGTAATATTTAGCAGTACCGTCTTCTTCAAATAAATGTTTTTTATAGTATTGCAAACCTAGTTTAATAGTTTTTTCAAATTCATTAGTTTGTAATACATCACTTAATAGGCTCAATGCTTCAAGGTTATAACCTGTATGAAAGCCATCAATAAACTGGTGATGATGCAGTGCTCCATATACCCATGAGCCATCACTCCCTTGCTCTTTTATAGACTGGCGCGCAGCATTTAAAGCCAATTGTTTATACTGTTCGTTACCAGTAAGTGTAGCAACTTTTGCAACCCATGCTGCGCCCCACAAGCTAGCGTTGTGTACAAAAGCAGTTTCACCAGGAATATAGCCAAAGAACTGTCTGCTTTCGTTTTCTTTATAAAGTGTTTTTACAATAAAGTGAGCACTATCAAGTGCTGGGTCACTATATTTTTCATCGCTTGTAACTTCACTTAGTGCATAAAGTGCTTGGGCTACATAAATAGTAGTAATAACATTAGGTTTACCTTTAGGAACATAAAATGCGCGTGCATTCCAGTCAAAATGGTATCCCCAACAACTATGTTGCCATAATGCTTTATCGCTTTGCTGAGTGAGTAACCAGTCAGCTAGCTTTATAGCTTCATCTAAATATATTTTTTCATTTGTTGCTTGGTAATCTTGAAGTAAACCTAAAATAAACAAAGCTATTCCCTTAGGGTTACGTTTTTTAGGAACCCCACATAATGGCCTTAAGTTTATCGCTAAACGCTTATGTAACTGAATCCAAGCAAGTCCTACAATGCCTTTTTTAAAGCGAGGGAATAATTCGAATAACTTACTATTGAGCCCGTCAAATGGATCTTGCCCTGCAAAGTCATTTTTTATGGCGGTAGAGAACATTTTTTTTGTTATTAAATCAACTTGGCTGCTCATTTTTCAGCCTTTGCAATTAATTGTTGGTAGTAATTCGACAAGGTTTTAGCCACTACATCATCTTTAAAGCATTCTAAAAACTTAAGCTTACTTTTTTCACCTAATTGAATTCGTTTATCTGTATTTTGTGCAAGCTCACTGAGCGCTGCAGCAATCTGCTCTATATTACCTGGCTGCACTAATAAACCATGTTCATTGTGTGTAATAGCATCTTCTACAGCTCCAACCGGGGTCGTTATTACAGGTAAACCTACAGACATAGCTTCAAGAATACTCATTGGTAACCCCTCAGCATAGCTTGGTAGTACTACAACGTCGGTTCTTGCTAACAAATCAAGCTTTTGATCTTTATTAATCCAACCTAAAAACTCAACTTTATCTGTAATATCAAGCTCATTACACAAGGCAGCTAAACTATTAACATCGCCATTACCAGCAACTAGTAAGCGCGCATTTTCATTTTCAGATTTTGCAAAGGCGTGTATTAAATCTTTAATGCCTTTACGCTCACTCAGCTCGCCCATAAAAGTAAAGTTACATGTTTTATGCTCAACTTTCGTCAACTTTATTTCCGGAACAGGATTAAATAAAATATCCCAATTTCTACCTGTTAAATGCTCTAATTTTTTTACCCAATTAGTTCCTAAACATAAACATAATTGATATTTTTTAAATGTATTAGTAACATATTTTTTTTGCGTACTATTTAAACTTTTAAAAAAACTTTCAGCCTGCGCTGCATGACATTGATAAATAGTCGGTATAGAAAAAAGTCTCAACCAGAATAAAAAATAACTTTTCCGAACAAAGCTTCCTTTTAAAGAGCCATGGATATGAGCAACATTAAATCGCTTAAACAAAAGTAAAAAAGGAAAGTATATGCTTACAAAAAGTAGCGAGAAATATTTATTAAACTTTCCACTCGGATTGTGAGAATGAAGGTAATGTATATCGTACTCGGTATTCAAAAGCGCGTTGTGCATAAAAGTGGTAACAACAGTAGCTACACCACCCTTACCTTTATTTGAAACGCTAATAACTAAAACTTTGCTTTTCAATTTTATAATCCTTCAGAGTTGAACCGTATAGTTTTCATCAAATTTATCTCTTAACCCGCCTAAGGATGATTGCAAACCGTCAATACCAAATAAGGTATTAATCTCAATAACTAAAATACCATTTTGAGTTATTGCAATATCCCAACCAGTGAGGTTCATTATTATATTTTTATTTGCTAACTCAATAACTTGCGACTTGACTGCTAACCAATTAGGGATTTTTAATTGTTTAAACTTAAAACCTGAATCAGGATGTTCGTAAAATCGCTCTAAACCATATTCTTGAGTAGCATACTCTCTAACAGTTAAACCAGTTAACAAGTTAATTCCAATAACCAGGCCACCTGCAGAAGTATTGTCAATCTCACGACCTTTTGAGCCCATACGTAGAGTAATCGCAACTATTTCAATTGCTCCTGCTTTGTTCCTTTTTGTTATAACCCTGAGTGTATTGACACTATGTGGATAAACTGCTGTTATTGCGTCATGTTGAAGTATCGCTTCTTCTATAACGTAATCACCTTGTAAATTAATGAGATAGTTATAATTAAATTCATCATCTTTTATATAAAAAATATCATCTCTTTTTTTAGCAACTAAAATTCCATTTCCACCACGCCCATTGACTGGTTTAATGAATAGTTTATTGCTATCACTTTTTTGTAATGATTCCAAAAAGCTCTCAGCAGTTAAAGCATCACCTAACGGATTAAATAAATAATTTGATTTTTTCTTAATAATTACATTAGCACTAGGAAAGTCCATTCCTTTAAATAATGTATCCATTACGATTTTGTCTTCAACTATATTAAGCAAAGCTTTCGAATCATCGTATTGAGGAAATATTATTCGATAAAAATAATAGCTTGGTATAAATAGCTTCATTTCATTCATAGTAAGCGTGCAATCTTTCGAATAAAAGTCATGATTAAAGTACTGAAGAGGAAAACAACCCCAGTATTTTTTTAACTCTTTTATTTCTGACTTTATTATCACTTTACTTTTTTTATTTAATGATGACTTATAGCGTTGCATATTTGCTTTATATCTAGAGTTGAAATTAACTAAATAAAAGCAGCGGACTTTTTCTATAATTTTATGTTTAAACAATATCAAGCGATTCATTGAAAAACCTTTAAAAGTCACAAATGGCTTGTCTCATCTTGCCATTTTTAGTTCTAATAAAATTATCAACTACGGTAATAGTGACATCCATTTTGCTACCCAAACGCTCTTTAACATTATTTATTAATTTAAGCTTTTCATCTTCTATAAAGTTGTTATTACAAATAACTAACACTTCAATTCTCATACTTTCTTTTTGTAGAAATTGCGTTCCAAGTAGACCATTAACTCCTTTAGGAATATGGTTTAGTATATGCACTTTTTGGCCGTTTTCGGCGATTAAGTAATCACCAACACGCCCTTCTATCGACTCAACAATAGGGAAAACACGCCCACAAGGGCAGCTTTTTTCGTTTGACAATATAACGTGATCCCCTGTCTTATAACGTATTAAAGGATAAAGTGAGTTATTAAAATTAGTGCCTATAATTTCAGCTCTGTCACGTCCATCCTCAGTTTTCCCTGCTGGAAGTAATTCTATATAAGAGTAATCTGTTAATATGTGATAGCGGCCCTGTTCACAACTAGCAATAGCTGCAACCCTTTCGAATAAACCGTACCAATCAAACACCGTGCATTTAAACCTTTTTTCAACTAACAGCTTATCTTCTTTTGATAATGACTCTGAGGATGTAACTATCGACTTTAAATCACCTGAATAAAATTGGTTATTTACATCTAAGTATTTAGCTAAAGTGACTATGGAAGATGGGTATGCCTGAATAATTTGCACACCAAAATCAACCATTGCATTTATATAATCTTGCAAATGATCTTGAGACATATGAAAGGAAGAAAGCATAATCATGTTTTCAGAATAAGAGTAGCGCCAAAAAGGTTTCTCGTTCTGCTCTAACGGCACAATCATATCACCTCGAAGCCACGCTCTTTTATCTCCTGAGTTAAACCCAGCCCACTTCATCATTCTATTTATAAAAGCCTGTTCAGTAACAACGGACTCCATATTTTGTGGGATAGATAATGGCGTACCTGTGGTGCCGCTTGTTTCACCATTAATTACAACACCTGATTTTTTAGATAATAAAAACTTATCTTTATTATTATTTAACGTTACTTTATCAATATAGGGATAGGTGCTTATATCAGTACCAAACCCCTTGTAATAACTTGTATTATCGTTAGCGTTGTTAAGCATTTTTTTATATTTTTTATTTTGGTATTGATTGAGTGCTTCTGCATCATATTCATTGGCAATCAGCTCTTTTGTATATTGCACACACTTTATATTTTCTCTGAGTTTTTTGCGTAAAAATGCTCTTGAACTTAGTAATATATTTTGAATAATTATAGGGGAAGACTTATATACTTTGCTTGTAAACATTAATAATAGTCCTTTGAGTTGACGTGAGATTTTATAATTTCACCTGGAATACCAGCTACTACACTATTGTCTGGTACATCTTTAAGCACAACGCTGTTAGCCCCTATTACACAATTATTACCTATTGTAATTTCTCCTAAAATTTTAGCTCCCGTTGCAATAAAGCAATTATCACCGATAACTGGAACATTTAGTGATTTTGACTTTCCTCCAATAGTAACATTAGAACCAATAATACAGTTCTCCCCAATTATGGTTCTCTTATGTATAACTACACCAATCCCGCCATATGCAAAAGTAGTGTTTTTACCTATATTAGTTTCAGAAAAAACAGCACTGTTATGAACTAGCCTAATTAATAAATTAAAAATTTTGGGAAATAATGGTATTTTATTTCGGTATAAAATATTCCCTAGTTTATAAAGTATCATTTTTTTAAGCTCCTTTATCACCAAAATTAAAGTTAAAAATAAACAAAGCAATAGCCAGTGCCACAATTCCATCAGGATAAGTAAAACCGTATGTGGTAGCAGAGGTTCCCCAAATTGAAATGATAAAAGCTAAACTAGCAACCCTTAGAGCGCTTTCAATAGGTATACACTGCTTTCGCTGTAACTTGATTAGAATTAACAATTTGGATATTACCCATGTAACACCCGCTAAGCCAAAAGTAACTAAAAGTGTAATTAAGCCACTATCGTTTGTTTGAAGTAAAAGTGCTCTTTCGATTTGTGATTCACTAAGGCCATTAGTGTCTATTATAAAGTTAAATATATTTGCCGCGTAACTAGAGTGGACGAACCCAGGCCCCAAAATAGGATTATCAATAAAAGCTTCTATCCTTTGTGGATTTTCTGTAAATCTAAAGATGAAATTCCCTTCATCACTGCCAACTTCGTTGAAAATACTTGTAAATCTTTGCGCCATAAACCCATCTGCTTGAATTGTTAAAACGGGAAGAAGTATTACTGAAGCTATCATCACTTTTTTGACTATTTTTTCTTTTACTTTTTTACGTGAAAAGAGATAAATTGAAAACATACCCAAAATAATGGCAACCCAGTAAGTCCTCGTATATGAAAATAAAATAGAAAGAAATATCATTAAAGTAATACAAAACAACCTTTTTTTATATGATATTAAAACTTTACTCAAAATAAACGAAACCCCTATATAGAAACACAATGCGGCATAAAAATAAGCCGGAAGATAAACTCTTGTTACCTTATCGCTGGCATCTCCTAGTTCCCTGATAGATGTGGAAACAGTAAAATCAAACCCTAAAATTTGAAAAACCATAAATATGGCTTGAATCAAAGCCACTATAAACAAGAAGTATATGAGTTGCTTAAGCTTTTCAACAGTATTAAAAAACTGAATAAAATAGAAAAATACAAATAGATACAGGTAACCACGGCCTACCTTTATTGTCGATATAAGTGGCACATCGTAATAAGTGTACGTCATTACAAATTGAATGATAACGATTAGCAAAAAGGATAAGACGATATAGCTTATACTTTTATAGATAGTGTCACCAATAGGTTTTTTGTATCCATTTTTTAGAACATCAAATAGAAAAACAAAACATAATAAAATAAAAATTATATCGGTAAATTTAAAAATACCGGGTAATCGAATAAAACTTTCTGGATCAATAAAACCTAAAAACTGAACATTAGATAAAATAAAAAGATATGCTAACCAGCACGGTTTTAAAGCTAGTTTATAAGAACTAATTAAAATCAAAGGAAATAATAATAAAATTAAGTTTTCTGTTACAGAACCATATATAATAAATAAACCTAAAAATATAAACGTAGTTTTTTTTAGCTTCTTAATTTTGTTTGAATACAAGTTAACACCGTTACCTTAGAGCTATATAAAATATTTTTATGGTAAAATCTATTAAACAATCTCTAAATCAGTTAATAGTTTTTTTAATTCTTGTGCGTCATTTGATTGATCAAACTTTAGTGAATGTTTTTGACACTTTTCGCCCCACTCTATAGCATTTCCCATCACAATCTCTACTCTGCTTTTCCAAGCAAGTGGATCTAAGTAGTCATTAACAATAAGCTCTTTATCACATACTGTTTCAGGTAATCCTCCTCTCTTGGAAACTATTACAGGTATACTGTGTGAAGAAGCCTCAATAGAAACCTTACCAAAAGCTTCTTGCCAAATAGAAGGGACAAGGAGAAGTTTTGTATCGGCATACATAGTAGTTACATCATCATAGAAAGGGTGAAATAAAACATTTCCTATTTGTTTTTTCTCTAAGCTTCTGCCTACAACTCTAAACTCTTCTTGAGGCATTAATGCTGCAACTGCTAAAAAAGTTTTTATACCTTTCACTTCCCCACTACCAACCATTGTTATATATTTTGAACTCAAGTGGTTGGTTATTTCCCTCCCCTTAGTTTGCGTGAATGGATAAATAATATTAGGTGTAATACCTTCTTGGTTGGAAATTAGATTAGCTAAAAAACTTGAATTAGACAAAACTTTATCACTACTTTTCAGTGCTTTTGAGTTTTTAATGCAATGAAAAATAAAAAATGGATAATCTAGCGACCTTCTAGTGATACGTAAAAACTTAGCTTTAAGTCCTTTGGGTAAATCATATTCTGGTCTTTTATTTAAGCTAAATTCATCGTGTACGAAATAAATTGCCTTATTTTTTTTGTCTACTGTGGCATTAATCGCAGCGATACTATTAGAGCAATTAGCAATAACTAGATCAAAATCATTCACCTTAAAGAATTTATAAATAATAAAATAATTTACAAAATAGCTAAAATAATTTAGATACTTAACATTTAGCAGTTTTATTAATATGAGTTTTTTATATTTATACTTTTTAAACTTATCATATGACATTCTGGTTCCCGAAATAATCTCTATATCATAATCATCTTTAAAGAGATTATATATCTGATTTATACAAACCTCAGTTCCACCAACCTTATACTGTGCGTTAACACCAAAAATAGCGATTTTCTTCATTAGTTAGCCTTAATACTATTTATTCAATAAGTTTATGTAAAAGCAATTTAAAACCACTTGTTGCCATGCATACTATTTAATTCATATTTTCTATTTTGATAAATACGGTTGGATTACCCCAACCATAGTATAAAGCTCAACAGTTTTCGGGACTTTCCAACGATGAAGTCCTTTTGATGATTTGGAAGCTTACTACTACTCCAGTATTAACTTTGAGCTACGTACCATCTAATAAACATAAATATTTATTAAATAGTATATACAGATTAATTCTAATTCAGAAATTTATAGAAAACTTTTCATAAATCTTCTCTTGAATCTATTTTTATAAAACATAACTTTAGTATCATTTTTTCCACATTATTTTTACAGTTACTTCTTCTAAAAATTAAATATAAAAAAGCCCACGGAAATAAATACGTTAAAAATAATGTACAAACCATTAAAGTAAAACTAAATCTTGTGCTTAAAGAGGAATAAATAATGATAAAAATCACAGAAATAAAAGTTGGCAAAATTAAAAGCCTAAAGTAGCTAAAGTAAGCAAGTTGGACTACTTTAGACACTAACTTCAATTGCAATAACAAAAATACAACTTGACTAGATACATAAGCCCAAGCAATACCTGTGAGTCCATAGCTTTTATAAAAAAGTAAAGATGTGATGACTAATATGATTAAAGAAGCTATGTTTGAAAATAACTCTTTATAAACAATCCCTTGAGACTTTAGCAAATCACCAAAAGTAATTGATATACAAGAAATTACAGCACCAAACGACAGCACTTTTAATACTGGAACCATAGCAATCCATTTGATGCCATATATATAAATCACAATATCGTATGCAAAAATATTTAAAATCGTTATCGCAGGAAGAAATAATAAACACAAAAGGAAGTTGGTTATTATAAAATTTCTTTTTAAATAAATATGATTATTTTGATATTTTGAATACTCAACATAAAGAACTGAACTAACGTTATTCACTATTTGATTCAATGGAACCTTTAATAACTTAAGTGCCCTTGTGTATAACCCAACCCCGCTTGCTCCTGCGGCCAAATTTACAAAATACTTATCGGTATTCGCAGAAAAGAATAAAAATAAATTTTGCATCATTAAGGCAATTGTCATTTTATTCAATCTAGTAAGCCGAACAAAATTTGGGGTAACAAAGAATCTTTGTTCTTTTATTGTGAAGTAGAATAGCAAAACTAATTTTAGTAGTTGCCTTAGCATGTAAGCATAAATAAGAGAGAGAAAGCCGAAATCATTGTATACTAAAGTAATTACACAAACTGCATACGCCAAGACTGAAAAAATCTCACTTAAACCGTTAAAAAAATATGCTTTTCTTTTTAATACTGAAGACCTAAAAATAAACTCTAGCGTCATAACCGGTAATATGTAGACAAAAGCTGAATAACTATTTACAAAAACATCCCCACCCCAAAATGTTGCTATATTTTCGACAAAATATAAACTTACAAAGGTTAAAAACATACTTATAGCAAATGAAAAAATAACCATCGAAATAAGATCTGATTCAGTATCATTTTGATCTTGAATATAACTTAACCCAACATATTTGAATGAAAAAATACTAAGTAATTCAATTACAATTAGGGAAAGGGCAAAAGCACCAAAGTCCTCTGGAATTAACATTCTTGCAATAAATATTTCGACAGCAAATATTATTATTTGTGAAGATATATTAAAGCTACCTGTAGTTAAAATATTTTTTAACAGCACCTTAACTATCCCTAGATATATGTTCTGCTACTTCTTCCACTATTACTGGCCAATTAAATATCTTTTTTGCTCGTTCAGAATAATTAATGTTTTGATAAGTAATACTATTATCCAAAAATATTGAGATTGCATTTGCAATATCGTCTGGTGACGTCGCACTTTTGGATAATAACTCTGGACATAACAGACCTGCGACCTCTGGGTTTGCACCAGCAGGCGTGGCAATAACAGGTAAGTTAGATGCAAAGGCTTCAATAGTTACTATACCAAACCCCTCTAATTGCTCTGTGGGCATAATAAAAGCATCACTAACTTGATACCACTTTCTTAAATCTTCATCGGTCACAAAGCCTAAGAGTTGTATATGTCTACCTAAATTGTGACCGTTGATTAACTGTTCAAAATACCCTTTTAAAGAGCCTTTGCCTGCAATATAGAGCTTAACTCCATTGAGCTTGTTGTTTGTATGCAATATTGATAGTGCAGTTATTAAATTATCAAGCCCCATTCTACTTTCTAACCTACGAACAGTTAAAAACGTTATATCATTTTTAATGTTCATTTCTACTTTTAGCTGCTCTTTGTTTTCACTAGCAATAAATGATTCATCTATACCAATACGGCTTACATGAACCCTATCTAAGCCTATACCAGGAAGAAAGGTAGCTATTGTGCCCTTTACGTAGTTACTCATTACTATAATTTTATGGGCATCTTTAACAGCAAGCCATTCTCTAAAGAATGATAAAGGGAGTTTAAACGAAGCTATAGCTAATGCTTTAAAAGTTTGTAGTGAAAATAACTTTTTCTGTAGAAGTTTTTTTAAACTAAACATGTATTCATAAGTAACTACAGCATGCAGTGTATATAAGATAGTCAAATCTTTTCTTGTTTTTGAGGTATTCACGGTAAATGCACCATGAGGATTTATACAATCAAAATGCTCTGTTTGATCTAACTGATTAATATAATCTGTTACTTTCTTGGTATAATTAAAATAAATAGGCCCCATATTACCTTTTTCAACATAAATCCTATGAATCGTTAAAGCATCTTTCACTTCTATCGAAGGAAGATCTTTTCTCTTTGTTGTTGTTACAATATGAACAGTATCCCCCCGCTCTATTAAAGCCTTTGTAAACTGTTCAACATATGTAAATGTACCACCAACTTTTTCTGGCAAATAACGCGCAATTACTACTAACCATTTCATTTTATAAAATCCCACGAGTATCAATAACAACTTTTGAGGCAAACTCAGTTTTATCTGCTGCTTTAAATTGCTTGTGGTCAACAAGTACAACTACTACATTTGCTTGTTCAAGCGCTGATTCTAGCGTAACTAGTTCAATATTTTTTTCTATGAGATGCGCTGGTAATGTATGTATATTTGGTTCAACCGCTAAAATGCGGCCTAAATTTTTAGATGCGAGCTCTTCAACTATATTTAATGCAGGGCTTTCACGCAGGTCGTCAATATCTGCCTTAAATGAAAGGCCTAAACACGCTATAACGGGGCGTTTAAATTCATCAGCAGCTTTGGTAACTTTTTCAATTACGTAAAAAGGTTTAGCGTCGTTAGTTAAGCGGGCTTGTTTAATTATTTTTGCTTCATCTGGGCAACTTGCAACAATAAACCAAGGATCAACTGCAATACAATGACCACCAACACCAGGGCCAGGGCTTAAAATATTTACCCGCGGGTGGCGATTAGCAAGCTTAATAAGCTCCCACACATTAATTTTTAATTTATCGCATATAACAGATAACTCGTTTGCAAATGCAATATTTACATCACGGAATGAGTTTTCGGTTAATTTAGCCATTTCAGCGGTTCTAGCGTTAGTTACAATGCATTCTCCGCGCACAAATATTTGATAAAGCTCAACCGCTTTTTCGCTACATACTTTACTCATACCGCCTATAACGCGGTCGTTCGAAACAAGTTCTTGCAATACATAGCCAGGTAATACTCGTTCTGGGCAGTGAGCAACGTTAATATCTGCTGTGTCACCTTTGTCTTGCGGAAAAGTTAAATCTGGGCGTGCGTCACTTAACCACTGCGCTAGTTTTTCGGTTGTGCCTACAGGTGAAGTAGACTCCAAAATAACTAAGTTACCTTTTTCGAGTACTGGTGCAATCATTTTTGCTGCAGATTCTATATAACTCAAGTCAGCACGATGATCGCCAGTTTCACTGTGTATAAAAGGTGTAGGCACGGCAACCATAAATACATCAGCTTTTTCAGGCACTGTGGTTGCCCTTAAGTTACCAGTAGAAACAACGCCTCGAACAATAATGTCTAGATCTGGTTCTACTATATGTATTTCGCCTGCATTTATTGTATTTACGGCTTTTTCGCTTACATCTAACCCTATTACTTTTATACCACGTGATGCAATTACGGCTGCGGTAGGCAAACCTATATAGCCTAACCCGACGACTGAAACTGTTTTAACTGTCATTGTAAAATCCTTTGTATTGTTTTTAGACTTTAAAGTGTTGTTTAATTTTTGAGATTATACGCTCACATGCTTTACCATCACCGTATGGGTTGTGCGCGCGACTCATTGTCTCGTAGTCAAGTTGATTTGATAGTAAGTTATTTACTTCTGCTACTATGCGGTCTTTATCTGTTCCTACTAACTTTACAGTACCAGCAGTTATTGCTTCTGGGCGTTCGGTGGTATCTCGCATTACTAAAACAGGTTTACCTAAGCTTGGGGCTTCTTCTTGCACACCACCCGAGTCGGTTACAATAATGTGCGCTTTACTCATTAAATACACAAATGGTAAGTAGTCTTGGGGCTCAATAAGCTGTACGTTTTTAACATCTTTTAAAATGCGATTTACAGGTTCACGTACATTTGGGTTTAAGTGCATTGGGTAGAGTATTTGTGTATCTGGATGCTGTGTTGCAATTTCAACTAAGGCTTCGCAAATGCGTTCAAAACCACCACCAAAACTTTCACGCCTGTGCCCAGTAACTAAAATTAACTTTTTACTTTCATCTAATTCAGGGAATTTAGCTTGGAGAGTCTTAATTAATGTTTCATCTGTTTTTACTTTATCAACAACTTGTAATAATGCGTCTATAACCGTGTTTCCGGTGACAATAATGTCATCGGCGTTTACGCCTTCGTTTAATAAATTTTGCTGAGATGTTGGTGTGGGTGCAAAGTGTAACTTTGTAATTGCACCCGTTAATTTACGGTTACCTTCTTCAGGCCAAGGAGAGGCTAAGTTACCGGTACGTAATCCAGCTTCAACATGCCCTACTGGAATTTGTTGATAAAAAGCAGCAAGGCTAGCAGATAATGTGGTACTGGTATCGCCATGAACAAGTACTAAATCTGGTTTAAATTCTTCTAATATTGGTTTTAAACCTAAAAGAATATTTGTTGTTACATCATATAAGCTTTGCCCCGGCTTCATAATGTTTAAATCGTACTCAGGTATTATTTCAAAAAGATCTAAAACTTGATCTAGCATTTCTCTATGCTGTGCAGTAACACACACCCTAGCGTCAATTCCATCTGTTAAGTTTAATGCTTTTACCAAAGGTGCCATTTTAATTGCTTCTGGTCTTGTACCAAAAATACTTAATATTTTAATAGCCATTATTTTCCTTAGCTTTTAAGAACTGGTTATATTTGAATTTATGCCTGAGTTATTAATTTTTTGACTTGCTTTGTAAACTCTTCACCCATGAGGCTTGATTGCATTGCATACTCTACATTAGCAAGCATATAGCCGAGCTTTGAACCACAGTCGTGCGACTTACCAATTAAATGATAAGCTTCTAAGGTTTCTAAGTGCCGCAGCTGAAGAAGTGCATCTGTTAGCTGTATTTCACCACCGGCTCCTGGAGGCGTATATTCTAATAAGTCCCAAATAGCAGGTGACACTACATAGCGCCCCGTTATTGCTAAATTACTAGGCGCTTCATCTATTTCGGGTTTTTCTATCATATTAATAATAGCTGCATTTTCGCCTGGGGATATTTCTTTCCCCGCTAAATCTACTACACCATAATTGTGTACTTGCTCGGATGGGACAGGCTCTACCATTATTTGATTATGTCCGGCTTGTTCAAACCGGCTGATCATTTGCGCTAAATTATCAACTTTTAGATTTGATTTATATTGGTCGATAATTACATCTGGAAGTAAAATAGCAAATGGCTTATCGCCAACAATGGGACGGGTTTCTAAAATTGCATGACCCAAGCCTAAAGGAGATGATTGGCGTACTGAAATTATAGTTACGTCTTTTGGAACAATTGAACGTACCTCTTCTAACAGGCTACGTTTTACGCGCTTTTCTAATGTTGCTTCGAGTTCGAAGCTAGTGTCAAAGTGGTTTTCAATTGAATTTTTTGATGCATGAGTAACAAGTATAATTTCTTTTATACCAGCTTTAACAGCTTCGTTAACTACATACTGAATAAGAGGCTTATCCACCAGTGGAAGCATTTCTTTTGGTGTTGTTTTAGTGGCAGGTAGCATACGCGTACCAAGCCCTGCAACAGGCAAGACTGCTTTAAGTACTTTCACTTCAATTCCTTTTTAGTTACTCTTAGTAATGACTTTTTATATAATACGGACACTTAACAACCGTATTAAAAAACACCACAAACCTTGTGGGCTATTATTATACACAAGACAATCATTCACTCAACATAAAAAGCACACCTTTTTGATTGCTTTATGTTAATTTTTTGTTTCAACTAATTTTTAGGCGCTTTAATGTACTCTTTTAAAGCAAATAATAATATAATTGGTGTGTTTACTTATTAGGGATGTGTTTGTGCGCGCTGGGTTTTGCATAATTATATTTGTTTCTTTTTTAGCCTGTGCACAGGACATGCTTTCACATTTGCGTAATAGCGATATAATTGCCCGTGCAAAAGGTTTTTATGGTCATGATGGCCATCAACGTATAAAAAAGTGGCTTACTTTTATTGATGATTCTGACTCTCAAAATGAGTGGCAAAAAGTCCATTTGGTAAACAATTTTTTTAACAAACATATTGAATATAAAACCGATGATGAACTTTGGCTGCAAAAAGACTACTGGGCTACCCCGTTAGAGAGTTTAGGCGTTGGTATGGGTGATTGCGAAGACTATGTAATTGCAAAGTATTTTACTTTAATAGCGCTTGGTGTTCCTGAAGATAAAATTAGATTTATGTATGTTCGCCAACGTACTATTAATCAACCCCATATGGTGCTTATATACTTTGAAAAGCCGAATCAAGTTCCATACGTATTAGATAACTTTAATACTAAACTTTTACCTGCAAATAAGCGTTCCGATTTAACACCTATTTACAGTTTTAATGGCCAAGGTTTGTGGTTGGCAAAATCTAAAGGGTTAGGAAATAAAGTTAAAAATAGCCCAGGTGTCTCAGCTTGGAGCACTATGCTACAAAGAATTGAGCAAGGGGAACTTACCCCCATTAAAAATAACGACAAAGGAACTATATAGTTATGCTTCATATTTTTAAAAAAGGACTAAGTCTAAAAACACAAGTTTATGGGCTTATAATTATTATTTCTATTATTTCGTTTTTTGTTCGTATAATTACCGATGTTGATACCACTCGTAATTACCTACAAACTCAAATGGGAAGCCATGCTCAAGATACTGCTACAAGCTTAGGGTTGTCTATTTCGCCCTATTTAGAAGAAGACAGTATAATGATTGCTCAGACTATGGCTACGGCTATTTTTGACTCCGGCTATTACAGAGAAATTAAGTTTATTGATGTAGAAAATAAAGTTGTAATTGATCTAGAAAACCCGAAAAGTGTTGAGTCTGTACCCAACTGGTTTATTGCTCTAGGCCGACTAAATGCGCCTACAATGAAATCTGAAGTGAACAATGGCTGGATGATGGCTGGCGTACTAGAAGTAACGAGCCATACAGGGCAATCTTACTTAACCCTTTGGCAGCATACTAAACGCAGTTTATATAGCTCACTTGCATTACTGATTATATCATTAGCCATTGCATTTTTAATTCTACGTGCTGTATTTAAACCATTAAAAGCAGTAGAAAACCAAGCAAAATTAGTCACACGAAAACGCTTTACATTAAATAATGAAATACCTGTGGCACGAGAGCTGCGTACCGTAACCAAAGCCATAAATAATATGGTGATTAATTTACAAAGCACCTTTGATTCCTTAACCAAGCAAACACAAGCACTAACAGAAGAAGTATATATAGACTCTTTAACAGGGCTTGGTAATCGTAAGTCTTTTGAAAATCATTTTAGCTCTTTAGTTGACACTATCTCTGATGATGCACCGGTTACAGCCATTATGCTTACACTTCCATCATTAGTGAACATTAACCAAACTGTTGGCTACCAAGGCGGCGATGAGCATGTAGTTGAAGTTGCAAATACGATTACTAGTGCTTTTTCTGGCTTAACTGGCTCCAAAGTATTTAGATTAAATGGGAGTACTTTTGTTGTTTTAGCTCCCTATGACACCTTACTGTTAAACAAAATTCAGTTTGAACTGAGTGATACATTTAGCCAAAAGAAAAGCAGTTTACATATAAATGGCTTTGCTAATTTAGCACTGCTTTCAGTTGCAAATGGTTCGGCTATTAGTGACGTACTATCAGCGCTTGATACTAGTTGTACTCTTGGTAAGGGGGCTTTAAATAATACAGACGACACAGATGTTTTATTTAGTGTTAACCAATGGCGAACACTGATCATGTCAATTATTGATTCTGGTGAAGTGAATTTTTCGGTTCAACCTGTAAGGCATACTAATCTACGCAAAAAGCAATGTTATTTCGAGGTGTTTGCCCACTTTACATACGAAGGTGAAAAAGTAAATAACGGACACTTATTTGCTATGGCTGAAAAACTAAATTTAACTGAAGAGCTAGATAAAAAGCTTATTCGAAACTTTGTAAATATTAAAGAACAATACCCTAACGATGTATTTGCACTAAATGTGAGCAAGGCGTCTTTGTATTCAACCGACTTTATAAAATGGCTTACTATATTTGCCCATGCAAAACCAATCATAAGAACAAATTTATTATTTGAGTTACATGAAATTAGTTTGTTATATAATGTCCATATTGCCTCTATGCATATAGATGCCATTAAAGAAATTGGAATTAATGTATGTATAGAGCACTTTGGGACAAGCTTAACATCGTTTAGGTATTTACAAGGTCTTGATATTGAATATGTAAAAATTGATGGTAGTTATATTCAAGATTTATCAAGTAGCACACAGAGTCAGTTTTTTATTCAAACAGTTAATAACATCTGTCACGGTTTTGGTATTAAAGTTATAGCTTGTTTAATTGAAAAGCCAGAAACTTTAAAAGTGCTTGAAGATTTGGGTTGTGATGGCTTGCAAGGAAATTTAATTTTACCTCCCTCACAAATTATTAAAATAAATAATAAAGGCGCTAACAAAGAGTTTACTTTTTGCCCAGATGCGCTAAAATTTTGTAATTGAACATTGGATCAAGGGACGAGAGATGAAAAAATTAATTTTAGCTAGTATTGTAGCTAGCGCGTCGGTTTTTACTGTTTTACCTGTTTATGCACAGGTTGACACAGATGTAACCGTACAAAATCAAAGTATGGATAACTTAATCAACATTTTAAAAAATGTAGATGCTGATATTACTCCTGAGCAGCTTAAAAATGATTTAGTTAAAGCAATTCGATTAATATGTAAAAATACGAACCCTAAAGATTTAGATACTCCTCTCCCTACTGGTAGTTGCTCTGCAGCTCAACTAGACAGAATGATGGCTAATGTTATAAATGAATTTGGTGCCGATAGCCCTGTAATAGCAGATTTTTTGGCTGCTTTAGTGGCGGCTGGTGTTGATAGTGATTCAGTTACTCTTGCTGCAATTACAGCTGGCGTTGATGCTACACTCGCTTCTGAAGCGACAGCAGCGGGCCCAGGAGGCGCACCTAACGCACCTATTATTGTAACATTACCAAATACCCCTATTCCTGAGGGAGCAGGTGGTACAGGTGGTGATGATGGTATATCTGAAGTAGGCAACTAATTTTTCACTAAATAACCTACACCCTGGATAGTAAATAAACTTAAATACTTTATAATTCAGTGGGCTAGTAAATGTCTTAACCAAAGTTTAGATTAAATATAAATTTAAACGCAGCCTTTGAGCTGCGTTTTTTCTTTAGAGTATATTTTGAATCGTTTTATATTTTTTTTGCTGTGTGCTATTTTATTTTTACTCCCACTGCCCTTAGGCAGTTATCGCCCGTGGGCAATTTTAACTATGGGGATACTTATAAGTTTTACTTTTTTAGCTCATTTAATTAATTGCGCTATTGACCCCAAGCAACCTATTTATCCTCCTAGCTATTCTTGGCCTTTATTTACAGCAGTCGGTATTGTGGCTTTTGTTTGTATTATTCAGCTTTGGGGTATTAGTATTGACCCTTTTCAAACTAAACAATTGTTAATTAAAACAAGCTTTATGCTTTTATTTTGCTGGCTAATATTTATATACTGCCATAGCGCTACTCGCATCAAAAACATTATATATATTATTATTTTTGCTGGGGTTTTTCAGGCCTTATATGCAAGTTATTTAAGCTTATCACCCGATATTATTAGCCCATTATTTAGTTATAAACATACCGATCGTGCTATTGGTACTTTTACTTATTCTAACTTTTTAGCCAACTATTTAGCGCTGTGCTTATGTTTAGGCATAGGTGTGTTGATCAGTGAGTTAAAACGCTCTGCTAACGACAATACACAATCACTCGCACAAACATTACGTGACTGGGCTGGCATATTGTTAAGCTCTAAAATTGTATTACGCGTATCATTAATTATTATTATTGTTGCCTTAATATTAACTCGCAGCCGCATGGGTAACTCGGCATTTTTTATCGCTTTAATGGTTATGAGCTTATTGGCTTTATTTATTTACAGACAAAAGCCCAAAGCGTTTAAACACCTTATTATTAGCTTTTTTATTATCGATTTAATTATTATTGGTGCAATATTTGACGTTGAAAAAGTAAAACAGCGTATTAGCGAAACCAGTATACACTCAGAAACGCGTGACGAAGTGGTACGCGACTCTATACCACTTATATTAGATAAACCATTGCTGGGATCAGGTGGGGGTACTTTTTACACTGCTTTCCCTGCGTATCAATCAGAGCCCTTTTCTGGCTACTACGATAATGCGCATAACGATTATATACAATTTGCTGTGGAGCTAGGTATACCGGCAACATTAGCACTTGGTTTGCTGATACTTTATTGTTTATGGCTCTGTATTGCGACCATGCGCCAACGCAAAACCGCACTTTATCAAGGAGTAGCATTTGGCTGTGCAGTAGCTATTATTACTATGCTACTGCATTCTTTAGTCGACTATTCGCTGCAAGCAGGCGCTAATTCAATGCTGTTTATGGCTATTTTATGCTTAGCTATTTTAACTAATAAATTACCTGCGCCTAAAACTATAAAAAAAAGACGTAATCAAGCCGACTAGTGCTGTGCTAAATCAAACTCTGTTAAGTGACCGTCGCCATGAATAAGCTGATAGCGGGCCAAATTACCTTGCTCTAGCGTTATTAAGCTAATAGCTGAATCGCTCACTAAATACTTTTGCCCATCGCCTTTGGTTTGGTGTTTATCAACCTCCATATGCCAACGTTTAGTAAAGAAATTCAGCGGACTTTTCGGGCTATATAAAATTGAATCGAGTTTATCGAGTATATTTATTAATTTACGCGGAAATTCGTTTTTTATACCACTGGCAGTCAGCTGCCACACTCTATTAGGATGATCGCCAAAACGTTTTTGCACCGAAAAACAAAAGGAGTAATGTACATCACCAGATAAAATTAGCGTTTCGTTTGGGGTATCGTCTCTTCTAAAAGTATCGAGCAATTTTCTTGCCGAGCCTTCGTGAGCCATCCAGTTCTCTACGTCTACCGTGAGCGGTTGGCCGCACATATTAAATAGCGCTTGAATAGCTTCAATCGATTTAACGCCAAATACTGGCGCGGGCGATACAATAATAACTTGATCATGGCTCAATAAGCTCTGCTCAAGATCAGTAAGTCGCTCCCAATCAAGTAGACCAGAGGGCTCATTAAAATTTTGCTCATTACGCCAACGATGTGTGCGAGTGTCGAGCACCACCACTTTAGGAACCGTTGTCAGTTCATAATGCCAATGACTAAATTCTGTTAGTGTTTTATCAAATGTTTTAAATTGCCAAATATTACTACTCGCTAAGCTGTGCTTAAACGCAGTGATTAATGTGCCCGTTTTAGTGAGCGCATCATTTCCCATCCCTTGAAACAACCAGTAACTAATTAAACCATTGCTTACAATACGTTTACTCACTGGGTTTTGACTAATCGCTTGCTCCCATCCAGCTGTCAGGTTCCAGTCATCGGTTACATCATGATCGTCAAATATCATTAATGTAGATACATTGGCAAACAACCGCTCTACATCACTCAATCCTTTTGTATAATCAATCAGTGCTGATTTTTCGGCGTTAAAAATAGTCTTTTTTTGCTCGTTTTGACCTGCATACGTTGTGCTTTGTATATCTACACACTGCCAAGCGGCAGCACTAAAATTTAATAAGTAAAGTGCTATATATTCTTCAAAGTGAATAAGGTGATTGTGGGCTTTTACACTTGAAAAGTGAGGTTCATCTTTTTTCAGCCAGTAACTAACACCTAACTTTGAGCGTTTTTGCCAAGGTGTTTTTGGTAAGAACAAATGGCGATTATAAAGCTGCTCATTTATATCGTTCGGTAGCTCAACTGTAAGTGGTTGCTCTTTATAAATACCTAAGGCTTCAATTAACTGATGAATGGCTAATAACATAGGTCCTGCTACGTCATCGGCATAAACCTGATCACCGCTCAATAATAGCAATTGTGCACCTTGGTTGTTATTACCGCGCTGAGTGTTTTGCCAATGACTTGCACAGACTAAACTGTCTTTTGCGGGATGATGTGCATTACGACATGATCCGTGCAAAATATCACTGAGTTTATTGGGAATTACAAATGCAGGTGTTGCTTGATTGCTATAGCACCAAGGCGATAAATCAATTGGAGTATCGTCAACTATAAGTTCGTAGCTTAATAAGCTGTCAGTAAGAAACTTATGATTTATTGGCTTTATAATGACGAAATGCAGATATAAGTGCTCGCCGAGAGAAACGCTGTGCTGATCGCTGTAACATTCATAATTTAACAGTTCAATGCGACAGTTTACAGGCTTAGAGGTAGCAAACTGAATACATACACTGGTTTGCTCTGCACGGCGCACCATAGGCCCCATTAATAAAATAGGAAGTTGCGCCGTGTGAGTTTTCATGTATTTAGCCTTTGGCTGCTAATTTAAATAAAGAGTAAAAGTTCTCTGTAGTCGCTTTTGCCAGCTCGTTAAAGCTAATTCCCTTTAATTCACTAATGTAATAAGCCACATCTTCTACATATGCTGGCTGATTAGTTTTTCCGCGATACGGTACTGGTGCTAAATATGGAGAGTCGGTTTCTATTAACAAGCGATCGAGCGGTATTTGTTTTACCACTTCTTTTAACTCTACGGCATTTTTGAAGGTAACAATGCCCGAAATCGAAATATAAAAGCCCATATCAATGGCTTTTTTAGCCATATCCCAATCTTCAGTAAAACAATGTAGTACACCACCACAATTTTCGGCGTTATGCTGTTTCATTAAATTAATGGTATCGCTACGAGCGTCACGAGTATGAATAATTAATGGCTTTTGTAGTTGATTTGCTACTTCTATATGACCTACAAAGCTTGCCTGTTGTACGGCATGCGTGTCTTTTGCGTAGTAGTAATCAAGTCCTGTTTCACCAATGGCAACGACTTTATCGTGCGACGCTAAATCGATTAATTGTTGCTTATTAAGCGCATCTTTTTGATCAAGTGGATGTACGCCACACGAAGCTGACACATCATCATAATGCTTAATTTTATCAAGCATATTCGGGAATTGATCAAGTGTTACGCTTACACATAAAAAGTGTTCAACCTTTTTTGCACGCGCTTTATCAAGCACTTGGTCAAGGTTTAAATCGAGCTTATCAAAATCAAGGCGGTCTAAATGGCAATGAGAATCTACAATCATGGTACTACTTACATGGTATAAGTTGGATTACCGGAGTTTAACATAGTCCCCAGTAGTTTTTCGATCTTGGCGTTTAGGTTTGTTTTATCATCTAAAAAACTAATACCTATGCCAGGCGGGTTAGAGCTTTGCGCTCCTTGTGGTGTGATCCACGACACTTTCCCGGTCACAACGTCATCCTCTAACGCATCTGGAAGGGTAACTCGTAAAGCGAGTGAATGCCCTACTTCGTAACGCATATTAGTGCGTACAAATAAGCCGCCTTTTTTTAAATAAGGCATATAACAGCAATATAATTCATCTAAATCGTCTATATCTACTAATAGCTCTTGCATGCTCAGTCCTTTAATTATTTCGCAGTACGGACGCTAATCTCGATACTGCTAGCGGTAAATTTAGCCCGAGTATTTTGGTATTATTTTGTAAAAACTCGTTTAGAGCATGTTGCACATTTTGATAAGCGTCAAAGCTCATGCCTTGCATAAGCTGTTGTTTTAATTGCTCGCTTAAAAACAACGTAAATATACGAATAAGCTCAGGCTGTTTATTTATTATTGCTATTAACTCAGTAAAATTATGACTTTGTTTAAACTCAGTTGCAAATTTATAAAGTGTATTTATATTTTTTAGCTGATTTTGCTCTTGCCAGTATTTAACTTGCAGTGGTTGGCTGTAAAACAGCGGCAACCAGGTGTAATTAGTTATTTCTAGCGATTCTAACCATTGCTGAGCAAGTGCTAAGTTTGTTACTTTTACATCCGTTTTTGCACAGCGACTTAAAACAGTGGCTGGCAATTGTGTAGCTTGACTGGTTGTGAGAATTAAAAACCGGCTTTGACTTGGCTCTTCTAGCGTTTTTAATAACGCATTTGCAGCAGCGGTAGTCATTTTTTCGCAGTTTTCGATAATAGCGACTTTATTACCATTTTGCGCTGCCGAATGATGCATAAAATCACTAATACCACGTATATCGTCTACGCCAATACTCTGCCCATCAACTTGCGTTAAGCGCTTATCAGGGTGAGTACCTGCC
>TARA_R110000772_G_scaffold148811_2_pt1 | contig 27824 bp, 48 predicted proteins | sample TARA_R110000772 | Tara Oceans TARA_R110000772 (sample SAMEA4397948) | marine metagenome | biome: Polar Biome; feature: [SRF] surface water layer (ENVO:00010504); material: water (ENVO:00002006), including particulate matter (ENVO:01000060) such as... | depth 5 m | reverse complement strand
CCTGATACAATAGAAGGTTTAATAAGCCATACTTCTGAACTAAGATGGTTATCAATTTTTGGAGGAGGCATTGGAGGTCATTGGTCTGACGTAAGAACAGTATCAGATATTGCCCCTGGTCCAATACCATTCTTAAGAACAGTTGATGCAGATATGATTGCATATAGACAAGGAAGAACAAGAAAAGGATCTTATGCAGCATATTTGGATATATCACATCCGGATATTATAGAATTTATAAACATAAGAATACCTACGGGAGATGTTCAAAGAAAAGCATTAAATTTACACAACGCTGTTAATATAACTGATGCTTTTATGCATGCAGTATATGAAAACCAACCTTGGAATTTAATGGACCCAAAAGATAATTCAGTAAAGGAGACAATCGATGCAAGAAAATTATGGGAGCGTTTACTTGAAATTAGATTTAGAACTGGTGAGCCGTATATTAATTTTATCGACACTGCTAATAAATCACTTCCTTCATATTTAAAAGATAAAGGTTTGAGAATTAATGGATCTAACTTATGTAATGAGATTCATCTTCCAACTAACAGTGAAAGAACAGCTGTGTGTTGTTTATCGTCATTAAATTTAGAATACTACGATGAATGGAAAAATACATCAATAGTTGAAGATCTTATTACGATGCTAGATAATGTGTTAGAATATTTTATCGAAAATGCTCCAGATGATATTTCAAGAGCTAAGTTTTCAGCTGAAAGAGAACGGTCTATTGGATTAGGAGCTATGGGCTTTCATTCTTACTTACAAAAGAAAAATGTAGCGTGGGAATCTGAATCTGCAAACGTACATAATATTATGATGTTTGGAACTATTAAAAAGAAAGCACACGAACAATCTCAAAAATTAGCAATCGAAAGAGGAGAATATCTTGATGGTACTGGATCTGGTGTTAGAAATGCACACCTTCTTGCAATCGCTCCCAACGCTAGTTCTGGTATCATTTTGTCTACTTCTCCTAGTATTGAACCGTTAAAGGCAAACGCGTATACACATAGAACTAGAGGTGGATCGTTCTTAGTTAAAAACAAATATTTAGAACAACTTTTACAAAAAAAAGAAATTAACTCAGAAAAAATATGGTCTTCTATTATAACAAATAGAGGCTCAGTGCAACATTTAGAACAATTGACAAAAGAAGAGAAACTTGTATTTAAGACAGCTCAAGAGTTAGACCAAAATTGGGTAGTAAGACATGCAGGTGATAGACAAAGATACGTATGTCAGGGTCAATCAGTTAACTTGTTTTTTCCAGCTGAAGCTGACAAAGAATATGTTAACAAAGTTCATCTAAGTGCATGGGAAAGAGGTTTAAAAGGATTGTATTATTTGAGAACCGAAGCAAAAGCAAGAGCAGAGACTGTAGCTGAAAAAGTCGAAAGAGTAGCTCTTGGTGATGATAAAGCAACTATTATATATGGTAAAGAGGATTGTCCTTTTTGCACAATGGCAAAAGAAGAATTACAAATGAGAAATATACCTTTTGAATATGTTGATTTAAAATTAGTAGAAAAAACAGCTGCACAAGTAACTGGAAGAAAAGTTACTAGTGTACCACAAATATATATGAATGGTAGTTATATAGGTGGATACGAAGACATGATGAAGAAATTAAACAGTACTATTCAACAGGAAACTGGTGAAGAGTGCGTAGCTTGCCAAGGATAGGAGAATATATTATGGCGTCATATACTGATAAATTAAAAACCCAACTAGATAGAGTAATTTTAAGAGGATCACCTGATAAAGAAACTATTAGGTCATTAGCAGAAATTATTTTTGAACTCAACGATAGAATTAATAAACTTGAAAAAACTGTTATATTAGACGAAACAATTAAACAAGAGGATTAAAATGACACTTTTAGACATTTCAAAAACATACAAACCGTTTATGTATCCGTGGGCTGTAGAACTTACTAAAAAACATGAAGAAGTACATTGGGTAGAGGACGAAGCTGAGCTTTCCGAAGATGTTCAAGATTGGAAAACAAAACTTAACACACAGGAAAAAGAATTCATTACACATATACTGAGAATGTTTACACAATCAGATGTACAAGTTGGTGCTAATTATTATGATTTTCTTATTCCTAAAATTAAAAACAACGAAGCACGGAATATGTTAGGTTCTTTTGCAGCAAGAGAAGGTATACATCAGAGGGCTTATGCTTTATTGAATGACACTTTAGGTTTACCTGAAGATGAATTTCATAAGTTTTTAGACTACACTGAAATGGCTGAGAAAATAGAATTCATGCAAGATAATAATGTCAACACACAAACAGGGTTAGCATTAGCATTTGCACAATCAACATTCAACGAAGGGATGTCGTTATTTGCATCTTTTGTTATGTTACTTAACTTTCAGAGATATGGTAAAATGAAGGGTATGGGTACGATTGTTGAATGGTCAATAAGAGATGAATCTATACATGTGATGGGAAATTCTAAATTATTTAGAGAGTTTTGTGAAGAACATCCAAGAGTAGTAAATGATGAATTGAAATCCAAAATATACGAAATGGCTAAGAATGCTGTCACATTAGAAGATAAGTTTATCAATTTAGCTTATAAAGGAAATGAAATTGAAGGTTTAGATAAAAAAGAAGTAAAAGCATATGTTCGTCATATAGCTGATAGACGATTACTTCAACTAGGAATGAAACCTATTTTTAAACAAAAAGATAATCCACTACCTTGGCTTGATTGGGTACTAAATGGAGCTTCACACGATAATTTTTTCGAAAAGAGAGTTACAGAGTATTCAGTCATAGGTTTATCAGGTGAGTGGGGTGGTTACGAAAGGGAGAGTGCTTAAATGAACGATCAAGCTGTTAATAGAATTAGAAAAAGTTTCGAAGAAAAAATTAAAGCTACAGAAATAACTTTATTTCCTTTTCCACATTTTCAAGTAGAAAATATTTGGCCCGATGATATATATCAAGGTTTTTTTGAATTTAATCCATTAGAAAAAAGAAAAGGTTTGGCCAAACCATGGTTAGCTAAATGGGATGAAAAAAACCCTCAGTACAAGATAAGAAAACAAATTGATTTATATCAAGTAATTGAAGCTGATAAAAAGCATCCAGATGTACAATTCTGGAATATTGTTCATGAAGCTTTATTTAAAGATCAATGGTATGCTAAACTAATAGGAAATCATTTTAAAGAATATTTTGCTGTTCAATATGGACCGTTGATGGACGAACAAGGTTCGTGGGCTAAAAAGGTAGTGCAAGAATGGTTTGTACAAAAGCACGATAAAGGATATTTTATAGGTCCTCATACTGATACAAAAGAAAGAGTTTTTACTAATATTTTTTCTCTTCCTAAAGATAAAGGATATGAACATTTAGGTACATCGTTATGGCAAGCAAGTCCTAATGATTTATCATATGGAGGTAAACATTTTGGTTTTAAAGGTTTCAAAAAAGTAGCTCAAATGGCATACCAGCCTAATCAATTGTTCGTATTTTTCAAATCAAGATGGGCTTTTCATGCAGTAGAAAAATTTGAAGAAGTTGATTCAACTATGAGATATGGAATGCAAATACAAGTATATGAACCTGGTCATGCTTTTAGAGAAATAACATCTAAAACTGCAGGCTACGAAACAACATTAACAGATGAATAGAAGGAAATTATCATGAAAACAGGTGATTTAATTATTGAAGCAGCTCGCAAACAAGCTGAAGGACAGGTAGCAGTACATCAGGCAAACATAGAAGTTTATAAAACAATGCCATCAGGTATTGGTGAACATTCAGATATTACAGAAGCCGTGATATCTGAGTTAAACAAACTAGCTGAAGCAGATGATAGATTAATGATGATTAAAAAATATTTTAATAAACATTCACGAATGTTATCTGAGTAAATGGATAACAAGTCAAAAATCTACGAAAGAAATCCTGACACCGATCAGATACGTTGGAGATTTGTCGGTGAAGATCCTGAAGTGTATGGATGGCCTAATTATGGAAACCTAATTCCATCTGACGAATGTCCCGAGGAGACCACTTCACCGGAATAAAATCTTTCAAATACTTTGATCTTAATCGTATGTTCAACATATCGTTGATACAATTAGGATCAAATCTATTTTCCCATTGCAATAACAATTCTTGCATTTTAGCTTCGTTTTTTTTATCAAATATTACTATTGTATCTTTCTGTAATAATGATTTATCAAACTCTAATACTTCTTTTGAAGAACCGTAATACTTTTCATATTGCTTCTCGTTCTTCAGTGAAAATCCTATATAATATCTTCCATCAGGAAAATAAGTAACATACACTCTAAATTTCTTCGCTTTTTTCATATTATATTTATCTTTAAAAAAAATCTGAAAATTCACTATAAATATAATGTTAGAAGTTGACGACGGTAATTTAAATAATAGTAATGGACCTGGGGGCAGTACCCAGCACCTCCACCATAATTATTTGAGGGTAGTGTTATGAAGATTAAAGTAATCGAGTCCATAAAAAAATGGTTTGATAAACTTATGTCAGATATGGAAGCTAAAAATCCTACGGTCAAATATTTAAGTGGAACTCAGACGAAGAGAAAAGACACTAGCGAATAATTCTGCTGGGGGTGAAATAGGATCGACATGCTGTGAAACGATTACTCGAGATAGATAACATTTTATGTAAATGGCAAAAAACCATCTACTTTTGCTTCAATTCTTCCAATGCAAATTGAGCGTGTCTCATTTGTAAAGGAAGCTCTTGCAGCGTCAGCCTAATTGAACTAGTAGCAATTAGCGGGGTGGGTCCTACCTGGCAACAGAAGTGCCTTAAATTATAGGAGTTTTATTATGGCTAAAGCGGCAAGTACCAGCACACACGAAACTAAACCAAAGAAGACATCAATTGGAAGAAGTCGAGTTTCCAAATGTATGATGAACAAACACAAAAGAAAATCTTACAAACCATATAGAGCTCAAGGCAGATGAGCTATAAAATAGTCTATGTACCAAAAGTACAAGACGAGATAGTTGTAGCTGAATTTGATACTTTAGATAAAGCTAATTCACACATGTCTTTAATAAAGGAAACAAAGCAAAAATCTTTTCCTTTTCATTATATTTTATACAAAGGAAAACAATTGCAATGTGCGGTATAAACGGAATTACAAAAGGCAACCAATTAGCCAGAATTTATAGAATGATGCACCACACTAAAAGAAGAGGACCTGATGGCTCTTCAACGTGGACAAACGAACATGTATCGTTAGGACACAATTTGTTAGCTATATTTGGAACAGTTAAAGATTCAATACAACCTTATCTTTACAAAGATTCAGCATTGATTTTTAATGGTGCAGTTTATAACCACAAAGAATTTTATCCCGAGTATGAAATAGACACTCATGCAGTAGCAAGAGGCTTATATGAACACGGAGTTGAGTGGTTAGATAAGTTAGAAGGCATGTGGTCTCTTGCATTTTACAAAGATGGTAAATTGACTATATGTAGAGATCACTTTGGAGTTAAACCACTCTTTTATAGAAATACAGATGAAGGAATGATTTTTTCTAGTTCAATTGAAGCTCTTGAAAGAAAGTCTACAAAGTTAGATTTGTTTGCTTTTGGTATTTTTAGACATTTTGGTTACGTTCCAGGTTATCTAACTTTAATTAAAGATACATTTAAAGTTATTCCAGGTCAACATATAACATATGATTGTAAAACAAAAAATAAAGTAGTTGGTAATTTGTGGGATAATCATAAATTTTCCATAAGAGAATCAAACAGAGAAGAATTTCAAACTAATCTTTCACAAGCTGTTAAAAGAAGCAAAGTTGGTGTAAGACAAAGAGGAATATTTTTGAGTGGAGGATTGGATAGTATAAGTATAGCAAATTATTTAAATGAAAAGAATTCCTTCACATCTTGTTACACTCCTCAACACTTTAATTTTAACGATGATGCTGAAGTAGCTAGAAAGTATGCAAAAGAAACAAATTTAAATCATACAGAAATTGAAATTACACCTGAAAACTATTTTGAACATTTAGATGAAACAATAGATGCTTTAGAGCAACCCGTGTTTAACAAATCAACTCCATCATATTTCTATATCAATAAAATTTTAAGAGAAGCTGGTACTATTGTTACTTATTCAGGTGATGGTGGTGATGAAATGTATACTGGTTATGTCACACATGGAAGATATCAAGACACTGGTAATCCATTTAGAGATCATTATAATGCAATAGCATGGAAGCCTTCGAAAAGAATGCAGGTTACAAATCCTTCATTAGAAATAAATGTTGATAGTTACACACAGTATATGGAAAGTTGGTTTCCTGGAAAAGTTTTTGGACCTGATCATTTAAATAATTGTATGTTTGTTGAAATGTTAACTCGAGTGTCGGAAGATTTCTTAACAAGAAATGATAAATTTGGATCTTATTTTGGAATGGAAGGAAGATTTCCTTTATTGAGCCAATCGTTTTACAAATACATTATGGATATTCCATCAGCTGTAAAAATGGAAAATCTTGATCCAGACAACTTTCAAAACGGTGAATATAAATTTTTAGCTAGAGATGGTTTGAAAGATATATTACCAGATTATGTTATTAACAAACAAAAAACTGGTTGGTCTATTCCTGATAACCAATGGAGAAAAACACAAGAAAAGTTCAGAGCTAAAATGGTTGAAAGAATAAGAGAACCGTTAGGTAATGGTATAGATGATTTAGTTGATTGGCAAAGAGCTGATGGTGTAAAGACTTTTTACGCATCTGCTTTTTTTAAAACATGGGCTAAGAAAATAAACCTCACGTTATAAATACTTATATTCGTTGGAGACACAGTGTCTGGAAGTAGGCTATTATGCTGAAGCAACGCGTCAATTAAAAAAGGAGATGCAGATGACTGCATATGATCTTTTGTTGGCGAAGAAAAAATTCCAAAAATCGCTAGCACACAAAGTATTAACATTGTACTTACTTTTTCCAAGTAATAGAATTTTTCTTGAACCCCTGAAAAAATAATTAAGTAATTGCTATAATATATTAAATAGTAAACAGATGTTACGAAAGTAAATCTGAAACCGTCTTGCATAACAAATGGAGGCAAATATGACTGGTACTTTTATGTTCCCAAGGAACGCTTTTTTAGGTTTCGACCATCTTTTAAAAGAACTCGACAATGTCGGATTACATGCTAAAGATACTTATCCACCGCACAACGTAGTTAAACTAAGTGATCACGAACACTTAGTTGAATTAGCAATAGCAGGATTTAGCAAAGAAGACATAACGATTGAAGTTAAAGAACACGTTTTAACAGTTACGGGAAAACGTGAGCGTCGAAGAGCTCCTGAGATGTATATTCACAAGGGCATATCAGCTCGTAAGTTTACAAAATCTTACAGGCTGTCAGAGTACACCGAAGTTACAGGTGCTGATATTACAAACGGAATTCTTGTCATCAATCTCGAAGTTAAACTTCCAGAAGAGAGAAAACCTAAAGTAATTAAAATTAACTAATCAGCGACACTCATTTTTAATTTAGTCAAAAATGGAGTGAACCAATGACTGCAATTACTCAAACTACATATAAGATCACATGTAATATATGTGAATACGTCGCTAAAGCATTAAAAGAAACTGTTAAATCTTTAATTAAAGGAAGACAGCATGCTGCTAATGTTCAAGTAGCTAGAGAGCTACAGCAACTAGGATTCTACGGAAGAGATGAAGATTTAAAGCATATTATTATGCAATTAAATGAGAAAACTAACGAAGAATTTGATAAAAAATCTTAAATGTAGACTATAATAAGAGGGGCAAATAGTTTGCCCCTCTTTTCAGGTCGCTCCTGTTAATAAAACAGCTTAAGGATATATAATGAATAATTTGCTCGATAAACTTAAAAAAGCATCCACAGTAAAACAAACAGCCATACTTTCACAAAGTACACTTTTCAATAAAAAAGATATGGTATCAACAGACATACCTATTTTAAACATTGCTTTATCAGGATCAATAGATGGAGGATTAATTCCGGGATTGACTGTTATTGCAGGACCATCAAAACATTTTAAATCTAACTTAGCACTGGTGATGGCATCAGCCTATCTTACTAAATTTAAAGATGCAGTGTGTTTATTATACGATACAGAATTTGGTATCACACCTGATTATCTCAAAGCAATGAATGTTGATCCAGATAGATGTTTACATACACCTGTTGAACACATTGAACAACTTAAATTTGATATTGTTAAGCAATTAGAAAATATTGATAGAGGTGATAAAGTTATTATAATGATTGACTCTATAGGTAACCTGGCATCTAAAAAAGAATTAGAAGATGCACAGAATGAGAAATCTGTTGCAGATATGAGCAGAGCTAAAGCTCTTAAAGGTTTGTTTAGAATTATTACACCTTATCTTACAACTAGAGATATACCTGCTGTTGTAATTAATCATACTTATAAAGAAATTGGAATGTTCCCTAAGGATATAATGTCTGGAGGATCTGGTGTTTACTACTCAGCTAATCAAATATTTTTTATGGGTAGACAACAAGAAAAAGAAGGTACAGAAATATCTGGTTACAATTTTATGATGGGTGTAGAAAAATCTAGATTTGTCAAAGAGAAAACAAGAATACCATTACAAGTAACTTGGGATGGTGGAATACAAAAATGGGGTGGTTTGTTAGATGTAGCAATTGCTCTTGGATGGGTTAATAAACCTTCTAATGGTTGGTACGAAGGTGTCAATCCTGAAACTGGTGAAATACTAGTTGACAAGAAAAGAAAAGCTGACACCAACAATGCTGAATTTTGGGAAACTTTATTTAAAGCTGGCTTAGCCGATGCTATTAAAAAAAGATACTCAATATCATCAGCCAGAGGCGTTGTAGAAGAAAAAGAAATAATAGAGGTAGAAATAGATGAAACCGAATCCTAAAATATTTGAAGGTTATGTAGACCCTGCTGGAGGTGAATGGATAAGAATTAAATCTGGAGCTTTCGAAAATGTTATTTGGAGACCAGCTAACATGAGAATAGTTGAAGAAACTAAAGGCGAAGTAATGTACAACGTAGAGTTGCTAAATGATGATATTAATTCATGGAAAGAAAATAGAAAGAAAATATTCTACAAATTAGCAGATGCTATTGTACATGACATTCTAGGAAAGGGTATAAACGATGAACGATAAAACAGCAATAATTATACCTGCTAGAATTGACAGTACAAGATTTCCAGAAAAAATGCTAGTGCCTGTAGATGATGTACATTGTTTAATTGAAAGAGTTAACCATTGGTGTGAATGCGCACACGATCATGTTTATGTTGCAACTGATAGTAAAAAAATTGCTAGTTTATTTCCTGACAATCACATCATGACGTCTGATTTATGTATGAATGGAACAGAAAGAGTATCTGAAGCTATACACAAATTATCTTTTTATGACAAATTTATAAATGTTCAAGGAGATATGATTGACCCTCCAATTTCAGTATTTGAAAGAGTAGAAAAATTGTTAGACTATAATGAAGTAGTTACAGTTGTAGCTCCAATGAACGAGGAAGGGATGCGCGATCCAAATACTGTCAAATGTATTCATAATGGATACCACGCTCAATGGTTTTGTAGAGCTCCTTTGTCGTACGGGGATTGGCATTTGGGTATATATGGTTATACTAAACCAGCATTAGCACAATATCCACATTTGAACCAACTCAGTTCAGAATTTGAAGAATCATTAGAACAATTGAGATGGCTAAACAATAATATAAAAATTGCTATAACATATACAGAAGAAAATGCTATGGAGATAAATTCTCCAGAAGATTTAGTTAAATGGAAAGAAATGGAAAAAGGAAAACCAAAAAATGAATAATCCTCACTATATTAATATGTTTATAAATTTTAGTATATTAGGTACACTAATATACGTAGCTCTGCAGGTGTCTTAATTTATGGCTGTTGACTCATCTGAATTGAGAAAAGCGATTCTTCACAACTTAGTTGTTAATGAAGAATATTGTAGAAAAGTACTACCTTTTTTAGAACAAGAATATTTCAACGACACTTCAGAAAGAATAATACTTGAAGAAATACACAAATACTATATAGATCATAATGTATCCCCTCAATATCAAGCTCTTAAGATTGAGGTTGAATGTAGAAATGATCTTACTGAAGGTGTATATAAAGAAATTAGTTCTTTCTTAGAAGAAAGAATTCCTGAAGTACCTAAAGTAGATTGGCTAGTAAAAAAGACTGAGAATTGGTGTCAAGAGAAAGCTATCGTTAACGCTGTTTATAAAGCTGTTAATGTAATAGGTGGTGATGATAAAAAAACTACTCAATCTGAACTTCCGGAAATATTAAGAAATGCTATATCTACTTCGTTTGATAAATCTGTAGGTCATGATTTTACTGAGGATGTTGAAGAGAGATGGGAATTCTATAATAGAAAAGAAGAAAAAATACCTTCAGGTTTAGAACATTTTGATTATATTCTCAAAGGAGGTTTTCCTTCTAAAACTTTGGGTGTAATCATGGCTGGTACAGGTGTAGGTAAATCGTTGTTCATGTGCTCAATGGCAAGTGGCTTGATAGAAAATGGTCATAATGTATTGTATATAACTTTAGAAATGGCTGAAGAGAAAATAGCTCAAAGGATAGATCAGAATTTAATGAATTTGTCTTCTGAAGATCTAGATGTTATAGGCAAAGAAACTTTTTTGAAAAGATTTGGTAATTTGAAAATGAAAACTAGAGGTAGATTAGTAATTAAAGAATATCCTACTAAATCTGCTCATGCTGGTCATTTCAGAGCATTACTCAAAGAATTACAGATAAAAAAAGAATTTTTTCCTGATTTAGTATGTATAGACTACTTAAATATATGTACTGCTATGAGCGTAAGTAAGAATGCAAATAGCTATGAACAAGTAAAAGCGACCGCGGAAGAATTAAGAGCCTTAGCTATGGAATATAATGTACCAGTACTTACAGCTACACAAACAAATCGTCAAGGTTTTGCTGATGCTGATGTTGATATAACATCTGTTTCAGAATCCTTTGGACTTCCTATGACTGCTGATTACTTTTTTGCAATGACCTCTAACGACAAGTTAAGAGAAGAAGGTATGGTTAAGTTTACTCAATTGAAAAATAGATACGGCGATCCTTCAGATAGAAAAAATTGGATATTGAATGTCGATTATTCTAGAATGAAAATAACTGATCTAGCTGAACAACCAGCTCACATTGATGCTTTGAATGAAGCTCAAACTAAACAACATACTGACACAAAATCTATAATGGATATAAATTGGAATTGAACATGAGAAAAAAATCTATTGACACCGAAACACAAACAGACATAAAAACACCTATTGTAAGAAAAGATAGTGTTTTAAATATTTTAAAAAATAGACTGGAAATTGTTGAAGATAGACTCACTGAAATAGCTTACTTGCTGGAATATGATTTTGAATCATTAGACGACAGTTCGCGAACAGCTATGTTAGAGACTAAATTAAGAGAACAAATAGCTCTTAAAAAACAAAGAGAAGAAGAAGATGCTAGAAGAATAAAAGAGCAAGAAGAATTAAGAATTCAAGAAGCAGCTCAGATATTATTAGACGAAAGAATTAAAGCAGAAGAAAATAAAAGAATAATTGAAATGGCTGCAAATGATCTTCTTAAAAGACAACAAATAGAACTAGAAGCTGAACAAAAACGTCTAAAGGAATTGAATGACGAGCAAAAACTTTTATCAATAGCAAAAGAAAAACAAGCAGCTACTTTACGAGAAGCAGAAGCTGAGAAACAGAAACTTGAATTAAAAGAACAATTTGATCAGAAAATTAAAGAAGAAGACGAATCAATTAAAGAAGCAAAAGAAAAAGCTGCAGTTGATCCCTTCGAAAATCCATACCCTAAAGGTTCTATTGAGCACGTTGTGTGGAAAAGAAAACAACAAGCTAAAAAAAAACGTTGAACTTGTACAATCAAGTAAGATCGATTTTTAATTAATAGGTGTTAATATATTATGAACGACAAGATTTATGATCCAACAATTACTGCTGATTGGTGTTCGACTCCAGGCGATACAACTCTTAGAAATGAGTACTTCAAACTTAAAAAATTTAGTCATAAAATTCCAGGCGACGTTTCAATAATTAGTTATAAAAAAGAAGTGTTAACAAAAGCATTTAGATTTGTAAGAGAGTTTAACAATGCAATAGATGTTGGAGCTCATTATGGTTTAGTGTCATTCCAAATGAATTCTTTTTTTGATAATGTCGATGCTTTCGAAATTGATATTAAAACCAGAGAGCAGCTGATTAAAAACGTAGCAAGATTTTATTTAGAAAATGTAACAGTACACTCAGTTGGTTTGGGGGAAATAACAAAAGCAGTTAATTTAGTTTTTGATAAGACTGATAGTTTAATCACTAAAGTAGATCCCAAGCCTCATATAGGAGGTAGGTATTTGATTAAAACTATTGATTCGTTTAATTTTGAACATTGTGATTTTATTAAATTAGACATCGAAGGTTACGAACCGTTTGTTTTGTTAGGAGCTGAAAGTACTATTAAAAGTAAAAAACCAGTTATAGTTATTGAAGATAAGAATCTCGAAGCTAATTATGGTACAATAAATTCAATTGATGTTTTAAAAAGCTGGGGTTACAAACTAGTTGACAGAGTTAAAAAAGATTCAATTCTTGCATGTTCGTAGACGACACTGAAATGTTCCACAAATTGAATGTAGATGATTTGTGGGTTTACGATAAATTAATATTATCAAAAAAATTAGGATATGTATGTGGACCACACGGAACTGAAGTTCCAAGATATGGAAAGTATATTGTAAGACCTTGTGTCAATTTCATGGGCATGGGAAGAGGTGCTTACTTTAAAAGATTTTGGAAAGAAACAGAAAATAAAATGCCAGATGGAACTTTCTGGTGTGAGATTTTTAAAGGAAGACATTTATCTATAGATTACACAAATCAAAAGCAAGTACTATGTGTAGAAGGTATAAAGGGAAAAAATGATGATAGCTTGTGGAGATGGCTTAAATGGATCAAAACAAACGATGAAATCGAATTTCCTCATATACTGAAAAAATTGTGTGGAAAATACAAATACATCAATTGTGAATATATTAACGGAAAACTAATTGAAGTTCATTTTAGAAAAAACGTAGATTGGGAATTGATGCCTAAAGCAAAAGAAATAGTCCCTATTTTTAAAGGGGACATAATTATTCCTCCATCAGACGAATATGAGTTTATTAAATCTAAAGATTTTAAAAGATTAGGTTTTTATTGGAAATAAAATATAAAATATACTATAATAATAACAGAAATTGAAAAGGGAGTTTCTATGATATTATTAGATTATTCATCAGTAACAATGTCATCGTTGATGACTAGATTAGACGACTATGAAGATGACCCAAACCTTTTGCGTCATCAAATTTTTAATATTGTTAGACTTTACAATGTTCAATTTCGAAGCGATTATGGAGAAATGATTATATGTATGGATGCTGCGAATAATTGGAGAAGAGATCGTTATCCTTTCTACAAAGCTAATCGTCGTAAAAGCAGATCTAACTCTGTTTATGATTGGGAAAAAATATTTTCTGTCTTAAATGAAGTGAGAGAAGAAATCACAACGATGTCCCCCTTTAGATGTGTACGCATCGACCGTTGCGAAGCTGACGACGTTATTGGAACTATTGTGGAAAAGAAACAACCTGAAGAACCAATATTAATCATTTCTCCTGATCGCGATTTTATTCAATTGCAAAAATATCCAAACGTAAAACAATATAGTAATTTACAAAAAAAATGGATTGAACCAAATGTATCTGCTGTGCATGATCTCAAAGAAAAAGTGCTTAAAGGAGATATGGGCGATGGTGTTCCAAATGTAATGTCTGACGACAATGTTATTTTAGACGAATCGTTAAGACAAACACCATTGAGGAAAGCTAAGTTAGATTCGTTGATGAATGATCCCGAATCATTAGGAACTGCAATAGCAAGAAGAATTATTAGAAATAGAGATCTTATCGATCTGAATAGAACTCCATCTGAACTAAAAACACAAATAATGGAGAAATTTCAGGAAAAAGGTCAAGGATCTATAAACTCTTTAATGAACTTGCTATCAAAATACAAAATGAAGTTGCTTCTGGAAGCACTTCCAGATTTTGAGACTAATAAATAAAGCGGATCCAAACATTTTAAGAATTGAAGGAGACTCTAAATGGCTCATAGAAAACAAAACGTATTTATTTCAAGTACGAGAGATTCGATTAAAAACGGTAAAAGTTATGTACCAGCTATTGACAACAAAGGTAATGATTCAGAAGGATTAGTTGCATTTGTTGGTGGTTTTGGTACAGGCAACTTAGTATGGGATGCAGCAAAACAAAAGCAAGTATATTCATTTGAAGTTCTTGATGCATTACCAGGTACATATATGCTTGATTCAGACAACGTTACACAAAATGATGCCGTTGGCATGACTGGTATTACTCTAGGAACAACAGTATCAATTGTTGGTGATAGTGATAACAATCAATATAAGGTGACATTAGCAGCTCTTGACTCTGATATTTTAACAGCTACAAACGCTGGTAGAACATATATCTGGTCAGAAGAATTTGGTGGTAACAATAATGTTATTGAAGGTTATGTAACAGGCGTTCCGTCTATTGCAGCTAATGCAGATGAATCTTTCATTTATGTTAAACCTACATCACACATTAATACATGGAAAGCTGCTATGGCTGATGGTACTATATCAATCATATATGATGCAAATAACAAAAAGATGGCTAGAGGTAAAACAATCAACGATGATAAAAATCGTTATGCGGATGCCGACTCTGACTTTATGTTTCATGATGATATAGCTTAAAAATAGTTGTTGACTTTAGTTTGTATTATAGGATACTAATAATATGTCTACAGCGGTTTTTACATTTGGGAGACTAAATCCCCCTACAATTGGTCATGAAAAACTAATTAACAAACTACGAAAGGTTGCCCGACTATCAAAAGGGCAACCTTTACTTTTTTTATCACACTCTAAAGATGCAAAGAAAAATCCTCTCGATTACAATACCAAAATAAAGATAGCTAAAAATTCTTTTGGAAATATTGTACAAAGATCCAAATCTAACACTATAATAAAAGTAATGAAAGAATTGGAAAAGAAATATAGTAAAGTTGTTTTAGTAGCTGGATCTGATAGAGTGAAAGATTTTAATGATCTTCTACAAAAATACAATGGTAAAGAATACAACTTTGACAGCATTAAAGTTATAAGTGCAGGACAACGTGATCCTGATGCAGATGGTGTTGAAGGAATGAGTGCAAGTAAAATGAGAGAATTAGCTCAAGATGAGAAATTAGCTGAATTTACTAAAGGATTGCCGTTACAAGCACAAAGACAATCTAAAAATATTATGAATAGCGTAAGAAAAGGAATGAATTTATGATTAAACTTAAAGACATGCAAGTCTTCGAAATCCTAACAGAATTTGAAGATATACAAGGAAGAACTAACAAACTAAACTATCTCAAACAATTTACTGAACATGTACCTTTAAAATATATATTGAAGTTTAATTATTGTAATACCATCAAATCAGTAATCCCTGAAGGTACTCCACCATTTAATGACGAACAAAATGATGGTCCAAGTAGAGCAGACTTGTGGCAGTACATTACTGTATTTCCTACTTTTGTTGAATCTAATCAATCAATGCAAACTAAGCCTTTGCAAAGAGAAAAACTTTTTATAGAAATGCTTGAAGCAATAGATGTTCAGGAAGCTAAAATGTTAATTTTAGCAAAAGATAGAACACTAGAAAAATTATATCCTAGTTTGGATGTTGATATAGCTCGTGAAGCTTTTCCGGAAATGGACATACAAAGTAATGCTCCAAAGAAAGAAATAACTGAAGAAGAGAAGCAAACCGACATAGCACAAACTATAAAACGTAAAAAAGATGAGATTAAAAAACTTAACGAAGAAGTTAAATTATTAACAAAAGAAGTAAAAGCGGTGAAAGATGAATCTAAATCAAATAATATTTCCTTATAATATACAAGAACTATCTCCATGCATAAACGAAATTGGTTTCGATCTTCATTTTAATGGAGTCTATAAAGAACATATAGATGACTTCAATAGTAGTATAGGTGACATACCTTTTAACAAAGCTGGTGCATACTTACACTCAACCTATTTTGATAATATAAGAGAATATAGAAAAGAAAATCTTCCTACAGGAAGAGTAATGCAAATTATTGAAAATAGATATGGCAATTATGATAAATTTATTATCACAGTTATAGATCAAGCAACACGTCTTCAAGGTAATGGATGGTTGTTTATGAATCATGCTGGTTACGTTAACATAATTCCTAACAATAGAATTGTTAATGATATTATTCTTCTTATAGATTTGTGGGAGCATGCGTATATTCCTTCGCATGGTATAAATAAAAGTGAATATATAAGAACTCACATGAATATTATTAATTGGGATACTGTTAACAATAGGCTAGTTATTTGAAAACATTCGTAGAATTATTTGAAGCGGCTGATAGTGCACAAAATTTACACATGACTCATGCAGATGAAGATCTTTTTGAGAGAGGTAAAGTTGGTGCTGATTTTGCTATTACAATGCTTGAGGACGTCCTCAATACACTTGAATCAAATAATACTTCTTCTGAAAATATCACAGTTAAGTGGGACGGAGCTCCTGCTGTATTTTGTGGAACTGATCCTCAAGATGGAAAATTTTTTGTTGGAACAAAATCTGTGTTTAATAAAAATCCTAAAATATATAAAACTCAAAAGGAAATAAACGATGGCGAGACGGGTGGTAAAGCTGCAAAACTTGAATATGCACTTAAGCATCTATCTTCTATAGGTATTCCTAAGGATACAGTATTGCAGGGTGATATGATGTTCACTAAAGGAGATCAAAAATACGAAACAATCGATGGTAAAAGATATATAACAGTACATCCTAACACACTAATATATGCTTTTCCTGTTGATAGTCCTGTTGGAAAACAAATCAGAAATGCTGATCTAGGAATAATATTTCATACTACGTATAAAGGAAGAGGAAGTTTGCAAAACTACAGTGCTTCTTTTGGTGCAAAAATTGACAAATTGAGAAAAGATAGAAGCGTGTGGATGGATGATGCTTACTTTAAAAATGTATCTGGAACAGCTACATTCACTTCTAATGAATCGAATGAACTTAGAAAATATATAACTAAAGCAAAAAGAAATGTAACAAGTAAATTTGATAACATAATTAAAATTATGGATATGATTCCAAGTTCAGCAATAGGATCACATCTTAAAAGCTATATCAATTCAAGAATAAGATTAAACAAATTTGATTTGTCATACAACGAGTACATAAAATATGTTAAAACATATTGGCAAACTAGAGTTATTGATAAAGTTAAAACTGAAAAAAGTAAAGAATCTAAAAAAGCAGCATTGAAACAATTAGAAATTGAGTTAGACAAAATTAAAAACGATATAGAAAAATCTTTTATATTTGTAGAAGAAGTTAACAAAGCAAAAGTAATGATTATTAAAAAATTATCTTCGTTGTTAAGTAGTAAAATATTTGCATTACATAAGAATGGAGATTTTATAGCTACAGCTCCTGAAGGTTTTGTTGCAATAGGAAAAAATGGTCAAGCAGTAAAACTAGTTGATAGATTGACCTTTTCCAGATTCAATTTCTCAGATGATTATATAAAAGGTTGGCAAAAATAAATTATATTTTTTTTGTTGCAAAAATAAATTAAAACTACTATAATAATAGTATGTATATAGATTTAGAAATAATTGGTATTAAAAATAAAGAAGATGGCTTTCTTATTAGAGATACTATCGAACAAGCATTATTAACTCTTCTTCCCAGATGTAAAAAGTTAATAACTATTACCGTAGAAATAGCTCTTGATAAAGACATGAAAGAAACAAAGGCATTAATTCATTTAGAAGATAAAAATGAATTTGTTATAGCTTTAAATGAAACCGTTCTTAAAGATAAGAATGATGTTATTCTAACATTGTGTCATGAGTGTGTACATCTTAAACAACACATCACCAAAGATTATTTTCAAATTGATGGCAATTTTATTAAATTTAAAAATCAAATAGTAGACATTAATTTGACAAATTATACTGATCTTCCATGGGAAAAAGAAGCATATGAATTAGAAATGGAATTAGCTAATGCTCAAAAAACTTACACAGGGTAAAACATTATCGTGGGGTGAAATTGATATATATCTCAACAACATAGCAGATTATATTTTTACTTCTACAAACAACGAAAAAATTATTAGTTACTCAGATCCTAAAGATAGAATACCAGCTGCTATTTTAGCTGAGAAGCTAGGTTATCGATTTTCCGAAACACCTATAAAGAACGACAGTCATTTTTCTATTTTTACTGATTCAAATAGAATACTTCAGAACAATATCAGTAAGGATGTATTTTGTTTTTACTTTTTAAGATATGAACTAGACACAGATTATCTCAAAGACAAAACTCCTAAATTAAGTATGGATGAAATTAATATTCCATTAGGAGAAGTTGTTTTTAAACTAAATTTACCATGGGACAGTAGATGGTAGTTAACTTAACTGTTGACTTTAGTTCGAAATGTGTGATAATAAGTCATAGTTAATAATTGAGGAGAGATTATGTCAATGCATTTATTAGGACCAATGTGGACTACTACAAAGTATAGCAGTAAAAAGAAGAAGTCTGTTAACCAACGCGAATTGCTAGCAAAAGTAGAACACGATAAATGGTTAAAAAAGATGGGTGCACACCCAACTCAAAGATCTAAAATAGAGGATAAGTGTTACGGCAGCACAGCTGGCTCCAACCCAGTTAGAGTGGGTTCAATTCCTACATCCTCTGCCAAACCTTTTATACCTGTAGGTAACTTAACATCAAAACGTAAAGAGAACTTCTACACCGGTGACCAACTCGTAGGTGTTGCTACTCTACATAAAAGCAATATGGTTCCTGTTAGAAAAGATTCTAATGATGCAAAAGATATAGCTAGAATGAGAAGAGGCTAATGAAAAAAGAACCAACACAAAATAATGAAGTTCATTTTATTCCAGCAAAAAAATCTGTAGTTAAATTGAGAAGAGAAGAACATTCTAGAATGAGATATAAATTGTCTAGTTTACTTAATCCCAAATCAATTTCTAAAGAAAGTAAAAGATAATGTCAAAACAATTCAAATCTATTTTAAAAATGGACTATAATAATAACAAGGTCGATAATGATGTCATAGTTATTGACAATTGGATACAATCAAATGAAAACAATTTGTTTGTACAAAACTTAGGAAATATATGGCTTAAAAAACTTATGAGGAGTGAACGTGAACGTTTTTTGTTTAGATAAAGATCCGCGGAAATCAGCTGAAATGATGTGTGATAAACATGTAGTAAAAATGATACTAGAATCGTGTCAAATTTTATCTGCAGTGTTAGATGTAAATTATATTGACGAATACAGAGGTAAAACTGATGTTAAACCAAGTTTTCAATTAGGTTGTCCAGGATATCCTCCTGCGCATGTTAAGCATCCATCAACGTTGTGGGCTATTGAATCAAAAGGCAATGCAAAATGGTTAATAAAACATCTTAGAGCTCTCAATATGGAATATACTAAACGATATATGAAAACTCATAAGTTAGCTGGTTGTACTATGATATACGAAGCTCAGTTACAATACCTCAAATTTTCAAAAGAAAGAAAAACTAAATTTACTCAAGCCATAACAAACAAAAAATGGCACAATAAAGATTCCATTGAAGCATATAGAACATATTACAATATGGAAAAGTTTATTTTTGCTAAATGGAAATTGGGCAACATACCTGAGTGGTTTACTGGTCCTCCTAATTATAATATTGAATTAACAATTGATTAAAAAAAGTTTGATTATTCATTATAATAATATAGTAGAGGAGTTTAAAATATGTTTAATATACAAGATAAAGATACTAGTAGAGGCCATTTCTACGTAAGTATTGTGAAAAGTGTACTTAGATTAGGTGCAGCTGTTTCTTTGGTTATGGGCAACTTAGTAGTAGCTGGAATACTTTTCTTTGTTGCTGAATTACTAGGAATAGTTGAGGAAATAGTATGAGTGATCAAATAAAACAAAGACAATACACATATAGTGAAATATTTGATTCTATCCAAGGCGAGGGAATGTATACAGGACAATGGACTTTGTGGCTAAGATTATTTCTGTGTAATTTACAATGTGATGGTTTTGGTCAACTTGAGCCTACTAAACCAGACAGTTGGGAATTGCCTTATAAAGATTTTGATGTGTCGGGAATTGAGAGAGTTGAAGATCTTCCTGTGTGGGATAAAGGTTGTGATAGTTCATACACATGGTCAAAGAAATATAAACATCTTATGGGTAAGAAAACAGCTAAAGAAATAGTTGATGAGATTAAGAATGTTGCTAGTAACACATACAATCCTTTGGGTATATTTAGACATCCAGTATCAGGTCAAACAGCTCATATGTGTTTTACAGGAGGCGAACCATTGATGTTACATGGTCAAGATGCTTTTGTTGAAATGCATGAGTTGTGGAAACGTGCTGATAATCTTCCTAGTTCTGTAACATTTGAAACTAATGGAACACAGAAATTGAAAGATTCGTTTGTCGAATATGTATCAAATTGGAAAGAGTTTGATACACATTTATTCTTTTCATGTTCGCCTAAACTTTGGACAGTAGCTGGTGAAAAACCTGAGAAAGCTATAATACCTGAAGTTGTTGCACAATATAATGATTTGTCAGATAAAGTAAATGTCACTAGACCTAAGGGTCAGCTTAAATTTGTAGTAGGTCACAGGAAAGAACAATGGGAAGAATTAGATGAAGTAATATACTTATATAGAAAAGAAGGAATAGATTGGCCTGTGTATATTATGCCTGTTGGTGCAACGTTAGAAGAACAAGAAATTGGAGCTGGAAAAGTAGCAGAGATGGCTTTTAAGAGAGGATATAATGTATCAGGTAGATTACATTGTTATCTATTTGGTAACGCTATAGGAACATAATGGAGAGATAATGGTTTATTATAGTACAAAAACATACGGACATAACATTGGATTAAGTGCAGTGTTTAGACAACCTAACGCAGATCATTCACATTGTCATTTATTACATGGATATAGTTTACAATTTAAGTTTACTTTTGCATGTAAAGAACTTGATAATAAAAATTGGGCTGTGGACTTTGGAGGATTAAAACCTTTGAAGAAGTGGTTAGAAGATAACTTTGATCATAAACTGTGTATAGATATAAATGATCCATTTGTGGATACATTTCATAAGTTAGAAAATATGAACTTAGCAAAAGTTGTATTGTTTAACGGTGTTGGTGCTGAAAAGTTTGCTGAACATGCATTTAACTTTGCTGATAAGTTAATAAGAGAAAAGACTGATGAGAGATGCTGGGTACATGAAGTTGAATGTGCTGAGCACGGTGCTAATAGTGCAATAATGAGAAGGAGTGTATAAATGAGTGTGAGTGAAGACATTAAAAGAAGATTGATTGAAAGTAAGAAAAGATATTATGCTAACGATAATATATCCGAGTATTTTGAAAAAGGTGAGAAACAATTACTAATTGATGAAGTAACTGAAAAGTTTGAAGGTGTTTTAGATAGTCTTTTAATTGATAGATTCAACGATCCTAATTCTATGGATACACCTAGAAGATTAGCTAAAATGTATATAAACGAACTAATGTCAGGTCGGTACACTGCTCCACCTAAAGTAACAGCATTCCCAAACACTGATCCTAATGATAGGTATGCAGGTTTAATTAATGTAAGAGCAGAAATAAAATCTATGTGTTCACATCATCATCAACCTGTGACAGGTGTTGTTTATATAGGACTTCTACCAAGTGTGAGATTAATAGGCTTGAGCAAATATGCTCGTATAGCTCAACACTGTGCTAGACGAGGTACTCTACAAGAAGAACTTGCTCGTCAGATTAGCGACAGAATTATTGAGCTAACAGGAGCTACAGACGTTGGTGTCTATGTTCAAGCTACTCATGGTTGTATGGAAAACCGTGGAGTGTTGGCGCACTCCTCTCTCACACAAACGTCTGTGCTCCACGGTCAATTCTTTAATCCTTCTGTTAAAGATGAATGGCTAAAATATATTCAGTTACAGCAATCAATTGTAGGGAACAGATAATGTCTAATGTAAGAGATAAAGTAAACCAAAGAATGAATGTGTTACAGCACTGGATGGAAAGTAACTATCATATGAAAAATCCAAATGAAGTATTAGAAACTGTAAAGAACGTAACTAAATTTTGGAGTATACTTTCAGAGGAAGACAGAGATTATATCGATGGTATAAATTATGCAATAGAAAATAAAATGGAGTGGTTTGTAAAATGATTAAGAGTACAAAGAAATATATCTGGGTTACATTTGAGAAGGAAGGTTTTCACAAATATCCTGCTGCATTAGATGATCCCAATCTAGCTACAGGAGATGAATATGATGTATCTTTTCTTGGATATATTCATAGACATATTTTTAAATTTAAAGTACAGATTGAAGTATTCAACGACGATAGAGATATTGAATTTATTCAATTTAAAAGATGGTTACAAAAACTATATCAAGGCGAACTACAGTTAGATTATAAATCATGTGAGATGATATCAGATGAGTTAGCTTCAAATGTTAATAACAAATATCCTAACAGAGATATTATTATAGATATTAGCGAAGACGGTGAAAACGGAGCTCATTGTATATATCTCAAATAGAGTTACATATAATTTACACACATACAAAAAAAATACGGAAATCAACTATAATAATTATATAGTTTGAGAGGTTATATTATGATTAATTTTTGTCACATTGCGCCGACTAGGCATTTGAATTTAGTAGATGGAAGACCTTTCCATCTTGTTTTAGCTCATTTAATAGAAGAAGACGATAACTATGTGAATTGGTATATTGATCAGAAGAATAAGTATGGTTGTACTATTATAATGGATAATTCTGCTTTTGAAATGTACAAACAAGGTCGACCAATGTACGATCCAGATAAGTTAATCAGTATGGGTAGCAAAATATTAGCTGATTATATTGTAATGTCAGATTATCCTGGTCAAGCTTCAACTAAAACTATTGCTGCAGCATTTGAACAGTCTCCTGCATTTAAGAAAGCTGGATTTGGTACTTTCTTTGTACCTCAAGGCAAGGCAGGAGATATAGGAGATTTGATGAATGGATTCAAGTTTGCTGTTAATAATCCTGATGTTGTTGATTATATTGGTGTATCAATATTAGCTGCACCTTTAGCATACAATGTTGAAACAGGTAATAATCTACAGAGATTCAATTCTAGATTGAGAATGATGAATTCACTTAAAGAAAGATTAATACTTAATAAAATAAGAGCTAATAAACAGAAAGTACATTTTCTTGGTATGGTTGATGGTCCTAATGAAGTTATGTTTATGGGTGCCTTTGCAAATTATATTGACACTTGGGACTCTTCTGCTGCTGTGTGGTTAGGTTTAAACGATGAAGTGTTTGACGAATCACCTACTGGAAGAATGAATGGTAAGTTTGAAAAGGAAGTAGACTTCAACTTCATTACTAATAATATAAAACTTTTAACTAAAGCAAATACAAATATGAAATATATTGATAACTTATGTGAAGGAACATATTAATGGAACGAAATAACACTAATTTTAAGTATAGTGAAAAAGAAATAATTCAAGAAGTAGAAAAATATATAACATCTACTTATAGTAAACATTATGTGGGTAACAAGCAAATACAAACTATAGATGTCTGGGATTCAATGGGAATAGCTGAGGACATGTGTATGGGTACTTTAGTAAAGTATGCTATGCGTTTTGGTAAAAAGGGAAGCGAAGAAAACGCTAAGTCCGATTTACTTAAACTTATTCACTATGCTGTATTAGTATATCATTTTAGATTTATGGAGGAAAAATAATGATTCACTTAGGTTCAAGTAATTCAAACAGTACACTATCTAAATGGGTAGCTGAAACACAAATACAACCTAACGCAATAGATCTTAAAATTGATAAAGTTTTTGCTATTGATTCGAGTAAAGTGTTTATGATAAGCGAAGAAACTAAAGAGCATAGAGGATCAAGTGAATTGAAGCCAGATCTCAATGGTTATTGGCATCTAAAGCCTGGATGTTACGAAGTTATAATGGAAGGTAATATTACTGTTGGCGAAGACGAAGCTGGATGGGTTATTACAAGATCCACTTTAAACAGAAATGGTTTGTTTATTACTTCTGGATTATACGACAGTGGTTATTCTGGTGTAATGGCTGGAGCTCTTCATGTTGAAGTAAACGATGCTATAATTAAACAAGGTACAAGAGTTGCGCAGTTCATATTGTTTAAAGCAGAATCTTTGAATCAATACGATGGTGATTATGGTACAGGCAAAGCTGATGAAATAATGTATAAGGAAGAAAAATAATGAGTACTTTTTACTATGACGATTTAAAAGACAAATATCCAAATAAGTTTGAACTAATTGTAGCTGCAGCTAAAAGATCTAGAGATATGCCAACAGCAATTACGAGAGCTGAAGGTAAAATAATAAAAAAGAGAACTACTGCTGCTATTGAAGATATAAGAGTTGGTAATGTTACAACTGACGAATTGAACGAGAGAAGTATATCACAATACCAACAAGAAAATAAAGATAAGAAATAAATGCAGATACCTTCTACACCTTACATACCATTTAGAGTAGCTTTAAAACAAGAATTGTTAAAGCAAGATGCTAAATTGAATAAGGTTGAGAAGGTACAAGCTGTGTATAAAGGACATAACATGATTAGAAACATAACAAGAAAACAATTCTTATTAAGAATGAATGATGACTCAGATAATTCGTTTGCTTACACATTTTTAGAAAGATGTGATAAACAAAATTTATGGCCAGACGCAATAGGTAATATATCTGGTGGTAACTTGACAGGAGGTTATGTTGGTGAAGTTGCAGGTCAATTGTTTTCGTTAAAACTACTGTATGTGTTTAAAGACAGTAGAGCAAGAGGTTATGGTGATAAGTTAGTTACTAATGCATTTTGGTATGGTTATAGATCAGCAAAATATATTAAAATAGTAGCTGAGGCAAATAGTTGGAAGTTTTATAACAGTTTAGGTTATCAATCATACGGAGCATTCAACGCACAAGGAGATCACTTAATTATAGGAAAGTATAACAGAGGTCATAAAGTACATTACTTAGACTATGACAACGATGATCCTATAATAAAAAGAGTTATGAAGGAATATTATTAAAAATATTTCTAAAACTCACTATAATATTAACAACAACAACAATAATAATTTAGGAAAAAATTTATATGTTAAATTTAAAAAGCGCTCAATCACTATCAGATTCATTTTATAACAGAAGTAATGTAAAAAATGGAATGTTAAGAACTATTGCTGGTTCTGCAACACCTATCATTACTGATGTTCTTAATCAGAAGTTTAATGTATCTTCTGCAAGTACAAGGATGAGAGAGATAGAGATAGAAACTGGTATTAGGTTCAATAGAACTTATGTTACTACATCAGCAGGTAAAGGCAAGCCATCTGTAGCTTATTCTTTATAAACTTTTCTTTGAGAGCGTAGATTTTTCTACGCTCTTTTTTTGTTTAAATGTTGACTTTAGTTGATAATAAGTGATAATAAAGATAGTTAATAATTAAGGAGAAAAAAATGGTATACAATCCTCAGTACACTTTACAAAAAATTAAAATGGAAATATATGACGAAATTAATCGTTATCAAGCAATACTTGCTAGGCCTAACGATGGAGCTCTTAGTAACTTCGAACAAGGTAAGTTACAAACATTGAAAGATATATTTGGTAAAATAGAAAAAGGCGATTGGTAATGTTTACTCATCCGAACGTTGAAACAATTAGTATTAATAGATGTGTATCTTATTTTCTTATGAGTTCATTTCTTTATTATGAAAAGCATGAAAATATACTTCATGACAATGAATTTGATTCAATGTGTAAAAGATTGATCGAGGAATGGGATAACATTACACATCATCATAAACATTTAATAAATTTAGATTCATTAAAGGCTGGTACAGGTTATGATATTAAGTATAATAATAGAATAATAGGAGCTTCAAATCAATGGCTTAAAGATTATCTCGAATGGGAGAAAAAAAGTATTGATGGTATAGTATTAAATAAATGATGAAAAGTTTCAATGAATTTATAATCGAAAGAGCTGGTGTTGGATTAACTATTTTTGACATAGATGAAACTATGTTTATTACAAAAGCAAAAGTAAAAGTAATAAAGGATGGTAAAACTATAAAGAGTTTAGACAACAAACAGTTTAACAAATATAAACTCAATAAAGATGAACAGTTTGATTTTGGTGAATTTAGATCAGCTGAAATATTCAATAAAACTTCAACACCTATTGCTAGAATGATAGACAAAGTAAAAGCAATATTAAAAAATGCAACAAAAGCTGGAAGTAAAGTTATAATAGTTACAGCAAGACCAAATTTTGATAACAAAGAGTTGTTCTTAGATACATTCAGACAGCAAGGTATTGATATAGATAACATTTATGTTGAAAGAGCTGGTAACTTAGGAACAGGTCCAGCAGCAGACAACAAAGTTGTTATTTTCAAGAAATATTTAGATCAAAAAATTTATAAAAGAATGAGATTATTTGACGATGCTTTAAGTAATATTAAAGCATTTAATAATTTGAAAAATGAATATGAAGATGTAGAATTTGAAGGCTATTTAGCTAAACATAATGGTTCTGTGAGGAGAATAAGATGATGATGTTGTTGTTTTTTGATATCTGTTTGGGAGCTATAACATTAGCTATAATATATGTTTTGTGGTCACTTGGTTACTCAGCATATAAGCACAGACAATGGAGAATAAATAATCAAGATGAATGGATCAATTTAGAATCTATTAGACGAGGCTTTAAGAAGGATCCGGAGAAAGAATAGTATATTATGTTAGCTTTTATAACCTTAGAATTATCTGAATACATTCCACAATTAGCAATGTGTGAATCATTATCATTACATAGTCTTTTACAACCATCGATGGCAAATTATTGTGATCATATTCATGATTTTATATTGTATGATGTGTATAACGGAGACGAAAATGAATTCAACAAATGGTGGGACATTAATGTTGTTCCTTTTGTTGATGAATTTTATAATCTCATACTTAAAGAAAGTTCAAAAGATGCATAGTAATTGTTTTCATTTAGCAATCGAAGGAGGAGATCTTATCAAGACAATACCTTTTTATACAGATGTGTTAGGTTGTAAATTAGGTCCATGTGAAAAAGACAAATGGCAAGATATAGATTTCTATGGTAATGAGTTAACATTACACGAATCAACACCAAGAAAATTCAAATCTCATGAAAGAACATTACACAATGTTGATATGGGAGCTGTTTGTGTTCCTCATTTTGGTATACATCTTCCATGGAATGTATACGAAGATGTCAAGATTAAAATATTAAAAGTTAAACAATTCTATGATCCACCTTATATAAGATTTCAAGGTTTAGACACTCAGCAAGAAACATTTTTTGTAGAAGATCCTAA
>TARA_R110000772_G_scaffold60328_10_pt1 | contig 27834 bp, 30 predicted proteins | sample TARA_R110000772 | Tara Oceans TARA_R110000772 (sample SAMEA4397948) | marine metagenome | biome: Polar Biome; feature: [SRF] surface water layer (ENVO:00010504); material: water (ENVO:00002006), including particulate matter (ENVO:01000060) such as... | depth 5 m | reverse complement strand
GGCGCAGGGTCCGGCAATGGCAGGTCCGACAGATCGAGCCAGTCATTGCCAACCTGACCATAATAGCTGTCAAATACCGCAAAAGGCATCCGGAACGGTCGTCCCCATCCGCTGTTCCACATCACCGCCACGCCGGTGCGGGTCGCGGGATCGAATATCATCGTTGCCCGAAAGCCATCGACCGCGCCGCTGTGCCCGACCAGATGTCGTCCGCTATAGTTGAAACTGCGCCAGCCCAATCCATAGGACGGCTCGCCGAGAGCGCGGGCGAGATCGCCGCTGTAGACCCGTCCGGTTCTGATCAACTGCGCATGGGCCATCGTCAGCGTGGCAGGCGAAAGCACATCCTCATTCTCGCCCATCTGCGCACGAAGCCAGCGCGCCAGATCGACAATGTTGCTGCTAACGCCAGCGGCAGCGGGCACCCGCCAGTAGGATTCGGACAAGGTGCGCACCTCATCATCGCGATGGGGCCGCGCCCAGCTTTGCGCGCCGGTCAGCCCCTCCATCCCGAATCGTGCGCTCTTCATGCCAAGCGGCTCAAACAGCTGCTTTTGCACCGCGTCGGAATATAATGTTCCCGCCGCCTGCCCCAAAATCTCGCTGGCCGTATCGAAGGCGATATTCTGATAGCTGTGACAGGTTCCCGGCACGCATTGCAGCGGTGCCGTAACCAGCTGTGCGCGAAGCAGGCCGGGGCTTTGTCCGTCCTCAAGCTTCGTGTCATAGGCATTTTTGGTCAAGCCGGTCTGGTGTGAAAGAAGCTGCGCCAGGCTGATCCGGGACTCGGCGCCGCCGGGCAGTCTGAGTGAAGATTGCCACTTGCTCAGCGGAGCATCGAGGTCGAGCTTTCCATCGGCCGACAATTTCGCGGCAAGCGAACCCGCGACGCCCTTGGATAGCGAAGCCCAGCGGAACACGGTCTCCGGGCTCACCAGTTCACCGCTGTCCTTGTTGGTCACACCATAGGTGCGGACAAAGCGGATATCGCCATCCTCGATAATGGCAACCGCCATGCCCGCCATTTCGGGCCTCGCCGCTAGCGCTGCGAAATCCCGGTCGAGGCCGCGATAGTCGATCCCGCCTTTCCAGTCATCGGGTTCGGTCGGCAGCGGAACCTGCGCTTCCGCTTCGACGACGGCTTCCAGCGGGAAGCCGACCTGCTGCCCAACGAGGGCACGATAGCCGTACCAGCCAACCAGCAAGGCAGCGGCCAGCCCGAACAATAGCGGGAGATGTCTAGGCACGTTCAAATATTATAACGCGACTTCAAATGCGGCGGTTGTTTTCGCTGCAACATCCTCGGCGCTGACGCCCGGTGCCAGCTCGATCAGCTTGAACGGACTGTCATGATCCTCCCGCTTGAACACGGCGAGATCGGTAATGATCATGTCGACGACATCGGTTCCCGTCAGCGGCAGGGTACACGCCGGGATAAACTTGGGGCTGCCGTCTTTCGCGCAATGGTCCATCACGACGATGATTTTCTTCACCCCCGCGACCAGATCCATCGCGCCGCCCATGCCCTTGATCATCTTGCCCGGAATCATCCAGTTGGCGATATCGCCATTCTGGGCAATTTCCATCGCACCCAGAACGGTCAGATCGATATGGCCGCCGCGAATCATCGCGAAGCTGTCGGAGGAGCTGAAATAGCTCGACGACGGCAGCTCGCTGATCGTCTGCTTGCCGGCATTGATCAGATCCGCATCGATCTCGTCCTCGAAAGGGAACGGTCCGATACCGAGCATCCCGTTTTCACTCTGCAACGTGACCTCTACTCCCGGGGGGATATGGTTGGCCACAAGTGTCGGAATACCGATCCCCAGGTTCACATAATAGCCGTCTTGCAGCTCCTGTGCCGCCCGAGCGGCCATTTCGTCGCGAGTCCAGGGCATATTTATCCTTCTTTCTCAACCGGTGTTGCGTTTGCAGGTTCGTTCGCTTCCACTAGAGGAGGTGGTGTCAGAAACCAGCCGTTATCAAACATATTTTCCAGCGTGATCGCCCCGTCGGGATCCCGCAAATAATCATAAAGCTCGTCAAAATCGGCGCGGTCGTCGCCGGCCATCGCGACAATGCAATAGTTGCGGGCCGCATCCCAGCGCCGAACCTGTTTGCGGTCTTCTCCGCCGCGGTCAAGAAAAAGAAAATCATCCGATTCCGGTTGGGAAAAACCGGCATCGCCGAGAATGGCCGAAATTGTCGCGGATGCCGACGCCGGTTGATCGGATAGCCAGATCACGCTGATTTCCGCAGCCCGCAAGCTCGTCAGCACTTCGATCAGACCATTTTGCCGGTAGAGCGTCTCCGATTCCGTCCAGTCACGACCGGTCATGTCATCCAGATCAATCGCCACGGCCAATGGCTTGCCCGCACATCCGATTGTTTGTGGCTTGAAGATATCGACGCGCGGAACCAGGACCACCGATTCAACGCCCTCTCCTGCTTCCAGTTTCGCCGATTGTGTCAGGGCATAAGCCGCAAAGGCGGCATAGGGCGAACCATCGGGCCCGACCGGCTGGAAAAACCGGGAGATATAATTTGCTGCATCGCCATCGAGATCCACTTCTGCCATTTCATAGGCACCGCCTTTTCCGGAGAATATCTTCCCCGCAACAGGGGATGGCTCGCCAGCCGATCGACCAGGCCCGACCGTCACGGAGCCAGACTTGCGCGCCAGGTCGATGGCACCGGATGCGACCAGTTCCCGTTTCGCCTTGGTCCGATCAATCTGGTTTTTGGCTAACCCCCCCACGGCGGCCAGCGGCAATAGCGCTGCGACGCAGCCGGAAAGCAGCGTAGAAACAGACAAAGTCAGGAATATAGGGCCAATTCTCGACATCAGTTCGGCTTCTCGAAATCCTGAACAGTATCAAGGTTGGTAGTGTTGCGATCTCGTTCGGCTTCCAGCCCAGACCAAATTCTTTGCAAGGCTTCGGTTTCGCGAATATCATGAGCCTGTGCGAATGCTCTGGCCCCGTGCCGAATGGCATCGACCATCAACATTCCGAACATCTCCGGTTGCGCAAGCCTGTCAGGCTGGATCAGACAAGTTGCAGGACCATTATCTTCCACCCAGAGTCGCGCAACTTCACAGGATTGATCCAGAAAATCATAGTCATCGACTGCAATCGCGTTGGCGAACCGCCCCTGGGATTTATTCTCTTCAACCATCAGGCCTTTTCGCGCTCCCGCGTCATCCGGAATTCGATCTTCTTGTCATAAGGCGCGCCACTGATCAGGCGTTTGACATAGATGCCCGGCAGATGGATGCAATCCGGATCCAGTTCTCCGACTTCGACAATTTCTTCGACCTCGGCGACGCAGATCTTGCCTGCGGTTGCCATCGGAGCGTTGAAGTTGCGCGCGGTTTTGCGGAAGATCAGATTGCCTGCCTTGTCCGCTTTCCAGCCCTTGATCAGGCATAGGTCCGCAAAAATGCCGTGCTCGAGAATGAAGGTCTCGCCATTGAAATCCTTGTGCTCCTTGCCCTCGGCCACCTGCGTCCCGACACCCGTCTTGGTGTAGAAGCCCGGAATACCGGCACCACCGGCGCGGCACCGTTCGGCAAGCGTCCCCTGGGGGCAGAATTCGACCTCCAGCTCGCCGGACAGGAATTGCCGTTCAAATTCCTTGTTCTCCCCGACATAGGATGCGATCATCTTCTTTACCTGATGCGAGCGGAGCAGCTTGCCCAGGCCTTCATTGTCAATGCCCGCATTGTTCGACGCGATCGTGAGGCCCGAAACGCCGTTCTTCTGGATCGCATCGATCAGACGTTCGGGGATCCCGCAGAGGCCAAAACCGCCGACACATAAATGCATGCCGTCGAACAAAAGACCTTCGAGTGCGGCCGCCGCATCGGGATAGATTTTCTTCATAATCGCGCTTTCCTGACTGATTGATTGGCATCTAGCCCAGGTGCTGCCCGAGCGTCCAGAATAGAATATGTTTGAGACAATGAATCGGTTATGCGCGGGGCCATGACCCGATTGCTTGCCTGCTTGTCCCTCTTTTTCTTTCTCGTGCCGGTCACTTATGTGCGAGGACCGGCGCCCCCGGCAAATGACAGCCAGTATATCGCGCTCGAGCCGATAGCAATCGCCCCCGACGGCGCAGCCCGTTCCCGAGTTGGCCGTCTCGAATTTCTCGGCGGCTGGAAAATCGGCAGCGACAATCCCGCGTTCGGCGGCATATCATCGATGGTGGCCCTGCCGGATAACCGCTTCCTGATGCTCAGCGACAACGGAACGCTGGCCGGCTTTACCCTGGATGAAGACGGCAACCGCGCGATACGTCCGTTCATCGCGCCCTTGCCCGACGGGCCGGACAAGCCCAATGAATTTGCCAGACGGAATTGGGACGCAGAATCATTGCTCTATAATCCCGGGACCGGCCAGTTCTGGGTCGGCTATGAGCATCAGCACAGCATCTGGCGCTACGGCCCGTCCCTCGCCCGCAAGGAAGCCGCGCATTATCCGAAAGCCACGCAGCAATGGCCAGAAAATGGAGGTGCCGAGGCAATGCTTCGACTGCCGGATGGCAGGTTTCTGGTTTTTTCCGAATCGGCGCTTTATGCCAAGGGCGGCTATCAGGCGCTGATGTTCGAGGACGATCCTGCCGAACCGGGTAGCGAAGCCGTGCTGTTCGGGCATCGACCTCCGAAGGGCTACAATCTCACCGATGCAGCTCTGATCGACGACAAGTCTGCCCTGTTGCTGCACCGGCGATTCACGCCGCTCGACGGGGTCTCGGCTATAGTGTCCATCGCGCAACTGTCAGATTTCCAGCCGGGCAAGGTCGCGACGTCTCGCCCGATCGCAACTATAAAACCACCGCTGAAGGTCGACAATATGGAGGCACTGGCCGTCACCCGGGACGGCGACAATGTGATTGTCTGGATGGCTTCCGACGACAATTTCAATGCGTTTCAGGAAAGCCTGCTGTTCAAGTTCCGCCTGCTGAAGGGCAAAAAGGCCTTGAAAAAACCCGCAGGCGAACGCCAAACTGAAAAAGCCGGAGCGAGCCCCGGCTTTTCAACGTTCGAATCAGATTGATCGCTTAAGCGGTAGCAACCTGTTTTTTCGCGATTTCTTTTTTGAGGCGTTTGACACGCAGGCTCAATTTTTCGTCCTTGGTTTTCAACAACCAATTGTCGAGACCGCCAACATGTTCCACGGAACGCAGACCATGGGTCGATACCCGCAGTTTGACGCCCTTGCCGAGCGTGTCGGACAGAAGCGTTACATTTTGCAGGTTGGGCAAAAATGTCTTCTTGGTCCGGTTTTTGGCGTGTGACACATTATTGCCTACCAGCCGAGTCTTACCTGTCAGTTCGCAAATCCGCGACATCGTATAAGTCCAATTTCTTGTTATTGAGTGATTCCCAGCGGGAAAGTGGGTCCGGATAACCACAAAGCAGAAGGTCGTCAAGCATTACGGCGCATTTCCTTGCACCACAGCCTGTCTGGCAATCCATCTGCTTTCCCGCTAGGCGCAGCCGATGGCGCCGTCAAAACATATATCCTTCATGGACTCCGCCGTGGACCTCGCGAAAACCGCCTTGACCGTGGGCGAAGTGCCGGTGGGCGCGGTGGTTGTCCAAAAGGGGGAAATCATCGGGCGCGGCCATAATCGCACCCGAATCGACCATGACCCGACCGCCCATGCCGAAATCGTTGCGATTCGCGAAGCCGCACGATTTCTCGGCACTGACCGGCTGGAAGATTGCGACCTCTGGGTTACGCTGGAACCCTGCACCATGTGCGCCGGGGCCATTGCCCATGCCCGCATCGGCCGGCTCTATTATGGAGCCAGCGATGCGAAGGGCGGAGCGGTAGACAGCGGCGTTCGGTTTTTCAATGCCCCGACCTGCCATCACCAGCCGGAAGTCTATGCCGGAATGGACGAAGAAATATCAGCCGCGTTGCTGAAGGATTTTTTCCGGAGTCGGCGGGACTAGCCTTTAGTGCACGAACCGCGCGACGACATCGCGGTAACTGCGCGAGACTTTCACCTGTGCGCCCGATCCCAACACCAGGAAACATTCGCCATTGGTGTGCGGCTTCACCTCGCGGACCTGGCTCAGGTTGACGATGGTTGAACGGTGCACCCGCTGGAAATGGCGGGGGTCGAGACGTTTCTCGAGATCCTTCATCGTTTCACGCAAAATCAGGCTGTTGTCGGCGGTGTAGATGCACATATAATCCCCGGCCGCGTCAATGCGTTCGATCGAATCGACATCAACCCGGAAAATCTGGCCGCGGTCTTTCACATTGATCAGCTTCTCGTAACGGTCGGCGGAGGCCGGTTCTTCCGAATCGTCCATATTGGCCATGGCATCGGGGGCTACTTCGCTGAGCACCGACTTCAGCTTCTCGATTTCGTCGGCACCGCGTTTTTCCGAGAGACGCTTGCGCACCCGGTCAATCGCGTCGGCCAGCCGGTCTTCCTCGACCGGCTTTACCAGATAATCGATCGCCTCGGCTTCGAACGCACGGACTGCATGTTCGGAATAGGCGGTGACGAATATGAACAGGGGCGGTTCGATCTCCATGATGCCACGCACCACCGAAAACCCGTCAAACCCCGGCATCTGGATATCGAGAAACACCAGATCGGGCTTCAAGGTCTTGATCTTGCGGATCGCTTCCCGGCCATTGCGGCAGGTATCGACTATTTCGATATCATCGAATTTTTCGAGCCGGATCTGCAGACCCTGAATCGCGAGCTTTTCGTCATCGACTAATATCGTTTTGATCGTCATGTTTTTAAATCCTTATGCTGAAAGGATGCCATCGCCGGTGTGTTGACCGGCTCCCGCTGATCGGCATCGCTATATGCATGCTCCCCAAAAATCGTTTCGTTTCTCACTTGCTCGTCGGTCGCCGAATCATCGGCAGCCTCCCGGTCGATCTGTTCTCTCGTTTCAAATGGCAGAGCGATGATTACAGTAAATCCTTCACCCGGAGCCGAGCGCGTTTCGAATATCGCGGACTCTCCATAAGCCTGGTTTAACCGCTCCTGAATATTGCCCAGGCCGACACCGGTTGAATCATTTTTGGCGGCAGTCGTACCCGTTTTCCCGGGCCCGGTATCCGACACCGTAATCCGCAGCTTGCCGCGGTCAAGATGCGCCGAAACCGAAATATCCGCGCCCTCTTCCTGTGGTGTCACCGCATATTTGATGGCGTTTTCGACCAGCGGCTGGAGCAGCAAGGATGGCAGTAATGCATCACGCACGGCCGGATCGATATCAAAATGGGATCGCAGCCGTTCCTCGAAACGCATTTTCTCGATATCGAGATATAGATGCAGCGTTTCCACTTCCTGTGCCAGAGTCACGCGACTGTGGACTTCGTTGACCAGAGTATGGCGGAGGAACGACGACAGCCGCGACAACATGGCATTGGCCGGTTCCGTCTGCCGCAGGAGCACAAGGGTCGAGATGCTGTTCAGCGTGTTGAACAGAAAATGCGGATTGAGCTGATAGCGCAGCATCGCGAGCTGGGCGCGGGTGGCCTGGGCCTCGAGCTGTAGCAGCTGATCATTTTGCTCCTCGACGCGCAGGAAGAAGTTGATCGCGTAATAGAGCGCCGACCACGCGCCCAGCAACATGATACCGAGGAACAGTGATCCGAGGAACAGGGTGATAAACGCGGTTTCCGTCGTCGGGTTCTGGATCAGAAAAACCCAGGCATCAATGAACGCATAGAGCGCCGCTGCAATTGTCAGAATGACGGCGGTGCTGCTCCATGTCACGATCGGGCGGCGGTGAATCAGATTTTTGTAGACCACCGACAGCAACAGGGAGATCGAATAGCCGGTTATCGTGGAAATAATGACCGGCACCAGGAAACTCAAAGGCAGTCCGTTGGATATTCCGCCGATCGCGCGCAAGATGAGCGCGCCGGCCCAGCCCGCCGATTGCAGGTTCCAGAATGCCCGGTTCTTGTTGCCAAAAAACGGCTGGGGGCGGATTTCTATGACGGCCATTTCCCTATCTATAGCGGGGCATTGCCGGTTGGGGAAGAATCGCCTATCATTTGCGCAAATAAAGGTCTCGACCGGCACCGCTTTTCATGGAAATGCTGCAAAACATGCATTTTCGGGGGCGGTAATGCGGCTGGATAAGAGAGGAAAGATAGAGGAGAGCGACATGGGTGGTCCCAACGAAGTCAGAGCGAAATTCCCTTCCATGGAAGAAGGAACGCAGGAAGACTGGCAGATTATCGGCAGTCATTTTGGTGATTTTGCGAGCAAGGTCGCCGACCGGGTGCTGGACCATCTGAAACTGCTCGACGGCGATTTTGGCGGTTTTCCGATCGACCGGATGCAGCACAGCCTGCAGACTGCCACCCGCGCCCACCGCGACGGCCGGGATGAGGAATATGTCGTGATGGCCTTGCTGCACGATGTCGGAGACACGCTCGGCACTTATAATCACCCCGATGTTGCCGCAGCGATCCTGAAACCCTTTGTCAGCGCCAAGAACCACTGGATCGCGCAGCAGCACGGCATTTTTCAAGGCTATTATTTTTTCCATTATCTCGGCCAGGATCGCGACATGCGCGAACAGTTCCGCGGCCATGAACATTTTGAAGATTGTGCCGAATTCTGCGCAAAATATGACCAGACCGCCTTTGATGCGACTTATGACACGGCGCCTCTGGAATTTTTCGAGCCGATGGTCCGGCGGGTCATGGCGCGCCCCAAGAACAGCATTTACGCGACCGAATAGCGGCCGCCGCGGTCAGCGCTTAAGCAGCCGAGGACTCACCAATTTCCTTCAGGTGGCGCACCACCATGTCGTCGCGGCCCGAACCGTCCGAATCCTGCTTCAATTCGGATTCATCGATCCAGCAGAGATCTTTCATCTCCAGAACCCGGTCATCATGCGCCCGCATGCTGATCTGGCCGATCGGTTGACGGTCTCGCGAGTCGCATAATATCGGATTGGACGGGACACCCGTTTGCCATTTTTCGCCCCATTGGCGGAGAGCGATCATGGTCGGCAGCAAATCCTGTCCCTTGGCGGTCAATCGATATTCAACCTTGCGCTTGTCGTGATCACAGGGGCGGCGGGTCATGATCCCCGCTTCGACCATGCGGGTAAGCCGGTTGGCCAGAATGTTCCGGGCAATACCGATTTCGGACAGAAAATCTTCAAAATGCCCGACACCGTTAAGCGCGGCGCGCAATATCATGAAGCACCAACGTTCGCCAATAACCTCCAGCGCCATGGGCAGACTGCATTCACCGCCGGCCAGACTCGATAGATCTTCTCTGATTTTGTCCATGGTCTTGTTCCTAAACCAGTTTGACGATGAGTGCGAAAAAAATATAAGTTTTTAGTTGCAACTTAAAACCTATTAATATAGGTACTGATTCGCAACTGATATTGCAACAACAATTTTCTCCCCCTTGGCCATCGCAAGACGGCCCAGAAACGACAGACAAGAAAGGATATAAAATGCTTCTCTCCCAAAGCCCTCTCCGCGCATCGATCATATTCAGCATTGCCGCGATGACGTCGCTGACCCTGTTCACCGCCACGACAGCCGAGGCCCGCAGCACCGCAGTCGCCTATACTGCCGAACTGCAGGCCCCGGTGGAAGCCGGCCGGGAAATTATCAAGGGCACTGTCATTCGCTGCGATGGCACCGAGTGTATCGGCGGCAAAAGCAGCTCTTCGCCCCGTACGGTCTGCGCCAAAATCGCCGACAAATTCGGTCCTGTCGCCAGTTTCGCATATAAAGGCGAAGCCTTTGACGCCGATGCGCTGGCGAAGTGCAACGATTGATTTGCCTATCCCCTCTGACCGGTCTCTCGCTCCGAACAGCAGCCAGCTCGCTGGCTCCCCCCGGTCAGATTTAGCGCCGAAGCCAATGCTCTGGTTCCTTCCCCGGACATGAGAGCGGGCTTCGGCGCTCTTTTTTTGTTGCCCCGGCCGCGAAAGCGCTACATCCTCATTTGATGCTCAGGCAATATGAATTGGTGGAACGGGTTCGATCCTATGATCCCGATGCGGATGAGGACTTGATCAACCGCGCCTATGTTTTTTCGGTGCAGAGGCACGGCAGCCAGAAGCGCGCCAGCGGCGATCCCTATTTCAGCCATCCGATCGAGGTCGCCGGTCTGATGACCGATCTCAAGCTGGACCAGCAGACCATCGTCACCGCCCTCCTTCACGACACCGTCGAAGATACGCTCACTACGTCCGAAGAAATTGCAAAATTGTTCGGCGACGAAATCGCCCGATTGGTCGATGGCGTAACCAAATTGTCCAAGATCGAAGCGCAGACCGACAACGAGCGCGCGGCTGAAAATCTGCGCAAGTTCTTCCTGGCCATGTCCGACGACATTCGTGTTCTGCTCGTCAAGCTTGCCGACCGCCTACACAATATGCGGACCCTCCATTTCATCAAGAGCGAAGAAAAGCGGCGGCGGATCGCCCATGAAACCATGGATATCTATGCGCCGCTCGCCGAGCGAATCGGCATGTACGAATATATGCGCGAAATGCAGTTGCTCGCGTTTCGCCATATGGAGCCGGAAGCCTATGAAACCATCACCAAGCGGTTGCAGGCGATCAAGGAAGGCGACGAAGGCCAGGTCGAGAAAATCTCCGATTCAATTCAGAAAGCGCTCAAAAATGGCGGACTGGTAGCGGAGGTCAGCGGACGCGAGAAACATCCTTATTCAATCTGGCGCAAGATGCAGGAACGGCATGTCAGCTTTGAACAGCTGACCGATATCATGGCTTTTCGGGTGGTCACCGACAATAGCGCGGAATGCTATCGCGCGCTCGGCATCCTGCACGAAAAATGGAAAATGGTTCCTGGCCGGTTCAAGGATTATATTTCCACTCCCAAGCGCAACGGCTATCAATCGATCCACACGACGTTGATGCACGGCAATAATATGCGGGTGGAGATACAAATCCGCTCGCAGCGCATGCACGAGGACAATGAATATGGCCTCGCAGCGCACTGGGCCTACAAGCAGGGCAACCGTCCCGATGGCGAGGCCGGCTGGATTCGCGACCTGATCGAAATTCTTGACCAGGCGGAAGACGCCGAGGAACTGCTCGAACACGCCCGTCTGGCCATGTATCAGGACCGTATCTTTGCCTTCACGCCCAAGGGTACGTTGCTGCAACTGCCGAGGGGTTCGACCACAGTCGATTTCGCTTATGCCGTCCACACCGATCTCGGCAACCAGGCGGTCGGGGCCAAGCTCAATGGTCGTCACGTGCCATTGCGCACCCAGTTGCAGAATGGCGATGTCGTCGAAATCCTGAAATCCAAGGGGCAGGAACCGCAGCCCGGATGGCTGTCCTTTGTCATCACCGGAAAGGCCCGGTCGGCGATCCGCCGCAATGTCCGATACAAGGAACGCGACGAAATAATCGCGATGGGCACCGAGCTATATGAGGAAATTATCGAACGCCTGCCCGGAAAAGTCGGTCCGCGCGCGATCAAAGCGGCGCTGAAAAGACTGGAAATGAAAGACCCCGACGAGCTGATGATGGCGATCGGCACCCGCCAGCTCAGCGACCGTGAAGTGATGGAAGCACTCATTCCCGGCAGCGTCAACGACAATGATGACGAACGCCAGTGGCCCGAACAGGATCGCGCCATTTCGATCAAGGGGCTGACGCCCGGCGTCGCTTTCAATCTGGCTGAATGCTGTCATCCGGTACCCGGAGACCGCATCGTCGGCCTGCGGCGAAGCGGCAAGAATGTCGAAGTCCATACGATCGATTGCCCGAGCCTGGCCGATGGTGTGGACGCCGACTGGGTCGACCTGAGCTGGGGCAATGAAAGCGACGGAGCGGCGGCGCGGCTATGCGTCGTCCTGCACAACAAGCCGGGAACGCTCTCCGAAATGGCCGGGATTTTCGGCTTTCACAATGCCAATATCCTCAACCTGCGGCTGTCGCATCGCGACGGTCCGTTCCATACATTCGACGTTGATCTGGAAGTGCACAATGTCCACCATTTGATGCGGATATTATCTGCCCTGCGTGCATCCGAAGCGGTCGCCCAGGCCGAACGTTCCTAGTGCACAGACCTGTCCGGCACAGGAATTGAAAAGCTCAAGGTGCGGGCGGTGGTCCACCGGATCCTGCCTGCATTTGCTGGCGCAATTCTTCCATCTGCTCGGCAGATATAAAGTCCAGCAAGGTCACATCAAAGATCAGCAGGCTGTTTGGCGGAACCAGTTCGCCGGGTGATGCCTCGCCATAGGCAAGGTCCGAAGGAATCCATATCCGATATTCTCCACCCTTCTGCATCAGTTGCAGCGCTTCGGAGAAACCGGGAACAACACCGCCAACCGGCATCGGCGCCTGTTCATTGGCATCAAAAATCGTGTCGTCGCGCAGGCGGCCTTCATATTTGACGAGCGCGGTATCGGTAACCACTGGCTTCGGGCCCTTGCCCGGCTTGATGATTTTATACTGAAGACCGGACTTGGTCTGTTTGACCCCGGCCTCTTTCGCATTGTCCTTCAGGAAATCGGCGTTGCTCGGTGGCGGGAAGAGCTTTTCCCATCCTGCTTTGGCAAATTCGGTCGGGCTGGTTTTCTCCGGTATCGCAGCAGCAAGCGCCGCCATCAATATGATGCCGAGCAAAAGCCCCGTCAAAAAGGGTTTGATCCGCGATGATGGCTCGCTGCTTGTCCTGGATTGGCCGATTTCACTCACGGACTAGTCTCCACCGGCAAAGAAGCCGCGTTTTATTGGCCCATGCCCTGGGGTGGCGGACCACCGGGCATGCCGCCCTGCGCCTGCATCTGCTGTCGCAATTCTTCCATCTGCGCTGCGGAAATATAGTCCAGCAGCGTCACATCAAAGATAAGCAGACTATTTGGCGGAATCTGGTCGCCCGGAGATGCTTCGCCATAAGCAAGGTCCGACGGAATCCATATCCGATATTCTCCGCCCCTCTGCATCAGCTGCAGCGCTTCGGAGAAACCGGGAACAACGCCGCCAACCGGCATCGGTGCCTGTTCGTTGGCGTCGAAGATCGTATCGTCGCGCAGACGGCCTTCATATTTGACCAGCGCGGTATCGGTAGCAGTGGGGGATGGCCCCTCGCCCGGCTTTATCACTTTATATTGCAAGCCCGATTCGGTGGTTACAACACCATCCTCATCTGCATTGGCGGCAAGAAATTGCTCGTTGCTTGCGCCGTCGCTGACAACGCTTCGGGTTCCCGTATAAGCGAGAAGCAGAGCGGCGCCTGCAATCAGCAAGACGCCGATCCAGATCTTGGCCAGCAAACCCTTTTGGATGGGTTGAATCGGAACTGTCGTGACAGACATGGGCAGGCTACCTTATTGTCGTGGAGCCGAAGTGCTTAAATCAGGCCGTCGCGTTCCATACGCTTGCGGTCCATCTTGCGGGCGCGGCGAACGGCAGCAGCCTTTTCGCGGGCGCGCTTTTCGGATGGCTTTTCATAGTGGCGACGAAGCTTCATTTCGCGATAGACGCCTTCGCGCTGTAATTTTTTCTTGAGCGCCCGGAGCGCCTGATCAACATTATTGTCGCGAACCATGATTTGCATAAGACTGAGTAACTCCGTTCAAATTTCGTAGCGGACCAGAAGCAATTTCTTCCGGCCTATATTAGTGTAAAAGCCATAAAAAAGGGTTTGCAGCAGAATCAACCTGCTTCAATCTCGGGTCGCCTATCAATTTCTCGGCACCGAGGCAAGCTTTTACGCGATTCAATGCGCAAATGGCGAGAGCTTTGGATTCGTCTTTTCGAGCCTTTGCTATAGATTGATGCACAGAGACCATGAAAGTCGATTCGAGGAGAGAAAAATGGCCACCGCAATCAATGTGAAATCGAGTTGCAGCGAAGAAGAATGGCAGGCCCGCCAGCGGCTTGCCGCCTGCTACCGGATTTTCGCCTATCTCGGCTGGGACGAGATGATCTTCAATCATATCACCCTCAAGGTGCCCGGAGAGGACGATGCTTTTCTGATCAATCCTTACGGCCTGCATTTCAGCGAGGTCACCGCCTCTACTCTGGTCAAGATCGACATCGACGGCAACACGCTGGACGGCTCGACCTACCCGGTCAACAAGGCCGGCTTTACCCAGCACAGCCTGTTCCACCGCGAACTGCCCGATGTCCACGCGATCATCCACACCCATACTACCGCAACCATGGCGGTATCCTCGGTCGAAGGCGGCCTGCAGCCGATCAATTTCTACGCCGCCGCAATCGTCCCGCGCCTTGCCTATCACAAGTTTGAAGGCATCACCGTGCACGAGGACGAAGGCCCGCGCTTCCTCGCCAGCCTGGGCAAGAAACGGATGATGATGCTCGAAAATCACGGGCCGGTGGTTATGGGCCGGACGCTGGAACAGGCGTTCCTCAACCACTGGGTGTTACAACGTGCCTGCGAAATCCAGATGCAGACGCTGTCCATGGGCAAGCCGGTAATGATCGGCGAAGAGGTGATCCAGAAACATCTCGACAATCTCTCGCAGGCATCAATCGATCCGCTGCAACAGGGCGTGCCGGAATTTGATGCCATGGTGCGGCTGATCGATCGCGAAGACAGAAGCTGGCGGGAGTAAAAGACGGCAGATCGCCAGAACGGCCAGATCCATCCGACCAGAACATGTTGCGGGAAACCCTGACCAGACAATATGACATGGCTGCAAAGCTGATGCATTTCCATCTCGAGGGCCTGACCACGGATGAGTGTCTCTGGCGTCCCGCTCCCCGCGGCCCGGGGGTTCATGCCCGGCCCGACGGAAAGTGGATCGCCGACTGGCCCGATCGGGAAGATTATGCCATCGGGCCGCCGACAATATCTTGGATCACCTGGCATATCGGCTATTGGCTGACCATGGTTCTCGACCATTCGTTCGGATCGGCATTGCAGCGGCGAGAAACCATATTCTGGCCGGGCGATGCGGATCGGACCGTGGACTGGATTGATGATCTGGAAGGCCAGTGGAGGGCACGCATGGAGAAGCTGGATGAAGCGGACCTGTTGTCCAGCGACAAGGCCAATTGGCCTTTCCAGGACCGGCCTCTTGCGGATGTGGTCGCTTGGTCTACAGTGGAATTGACCAAGAACGCTTCAGAAATCGGCTATGCCCGGTTTCTGTACGCCAGTCATCACGGCTAGTTTGCCAAGGGAGGAAAATTGACCAAATTCACCGTCAATGACCGTCCGGTCCAGTACCGGATGGATCCGGAAACGCCGTTGCTCTGGGCGCTGCGCGATGCGTCCAACCTGACCGGCACCAAATATGGCTGCGGCACCGGCGATTGCGGGGCCTGCATGGTCGAGGTCGACGGCGAAGCGATCCGCTCCTGCCTGGTCACCATCGGCGAGATGGAGGGCCGGTTCGTCACCACCATCGAAGCGCTGTCACGCGATCGCAGCCATCCGGTGCAACAGGCCTGGGCAGCGGAAAATGTCCCGCAATGCGGTTTCTGCCAGTCCGGCATGATCATGGCGGCGGCGGTATTGCTGAAGAAAAATTCCAACCCTTCGAAAGCCGCGATTGACGAGGCGATCACCAATATCTGCCGCTGCGGCACCTATCCGCGTATCCGCGAGGCGATCCAGCGCGCGGGACGCGTCGCGCGCGGCGAAGCGGTGCTCAGCGCCGCACCGCCTCCGGGCATCGATCCCGATGATGCCGCCAAGGCGGTACCTGCGCTGACGCCCGGAAAATAGCTGTTCCCCGGCCTGCGCCGGGACACATGTCCGCTAGAAACCGAATTTCACGGTAAACCGCGCATTGAGCGGTTCGCCGGTCGAAATATTGTCATTATTGTGGACCGACGGATAATAAGTCTCGTCGAACAGATTTTCGACATTGAGTTGCAGCTGTATCTGCTCGCTCACATCATAATAGAGCGCGGCATCGACCCGGGTGAAGGCCGGGATGCGGACCGTATTGTCATTGGTGGCGAACTGGCTGGACTGATGGGTCACCCCGACACCGGCCGCAAATTGATCGGTGAAATCATATTTGGTCCACAATGAAATCATATGCTCGGGTACCTGGAACAGCCGCAAGTCCTGCCCGCCGACGCTGGCCGCATTGCGTTGCTGTCCGTCGAGATAGCTATAGCCGGCGTTGATCTGCAACTGGTCGGTAAGCTTGCCGACGAGCTGGAACTCGACACCTTCGGTCCGCGAACCCGACAGCGTGCTGTTGCCCTGATTGTCGAGCAGGATTGACTGGTCATCGCGGTCGAGGCGGAACAGCGCAGCGGTCAGGCTGAGCCCCGATGTCAGGTCGTATTTCACACCTATTTCGTAATTTTCGAATGTTTCCGGTGCGAGATTGGCATCGCTAGGAGAGAGCGTCAGAAACTGGTCGCCCGAACGCGGCAGGAAGCTTTTGGCATAGCTCGCATAGAACGAGACATTCTCCTGCGGCTTGTAGATCGCACCGAAGCGCGGCGAGAATTTCTCGTCCGTCCGGCTGAGCAACAAGCCGTTCTGGATATCATTCACATCCAGATCGAAACGATCAAAGCGGACGCCGCCGATAATATCGAAATGGTCGCCGATGCTGATCTGGTCCTGCACGTACAGCGACAGGAACTTGAGGTCGGACACGGTGCTGCGGCTGAAGGCAGGGAAGGTAAAGGCCGGCACCGCGATGGGGTCGGTGAGCGGAATCACGATCTGGTCATCATTGCTGGCGGCGAATAATATGTCGCGCCGTGCATTGGCCGATTGCTGCTGGCCGATTTCATAACCGAGCAACAGGCTATGACCCAAAGCGCCAGTCTCGCCCGTCCACAGCAAATTGCCCTGTGTGATGAAATTCTCGCGATCGGTGGTGTCGACATAACCGTCGAGCGTAACCGAATCGACAGCCGGCGTCAGCCGGATGTCATTGCTGCGGGCATCAACCGGATAGACGTTGCGATAGAGCTTGTCATAATCGCCATATTGGGTGGTCGAGCTGAAGCTCAGCTCGTCGCTGAAATCATGCTCGACGCGCAGCTTGACGATATGGGCCTGCAACGTCGTGCGGTTGGTTCCGGGCTGGCCGAACAATGTATCGCGATATCCGGTGAGCGGGCCGCAGGGATCGGCGAAGGAACAGGCATCGCCGGCTGCGCGCAGCTCGGCCGGATTGCCGCGGTCTACTGCGCGGTCATCATCCACATATTCGTAGGACAGCAAAATCCGGTTATTGTCGTCCAGCTCGGCGCCGAATGTCGGGTTTACCGCGATGCGCCGGCCATCGTAGAAATTGCGATGATTGTTGAATTCTTCGTAGAGACCATTGAGCCGGAAAGCAGCCGAATCAGCGACGGGCAGATTAAGGTCACCCGAGAGATAAAAAGCACCAAAGCTGTCGACGCTTGCGGTCGCTTCGCCAAACTGACGATCGGCGATCGGGGATTTGGTCACCCGGTTGATGATCCCGCCGCCGCCGCCACGGCCAAAGATCATCGCATTGGGGCCTTTGTGGATCTCGACCCGCTCGATATTATAGAGCGGCCGGAAATACTGGACGTCGTCGCGGATACCGTCGACGAAGAAATCGGCGGTGGTATTCTGCCCCCTGATGGTAATCTGGTCCCGATTGCCCTCACCCTGCCCGATCGATGCGCCGGGCGTGTAGCGGAGAATATCGCCAATATCCTGAAGCGCCTGGTCATCAAGCTGTTCGCGGGTGACAACCGAAACGGTCTGGGGCGTATCGACAAGCGGCGTGGCGGTTTTCAGGCCCGCGCTGCTGATCGCGACATAGCCTTCTTTTTCACCAGTAACGATGATCTCCTGATCGTCGACAAAACCCTCTTCCCACAGCTCCTGAGCCGATGCCTGCGCCGGACTTGTAGCGATTGCGACCAGGCTGGCAGAGGCAAAGAAGCGCAACGAACGATGCGAAAGATGATTCACAGATAAACTCCCTGACTTGAGAACTATTCTCAACAGTCGCTTCCGCTAATGATAATGGTTATCAAATGCAACGAAAGAATCTTGCCTGTCCCGAGTTTTTCTTTGAAACAACCCTTGCTCTTGTGGTTAGGGAGTGACTGCGACGCAAAAGGAGCGAGAAACATGAAGGCAACCATCTGGCATAATCCGAAATGCGGCACGTCCCGCAAGACCCTGGCGATATTGCAAGAAACGCCCGGCGTTGATCTCGCGGTGGTCGAATATCTGAAAAACCCGCCCACGCGTGCCAAGCTGGAACAGCTGTTCGGCGATGCTGGCATCACCCCGCAGGAAGGCTTAAGAGTCCGTGGCTCCCCCGCCGAGGAGCTAGGATTGACGAAAGCCGATGCGACGGCGGATCAGATTCTGGACGCCATGGCCGAGGAACCGATGTTGATCAACCGGCCGTTGGTTGAGACCGAAATAGGGGTCAGATTATGTCGTCCGCAGGACATCGTACAAGAGATACTCTGATATCATGCGCTTTCGGCGGATTTGAGTAAAACAGACCGGGAAAGAAAATGGCGGTAGTCGCAGTTTACAGCATGAAGGGCGGGGTCGGCAAAAGCTGTACTGCCGTGAATCTTGCATGGAACAGCGCGATCGGCAGTTCGCGGCGGACATTGCTCTGGGACCTCGACCCGCAAGCTTCGGCGTCGTTCATCCTGAAGGGCGACAAGGCGGAGAAAGATCGCGCGCGTGCGTTGGTTGCCGGCAACATCAAGCCGGCCAAGCTGATCAAGCCGACCGAAATCGAAAATCTCGATCTCCTGGCAGCGGATGTGTCGCTGCGCGGTCTCGACCGGCTGTTTTTCCAGATCGGCAAGAAGCGGCATCTCGGAAAATTGCTCAAGGAAATGGGCAAGGATTACGACCGGATCATTCTGGATTGCCCGCCCGGTCTTACAGAGACCAGCGAGCAGATCCTGCGCAACGCCGATATTGTCATAGTTCCCACGATCCCCTCACCACTGTCCGAACGCGCGCTGACCGATGTCCAGATGTTCCTCAATGCTGCCGGGAAAAAACACGCACCATTGCTACCGGTCTATACGATGGTCGATCGACGGCGATCGATCCACAATCAGGGCCTGATCAGAAAACCGAAATGGCCGGTCATCCCGATGTCCAGCGCGGTCGAGCATATGACGCAATTGCAGATGCCGGTCGGCAGCTTCGCGCCGCGCAGCCCTGCCGCCCAGGCTTATGCAAGAATCTGGCGCGGGATTGAAAAGCGGCTGGCGAAAAATTAGGCGCGACCGGGGGGCTATGCGGACTTTCTGCTATACTCCAGCGTCTCGGCATCGAACGTGCTGAACAATTTTCTGGCATCCTCGGTGACCATTGGCCGGCCGAAATAATAGCCCTGGATCTTGGTGCAACCCAGTTTCTGGATCATCTGCACCTCTTCCTGGGTCTCCGCACCTTCGGCGGTCGTCGCCATCCCGAGACTATCCGCCATCGCCACGACTGCGCGGATTATGGCAAGGCTTTCGGGGACATTTTTCGCTGCCCCTTGCACAAAACTGCGATCGACCTTGATCGTCGTGAAGCGCGTCTTGCGCAGATAACCGAGCGAGGAATAGCCGGTACCGAAGTCATCGAGCGAGAGGTTGATCCCCAGTGCAATGATTTCGTCAAGCATTTGAGCCGCGCCGGCACCCTCGCGCATGAAGATGCTCTCGGTCACTTCTATCTCCAGGCGATGCGGGGGCAGCCCGCTATCCTGAAGCGCCGACACCACCGTTTCGAGAAAATCCGGTTCGGTTAGCTGGTCGGCGGAAACATTCACCGCGACCTTGACGGTGGAAGGCCAGTTCATGGCTTCCTCGCAGGCCGTCCGCAAGACCCATTCGCCGATCGGGATGATCAGCCGCGCATCTTCTGCAATTGGAATGAATTTAACCGGAGAAACATTGCCGAATTTGGGGCTGTTCCAGCGCAAAAGCGCCTCGAAAGCGACAACACTGCCCGTATCAGCGCTGACCACAGGCTGATAGTTGAGCAACAGCTCATCATTCTCCAGCGCCTTGCGCAAGGCAATTTCCATGACCCGCCGCTCTTCTGCCTGGACATGCAACTTCGGCTGGTAGTGGTGATATACGCCGCCGCCCTGGTCCTTGGAGCGATACAGGGCGAGGTCGGCGCTGCGCATCAGCATCTCGACGGTGCGTCCGTCACGCGGACCGAGCGCGGTCCCTATGCTGGCTCCAATATAAAGGGGATGCTGGTCGATCTCATATATTTGCGACAATGTGTCGATGATTTTCTGCGCCAGGATTTCGATATATTCGACGTCCCGCGCATCCTTGATCACAATGGCAAATTCATCACCGCCCAGGCGACAGCATAGTTCATTGTCGGTCATGATCGACCGCAACCGGTCGGAAACGCGTGCCAGCAAACGGTCGCCTACCGGGTGCCCGAGCGTATCGTTCACCGCCTTGAAACGATCGAGATCGATCATCATGAAGCCGCAGCGTCCGTTCCATTGCTCGGCCGTCTCGAGCGCTTTCCCGAGCGTTTCGGTCATCTGCAAGCGGTTTGGCAGGCGAGTGAGCGTGTCAAATCTGGCCAATTGCGAAATTTTGTCCGCCGATTCACGCTGCAAAGTTATGTCCGACCCGACCCCGCGAAATCCGTGGAACACTCCGCTATCATCAAGCTTTGGCGAAGCGGACAATTCCCACCAGCGACTTTCCCCGTTGATCTGGACAGGCACCAGCATATTGCTGAAGCTGTCGCGACGCTTCAGCTTGTCTGCCAGCTCGTGCAACGCGGTCGAGAATTTTCCGCTTTCCCAGGATTCTCCAGCCACCAGTTGCAGGAACGGCTTGCCTTCGATCTCCTCCGGCCGCTGTCCTATGGCATGGGCAAAGCGCGGCGAGACATGGGTTATGCGGCGCGAAGTATCTGTCTGCCAGAGCCAGTCGGCCCCCGTATCCTCGAATTCCTTGAGCAGCAGACTGACCACTTCGCTTTTCTCGTTGAGGCTTGCTTCCGAGACCCTTCGCTCGATGAACGAACGCCCGGTCTTGAGGCAGGCCGAGATCAGCAATACCGCGATTGCCAGTGACGCAACCGCTAGGTCGAGACTGCCAACGTGAAACCAGCCGAAGCTCAGCGCTGCGCTCAAGGCTGAAATGAACAATATGCTGCTGAGCGGGATTGCCGAAAATATCATGGCCGACCCCACCATCAGACAGATCATCATCGCCCAGAGCGAATGCACCGTCATCAGATCCGCCTCGAATGCAAATAGCAGAAATCCGGCACCCCAGATCAACCCGTCGACCAGCGACAGGAAATTGACCATCCGCGTCTCCGCGCGGTCAACGGTTTTCCGCTGCCATGCCAGCTTTTTGCGGGACCATAGATGGGAATAGATGCTCAGCATCGCCAATGCCGAAAACCAAAGGCCGAGGAACATCAAATTGATCTGGCCGATGCCCCATTGCAGAGTTAGCAGGCCGCACACAATCGCAGCAATAATTTTCAGCAATCCATGCTGCTGGATGCCGTTGAATTGCAGCGCACGAATCCGTCCCCAGTCAACCCCTTCAGGGTTGGACAGGCCAAGTAAGACGCTCAGCGGGATATCCCGCGGCAAACCGGAAGGTGCGATGATTTTTTCCACGCCCGACCATTACGCCGAAAATGTTAGCGAAACGTAAGCATCTGCTTAAATTTTCTTGCGATATCTGGTTGCCGGAAATTAACCGCGGTCAGGCGGCAACCGCATAAGGCTGGATATCGCCTGAAAGATACAGATTTCGGGCTTTTGCGCGGCTTAGCTTGCCAGAACTGGTGCGCGGCAAGGTGCGCGGCGGGACCAGTTCGATCACACAATTCATTCCGGTGATGGCCCTGACCTTTTCCTTGATCTCGTTGCGCAGGCGCAAACGTTCGATCTCATCCGAGGTTCGGCACTGGACCAGCACTGCCGGCGTTTCTTCTCCGCCAGGAGTGGTGATCGCGAAAGCGGCAATATCGCCGGCCTTGAAACCGGGCAGTTGTTCGACCGCCCATTCAATATCCTGCGGCCAGTGGTTCTTGCCGTTGATGATGATCATGTCCTTGGCGCGACCGACAATGTAGAGATAGCCTTCGGATAGATATCCCATATCGCCGGTATCGAGCCACCCGTCGACCAGACAGGCATCGGTTGCCTCCTGGTCACCATAATAGCATTCCATCACCGCCGGGCCCTTCATCCAGACCTTGCCGACGGTTTTTTCCGCCAGCACGGCGCCGTTTTCCTGACGGATTTCCAGCACGGTATCGCGAACCGGCTTCCCGCAGTTGACGATCGCGCGGAAGCGTTTCGGGCGCTTGCCGTCGCTCTGTTTTTCGCCTGAAAGCTCGGTCTCCTCGACCAGTTCCACTTCCATGCCCTCACCCGATGGCATCAGGGTAACCGCCAGCGTTGCTTCCGCAAGCCCGTAGCTCGGCAAAAACGCCTTGGCGTCAAATCCTGCCGGCGCAAAAGCGTCGGTAAACCGCTGCATCACGTCCGGCCGGATCATGTCCGCGCCATTGCCCGCCAGCCGCCAGCGCGACAGGTCGAACCGTTCCTTGACATTGGACTGGCTGCCGATGCGCCGGGCACAGATTTCATAGCCGAAGGTCGGCGAGAAGCTGCAGGAGGTCCCCTCGTTGCGGGTGATCAGGTCAAGCCAGGACAATGGCCGCCTGGCGAAGTCCGACGTCTTGAGATAATCGGTCGAAACCTGGTTTGCGACCATCGACAGGAAGCATCCGACCAGACCCATATCATGATAGAAAGGCAGCCAGGAAATGCAGCGATCGGTGTCACCGATCAGCATGCCATGGGCATGCGAACCGAGATTGTGCAACAACGCCTTGTGCGAAACCGCAACACCATGCGGAAACCGGGTCGACCCGCTGGAATATTGCAGATAGGCAATGTCGCTGCTGTCCGCCGCAGGCAATTCCACCTCGGGAGCATCCTTGGCAGCAAATACATCCCATCCGGAAACCGGGATATTGCGCGACTGGCCCGCAGCGCCCGCCAGTTCCTCGATTTCGTCTGGAAACAGCAATAGCGCAGGCTCGCAGCTATCAAGCTGCACGCCGATCTGTTCGATATAGCTGTCCTTGCCGCCGAATGAGGTTGGCAATGGCAATGGCACCGGCAGGGCACCGGCATAGACGGCGCCGAAGAACAACGCGCAGAATTGTGGCTCGGTATCGGCAATCAGCGCGACCCGGTCGCCCGGTTTTATACCGAATGCAACCAGTCTTTTCGCAGCAGCCAATGCGTCGTCGCGCAATTCGCTAAACGGATAGGCGCGGACGAGCGCGGCACGGGCGTCGTGAAAATTAAATCCCCTCTGGCCCTGGGCCGCATAGTCCAGCGCATCTCCTAACGTGTCAAAATCGGAAAAGCGGCGCGGAAGTTCGTCCACAGTCGGGGTTGCAGTCATTTCGGTCATCCAATATCCATTCCCGGAAGGTCCAGCCTTCCTAAAAACCAATCTATTTCTATCGGTAAGGGTGCCAAGTGGCTTTTTATACGTCCCTTTAACCTAATCTGCCATTGTCATTGATAAGCTCTGGCGTTTAAATTCCGGCCCGACTGTGGCACAAAAAGGGCAAACGTCAAACCAGAAGGTCAAGCCGTTGAAAAATAGCGTTAAAACGTTAGATCGGGAGAGCTTGAATCGGCTCGCTATACGCTATGTCGAGCGTTATGCAACGAGCCGCAAAAAACTGGCGCGATATCTGCAGCGAAAAATCGGGGAAAGAGAGTGGGATGACGCCAAGCCTCCAGCGGTCGAGGAACTGGTAGAGCACATAGCCGCATTGGGCTATGTCGATGACGCAACTTACGCTCAAAGCAAGGCCGCCGCCCTGACCAGACGCGGCTACGGAACCCGCCGGGTCTCGCACGCGCTATATGAGGCGGGGATCAGCGAGGCGGACGGCCGCGAAGCCTATCAGACCAGCGAATCGAACAAATGGGCCGCAGCTGACAAATTTGCCCGCAAGCGCCGCATTGGTCCTTATGCCGAGTCGCAGCAGGACAGCGATAAATGCCGCAAGCAACTGCAGGCCTTTCTGCGGGCCGGCCATGATTTTGACGTCGCCTCGCGCTTTGTCTTTGCCAGGCCGGGCGCGGAGATATCGGAGGACAGCTGATAGACGGCGGCCTGGTGCGGATCGCGAAGGGTTTGACGTCATGAAGGTCGGGAATCGCCAGTTTACAATTATTATGATATAAGCTCTATGCCGAGTCGAAAAGTTTATCAGACTCTTGATTTAGCTTAGTTTTGTGCGGAGATGCATCGTGGCAATCTTATTTGCGGAACAAAATCCTGCGGATAGTCACATGGCCCAGGCCAACGATGACGAGCATAGTTCCTCTGACGTGGAACCATTGCGTACCAAAGGCCGTGTCAAATGGTTCGACAGTCATCGCGGATTCGGTTTCATCGTCCCGGAAAATGAAGATTCTGGCGCAGAAAACGCGACATCACAATCGGATATATTGATTCACTGGAGCCTGCTCGAAACGCTGGGCACGCGGGAATTACCCGAAATGGCGATGGTTACCTGCGAATATGTTGCCGCCCCCAAAGGATTGCAGGCAACAAAAATTCTCGACATAGACTTGTCCGCCTGCGCGGAAACGAGCTCGGGGGCAGCGCCATCATCCGCACAGCCAGTGCTCCGCGCGGTCGAGGATCTTTCCGAATTCATTGCAGCGGAAGTAAAGTGGTTCAATCGCGCCAAAGGCTATGGCTTTCTGGTCAGCAACGACCTCGCGGGCGATATTTTCCTCCATATGGAAACGCTCCGCGATGCAGGAATTGCAGATGTCGTTCCGGGCCAGCAATTACTGGCCCTCATAAAAGACGGCGAGCGTGGCCACATGGCTGCGCAAGTCAGCTTGCCCTCCTCAATCTGAAGCAGATACCCATATCGATGAACAAGATATTACAAGCGATCGCGCTTACCCTGATGCTGCTTCCCGCCTTCAGCCTGTCCGGCTGCTATGCCCGGACCGGCGAAACCGCAACGAGCAACCAGCAGTCCGAAACAACCTTGTCCGAAGCGGGTCTCAGGCTGGTTCCGCTCAGTATTCAAACCTCGGACGCAGTGCATGACTTTGTCGTCGAAGTGGCAGAAACCAGCGCTCAACAGGCCAGGGGCCTGATGTTCCGGACCGAAATGCCGTCGGACAAGGGCATGATTTTCCCGTTTCCAGAGGATCGGGTCGCGAGTTTCTGGATGAAGAATACGGTGATCCCGCTGGATATCATCTTCATCCGGCGCGACGGAACAATCGAATCGGTCGCCGCCAATACCACGCCTTATTCGCTCGACTCGGTTCGGTCTAACGAGCCGGTTGCCACGGTGCTGGAAATTGCGGCGGGCCGCGCCGCTGAACTCGGTATCGGGCCGGGCGACACCGTCACCTGGCGATGAACCTCCCCGCATCGGCAAACATCCTTCCTGTTTGACATTTTTTCATTGCGGACCGCCCGTCTGCGGGGCTAAGCGAACGGCATGAACATATTGGCGAACATATTCACTTGGTGGAACGGCGCAACGATCGGCACCGCCCTGTTCAGCGCCCGCAATGGCCAACGCGTCGGTGAAGATGTGTTCGGCAACAAATATTTTCAGTCGAAGAAAGAGAGCTCCGGCCATCCTTCACGACGCCGTTGGGTCATCTACAAGGGTGCCAACGATGCCAGCCGCGTGCCGCCAGAATGGCATGGCTGGCTCCATCACAGCTACGACGAGATTCCCGAAAGCCATCTGCCGCAAGCGCGCATCTGGGAAAAGGAACCGAGCGGAAACCTTACCGGTACGGCGCAAGCCTATCGGCCGGCTGGCGCTCTGGAAGAAGGCGGTCGCCGCGCAGCAGCCACCGGCGACTACGAATCCTGGAACCCTGCCGAAGCGGAATGACAGGCATGACGCGCCACTCCATTGCATTCCCGATTCTGGCGACGATCCTGTTGTCCGGCTGCGGCTGGCTCGGCGGCGACAATGTCGATGAAAATGCTACCGGTCAGGCGGCCGAGAAAGCCGTGGTTGCGGCAACCGACGGTGATCTGGTCACGCCGGTCACCGAACAAATCGGGACACCGATGGCGGAACGCGTCGCGACGCTTGGCTTCCTCAACAAGCGCAATGGCCTGACGCGCGACCTCGAACTGAAACCCGGCCAGTCGATTCGGATCGGGCGCGCGATCGTCCGGCTGCGGGCCTGCGAAAAAAGCGCCCCCTGGGAATTGAGCCCGGAACAGGGTGCCTTCGTCCAGTTGCTGGTCAATGAACGCCCGCCCAACCGGGCCGGTGACGATCAATGGAAACGCGTTTTCTCCGGCTGGCTGTTCCGCGAGTCACCGTCACTGAATGTGGTCGAGCATCCGATTTACGATGTCTGGGTTAAAAGCTGCGCGATGAGCTTCCCCGGAGAAGAGGAGACGCCGGGAGATTCGGCAGATCCGACAGCGCCACGAAGGTCTTCATCTAATCTCGCCAACAGCGCGTCGAGCGCGCCAAATGAAACAGCTCCGGAAACCGCGGCTCCTGCTGCGCCAGCGCCCGCTGCACCGCGACCGGCGCCTCCGGTGACCAGAGCGCCGGCAGACCCGATCGGCGACCTTATTGCCGAAACCACGGACGACGGCGCATAGCCCCTGACCTTTCTGAGCTTGTCGACATATTCGTCCTGGCTGATTTCAATCGCTCCCAATGATGCCAGATGGTCGGTCATGAACTGGCAATCCAGCAGCTCGAATCCGCCGACGTTCAAGCGGGCCACCAGCCACGCCAATGCCACTTTGGACGCGTCGCGGCTGCGGGAAAACATGCTTTCACCGCAAAAGGCACCACCAGTCGCCAGACCATAGAGACCGCCGACCAGCCTGTCCTCGCCGGTCGCTTCATCCGCCTGCCAGCACTCGACACTATGGGCATGGCCAAGCTGGTGCAGCTGGTTGAACGCCTCCTCGATTTCGGCATTTATCCAGGTTTCCTCGCGATCGGCGGCTTGCGTGGCGCAAATATCGATCACATCGGCAAAGGCGGTATCGGCGGTGACCCGAAAGCGGTCGGACCTGATGGTCTTGCGGAGCGAACGCGACATCTGGAAATTGTCCAGCGGAATGACCGCCCTGGCTTTTGGTTCCACCCAGAAAACATCGGGATCGTCACGCGCGTCCGCCATCGGGAATATGCCCGACGCATAAGCTTTCAGCAGCAGGTCGAGATCAATGGCCATGGACACTGAATAACCCGATCAACTCCATTCGGACAGTCAGAAATCGCCTGATTTTGCCGCCAGTCATGCAGACATCAACACCCGTGCTTCTTCGGCAATTTTCTCGGCGATTGCGGCATATTCCTGGGCAAAGCCTGCGTTGGTGCGCCAGGCAGCACCGATACTCCGGGTAGCGGACCAGCCTTCGACATCCAGCAAGGCAACGTCGCCGCCGCGGTTCAGTTCGGAACGCACGTAAAGCTCCGGCAGAATCGCCAGCCCCAGCCCTGACGCAACCATTTGCCGAACGCTGTCCAGACTGGTGCCCTCATAGTCGCGCAGCAGGTTCATGTCATGCAGCTGGCACTGGCGCGCCACATCGCGGTGCAGATGATGCCGGCGGTCGAGACTGAGCACCGGCAGCCCCCCGAGATCGGCAAGGGCAAGATCCTCGCGTGCTGCAAGCGGATGATCGGGCGGCGCAACCAGAATCAGCGGTTCGCGAAACAGCGGCTCGATCTGCAGGTTGTCACCTTCGATCGGCAACGGCCCCAGCAGCATGTCGATCGAGCCTTTGGTCAGCTCCATCGCCTGCAGATCGGGAATTCCTTCACGCATGTAAAAGCGCAGGTCCGGTCGGGT